>Ga0247742_10000004_pt1 | contig 292386 bp, 292 predicted proteins | sample UWRJL208509C2_FD_180944 | JGI IMG/M metagenome (GOLD analysis project Ga0247742, IMG submission 180944) | Plant litter microbial communities from Arlington Agricultural Research Station in Wisconsin, United States - UWRJ-L208-509C-2 | ecosystem: Environmental > Terrestrial > Plant litter >...
CACAGGGTGTCTGCGAAGCTGCGCAACTCCTCGGGCAGGTCCTGATATGCGCCGGCCGAGGACGCGATCAGGGTCTCGCCGCCGTATGCCGGAAGGTCGATGCTGCGCAGCGTGGAGGCCTGCGGCGGGTTGACCACGAAAGTGACGTCCGTGTGCCAGTTGTTGGCCGAGCCGTTCTCGCTGTCCACAGGCAGGACATTCTCTTCGCCGTCCACGGAGGCCACAGTGGGGTGTGCCTTGGTCAGCGGACCGAAATGCGAAGCGAACTTCACCTGGGCTTCGTCTGTGAGGATGTTGGCCTCGCGGAACACCAGTGCCTTGTGCTCGTTCAGTGCTGCCCGGATCTGCGCCACCGTTTCGTGGCTAAGGTCACCGCTGATGTCCAAGCCACGGATTTCGGCGCCGATGCGGGAGCCGAGCTTTGCGAACTCGAGTTTGGTTTCGGTAATGACGGTCATGGTTCTTTCCTTACTTGTTGTGATGGTTGCGGCAAGAGCCGCGGGGTGGGTCTAGGAAGCGGCGGCGCCAACAGCGGTCCGCCAGCGGGAGAAGTGCCGTTCAAGGGCTACCAACAGGAAGTTCACGCCGAGCCCCAGCAAGGAAACCGTGAGGATGCCGGCGTACATGTCCGGGATGAGGAAGCTGCTCTGTGCATTCACGATCAGATAACCCAGGCCGGCCTTGGCTCCCACCATTTCGGCGGCGATCAACACCAGGATGGATGCGGTGCCGGCCATGCGGATGCCCGTGAAAATGGTGGGAACCGCCGAGGGCAGGATGACTTTCTGGAACAGCCGGAAACTGTTGAGCCCCAAAGAACGCGCGGCCCTGATCAACAACGGGTCCACGGTCCTGACGCCGGCAATGGTGTTCAGGAGCACCGGGAAGAACGCAGCGTAGGCCACGATGCTGATCTTGGATTCCTCACCGATACCCAGCAGCAGCGTGAACACCGGAAGCAGAGCCAACGCGGCGGTGTTGCGGAAAAGCTCCAGCAAGGGATTTAGGACCGAGTTCAGCCGCCCGTACCAGGCAATAAGCAGGCCCAGCGAGACACCCGCCACCAGGGCAGCACCGAAACCGGCAACTGAGCGTGTGAGGCTGGCTGCGATGTGGCCCTGGATGGTCCCGGCTTCGAAAAGCTTGCCCCAGGCCACCAGCACTTCGTGCAGCGGCGGGAGGAACACCCTGGTGGACGGGCTGGCCAGGTACGTCGGCCCAAGCTCCCAAAGCGCCAGGAATGCCAGGATCGCGGCGGACTTCCACAGACCCGCCCCCACCGCCCCGGTGACTCGTCGCACCAGGCCAGGTGCCGGCGTCGTACCGTCTGCCGCTGCCGTCGAAGTAGTGGAATGCTCGACGGCGGCACTGGGGTCGGGCGCGAAGCCCGTCTTGGGCGCGGCTTCTGTTTGCATGAGCGTGGTGGTCATCAGGCGGCACTCCTTTCGGTGATGGTTGCCGGTTCGTCCGGTGCGCTGCCATCAGGCAGGATTTTGCGGTGGCCGGCGTCCTGGGCTCGGCGGACTTCGTCGTGCAGGAGCGTCCATACCTGGTGGCGGTGCTCAACGAAGGCTGGGTGAAAGCGGATGTCCTCATCGCCGTCGCGGTCCGGAATGTTGATGTCCACGATTTCCTTGAGCCGGCCGGGCCTCGCGCTGAGAACAGCCACGCGCTCGCCGAGGTACACGGCTTCATCGATGCCGTGGGTGATGAAGACGATGGTCTTGCCCGTGGCTTTCCAGATCCGGAGGAGTTCGTCCTGCAACTGCTCGCGGGTCTGGGCGTCCAACGCAGCAACCGGTTCATCCATCAGCAGCACATCGGGCTCGTACGCCAGGCTCCGGGCGATGGCCACGCGCTGCTTCATTCCGCCGGAGAGCTCATGCGGGTAGCGGTCCTCAAAACCGGCAAGCCCCACCAAAGCCAGGTATTCCTTTGCTTTGGCAGCCCGTTCACGGCGGTTCAGTTTCCTGCCGTCAGGGCCCGCTCCCTCAAGCCCGATGGACACGTTGGCAGAGGCCGTCCGCCACGGGAACAACGCGTACTGCTGGAACACCACAGCGCGGTCCTTGCCCGGACCGGTGACAGCTTTGCCGTCCACCAATACCTCGCCGGAGGTGGGCGTGGAGAGCCCGGCCAGCAGGTCCAGGAGCGTGGTCTTGCCCGAACCGCTGGGACCCACCAAAGTGAGGAACTCGCCGTCACGGACATCCAGGCTCAGCGAATCGATGGCGGTCAGCCGGGTAGCTGCCGCGTCCTTCGTTGCCCGGACCGTGAATTCCTTGGTGACGTTCCGGAGACTGATTTTGGCTGTCATAACTATCCCTTCTTCGCTGCAGCGAGCTCGTTGAACTCGTTCGTGTAGTACTTGGAGGGTGAGAGCTTGTCCTTGACGATCCCGGCTGAGCTGAGCCAAGCCTCCCAACGGGTGAAGTCTTCGTCCGTGATGACCCCGGCGTCCGGAACTCCGGGGCTCTTCCAGAACTTCAGGTTTGCGGTGCTCTCATTGCGTCCACGGCTATCGATGATCTTGGTGAAGCGGGCAATGACTTCGTCACGGGGTGTTTCAGCTGCCCACTTGATGGCTTTGGCAACGCCGGTGGTAAACGTGCGGGTGGTGGTGGGGTTCTTTGCGATGAAGTCGTTGCGGAGCACGATCTGTCCGCCGGCGAAAGTTCCGAACAGCTCCACGTCGCTGAACAGTGACCTCAGTCCGCCGGCCTCAATGGCCCGGTCCTGCAGCACACCGCCCAGCGTTCCGGCGTCCACTTGTCCCCGGCGAATGGCTTCCTCAGTATCGTTCGGCGCCAACGGGACCAACTGAACCTGCTTGATGTCGTCCTGACTGAGTCCGTTCTTGGTCAGCCAGGTGTTGATGACGGCTTCGTGGTGTGCGCCCAGAGTATTGACAGCGATCTTCTTGCCGATCAGGTCACGGGGTTCCTTGATGGTGCTATCGGCCTTGACGTAGTAACCGCTGAAGGTCTTCTCGTCGGAGCCGTAGTAGTTGGTCACTGCCTTGACGGGAGCGCCGGCTTCGATCAGCTTGACCACCGCTCCGGAGAACGCGCCGCCAAAATCGGTCTGATTGGTCGCAGCGGACTGGATGTCCTGCGGGCCGCTGGTGGTGTTTCCCACCCAGTTCAATTTCAGGTCCCCGAGGTAGCCCAGATCGGCAGCGAGTTCAGGAAAGGTGACGTTGTTAGCGGAGCCTTGATACCGAAGTTCCTTCACTTCGTTACCGGCTGGCGCGCCAGGTCCGGCTTCGGCTGCACCGCCGCAGCCGGACACCGTCAGCGCAAGTACGACGGCGGCCGCGACGCTCAGCAGGGGCAGGTGCAGTTTCATGGGAGCTACTTTCGATGGATTGGGATGTGTTGGGTGGCCGGCTGATGCATGAGTTTGCAAACCCGTGCAACGGCTTGGGAACGATGTAAACCCATCCCAACGCCGGCTGGGAAGTGCCGCGGTAACGCCCGGAAACGCTGCGAAACAGCCCGAAACGGAAGGAAATCCGGGGCCATTCCCGGCAACTCTGGGACACAAAGACGCCGTGTTGAGCCCTATGAACAACAGCGACAGGCGGGCCGGATATGACTGGCGGGTACCGGCGTCGGGCGTTCATACTGCCGGACCCCACAGTCATATGGGGTTTAGTTCGTATTGATCCTCACAAGCGGGCGGAATTCTTCGCTGTGCAGGGCGCTGGCCGGATACGGTAGATACATGACGTCTAGCATCGCCGCCGAATCAGTTCGGCCTACCCGCAATATTCCCGCCGACATCGCCCGTTCATGGCTCCTTGTGAATGCCATGAAAACGGAGCTTTTTGACGAATCTGCGGGTTCACGGGCAGACGCGATCATCCTTGACATCGAAGACGCAGTTGACCCTTCGCAGAAGGACATGGCCCGAGAAAACGTAGTCAACTGGCTGACCGCCGGTGGCAAGGCCTGGGTCCGCATCAATGACGCAACCAGCAAGTTCTGGGCCGATGACCTCGCCGGCCTGCGCGGCACCCCCGGCCTGCTCGGCGTGATGCTGGCAAAGACCGAGTCCTCAGACCAGGTCACCGAGAGCTTCCACCGCATGGATGGCAAGACCCCCGTCATCGCGCTGGTTGAGTCAGCCCTTGGCATCGAGGAAGCCAACCACATTGCCCGCGCGCAGGGTGCTTTCCGCCTGGCGTTCGGCTCCGGCGACTTCCGCCGCGACACCGGCATGGCAGCCACCCCGGAGGCCATGGCGTACCCGCGTGCAAAGCTCGTTGTCGCCAGCCGCGTAGGTAACCTGCCGGGCCCCATCGACGGTCCCACCGTCGGCACCAACCACCCCATCTTGCGTGAGCAGACCGGCATCACAGTGACCATGGGCATGACCGGCAAGCTTTGCCTGGCCATCGACCAGACCACTGTGATCAACGAGGTCATCAGCCCCACGCCGTCGGACGTCGCCTGGGCCACGGACTTCATGAACGACTTTGAGGCCAACGGCCGTGTCATCCGCGATGGCTCCGACCTCCCGCGTCTGGGCCGCGCCGAAAAGATCATGAAGCTCGCAGTAGCCTTTGGAGTCCAGCCTTCCCTGTAAGCGTGCTGGTCAGGTAAAGATGCTGGTCCAAGGAGTCGCTTGGGATTCGTCGTCCCCTTCGCTGCGTATCTTCACGCTGGACGAGGAGTTCGTTGATATGGCGTTGGCCCGGGGTTCAGCCCTGGGCCTGCGCGTTCTCCCGGGTTTGTGGTGCCTTGGGCACACGAAGGTCCACGGCCCGGGGGACCGCACCCATGTTCCGTGCCGCAGCGGTTCCCCAGCCGAGCGTGGAAAGCAATGCGGGGCCTGCTTTGCGCGGGACGACTCCCGCCTGATGCACGACTTCCACCGCGGAACATCCGTTCCCACCGGCCTCCGTGCTTACCTGATGCAGCCTCATTGGCTCTATGTGGCCACGTTCGCGAACGGTGCCACCAAAGTGGGGACTGCCTCTGCGCCCCGAAAATGGAACCGGCTTGCTGAGCAGGGAGCTGTGCACGCTTCCTATGTGGCACACGCTGAAGACGGACGCGTTGTTCGCGTTCTCGAGGACCTCGTGACCCGCGAACTCGGCCTCGTCCAGCAAGTCCGCTCCGCGGCCAAGGTGGCGGGCCTCGTGGAGCCGCGTGCCGCCGTCGAGTTTTCAACCGTGAACCGTCAGCACGCGGGCAGGGTGCGTGAGTTGCTGGGCGGGCTGGCCATGACAGGTTACGCCGTTGTGGAGGAAGAGTGGGAGCGGCCGGCATTGGCCGACGCGCTGTGTACCGCCCGCGCCCAGGGCGGCTTGCGGCACCCCTACCCGGCAACGTTCGACGGCGGCGGGCACGGTTTGCGGATTCATTCAGTGTCAGGGGCGATCGCCTTGGCGGCCCTGCCCGACGCAACGGGGACCGAGGTGGAGGGCAGTTTTGTGGCGGACCTGGGTGCGTTGAAAGGCCGCAAGATCGAGTTCGGCCCCCACACCACGGAAATCCCGGCCCTGCAGGACTCCCTGTTCTAGCGTTCCCTCCCGGCAAGGGCCCTCGAGTTGCGAGGCCCGCTTTGCAGGGTATTTCGGGTTCCAAGGGTGCAGAGTAGGCCTCGCAACACCCGGCCACAACACACCAAGTAGACTTGGACGGTGCTGGAACAATTTTGGGCCACGGCCTCCACATCGTACAAAGTGCTGGTTTTCGGTGCCATGGGACTGATCGCCGTCGGGCTCGTCCTGTCCATTGTGGGGAACACGTCAGGGAACCAAGGCCTGGCCATCGCTTCGTTGCCCATCATTGGCGTCGGCCTGCTGCTCCATGTCACTGGACTGGTGGTTCGGGGACAGAAGATCCGTAAGAGCTACAAGAAGTAACGTCTTCACCTCGCCAACGCGCTGCGTCCGGGCTCCCGGGGCCGATAGGGTTGGAGCATGAGTATCAATCCGGACTTGCAGGGCCGAAGCTACCCTGCCGCAGAGGTATACGACGTCGGCCGTGAAAAGATCCGCGAGTTCGCCAAGGCTGTGAAAGCCGGCAACCCCGCGCATTTTGATGTTGAGGCAGCCAAAGCCTTGGGCCACAGCGACCTCGTTGCACCGCCAACGTTTGCCATCATCGTCGCCCAGCGTGCTGACGCCCAGCTGGTCCAGGATCCCGAGTCGGGCATCGATTTCTCCCGCGTGGTCCACGCAGATCAGCGTTTCACGCACCACCGCGCCATTGTTGCCGGTGACCGCCTCGTGGCCGAACTGCACGTTGACGGTGTCCGGGCCATGGGCGGGGGAGCCATGATCACCACCCGCTCCGAGATTTCCACCGAAGCCGGCGAGAAGGTCGCCACCACAACCTCGTCCATCCTGGTCCGCGGAGAGGGACAGTAACCATGAGCCCTACATTCGAAGAACTGACGGTCGGCCAGGAAATCGGTACCCGCAGCATTGACGTCACCCGTCAGGACCTGGTGAAGTACGCTGGAGCATCGGGCGACTTCAACCCGATCCACTGGAACGAATCTTTCGCCACCTCCGTGGAACTGCCGGGCGTCATCGCCCACGGCATGTTCACCATGGGCGCCGCAGTGCAGCTGGTGAGCGACTGGGCCGGGGACCCTGCCGCCGTCGTCGATTACCAGACCCGCTTCACCAAGCCCGTCCTTGTTACCGATACCACTGGCACCGATGAGGCCGGCGCTGTCATTGACGTGACCGGTGTTGTGGGAGCGCTCGACGCCGATGCCCGCACCGTGCGCGTCGACCTCACCGTCGTTGCGGGTGGACAGAAGGTCCTCATGAAATCGCAGGCGGTTGTGAAGGTCTCTTGAACCTAACGAACACCACTGGACGGCGCGCCACTCCGACTGACATGTCGCGGTGGCGCGCCGCTGTTCTTGCTTCCTACGCGGCCAGCGGCATCGCCTTCGCCACGTGGGTTTCCCGGCTTCCCGCCATTCGCGACGGACTGAATCTCACGCCGGGTGGCATCGGCCTTTTGCTGATGTGCATGACAGTGGCGTCCTTCATTTCGATCTCGGCTTCGGGCCTGATTGTACTGCGGCTCGGTCCTCAGCTGACCACGAGGATCGGCAGCAGCATGGTGGGGGCGGGCCTTGTCACTGTGGGTGTTGGAACCTCCTTGGCGGCCAACCCCTTGGTGGTGGCGGCAGGCTTGATCATCCTGGGCCTGGGTACGGCCAGTTGGAATACCGCATCCAACGTGGAAGGGGCCTCGCTCGAACGCGAATTGGAGCGGCACATCATGCCGCATTTGCACGGTTCCTTCAGCCTCGGAACGGTAGCCGCTGCGGGCTTCGGCGCCTGGGCGGCCGCCATCCACATGCCGGTGTTCTGGCATTTTTTAATCTCCGGCGTAGTAGTGACGGCGTCTGTGGTCACCGCTACCTTTTGGTTCCGCGCCGAAAAGACCGCTGCAGTGACAAAGACCTACCACCCTGAAGAGACCGATACTTTCCAGGACCCCTTAACTGGCCCGCTGCCCATCATCTCCGGCGAGCCGGACGGCGCCCAGCCGGACGGCGCCCAGCCGGATGCCCGTAAGACTGCCGTCCCGCTGGACAACAAGCGGCTCGTGGCTTTGGCATGGCGTGATCGCCGGACTCTACTGATCGGTGTCCTGGTCCTTGGCCTGGCATTGGCCGAAGGAGCCGCGGGGGACTGGGTGGCCCTGGCACTTGCCGACGGTTATGGGCAGTCCGATGCCGCTGGCGCTGTGGGTTATGGGCTCTTTGTGACGTTCATGACCATTGGCCGTTTCGCGGGAACGGTCATCCTGGACCGTTTCGGGCGGGTGGTGGTGATGCGCTGGTGCTCGGCAACCGCCGTCGTGGGTCTTTCACTCTTTGTGTTTTCTCCGGTTCCGTGGCTCGCGTTCGTGGCGTTGGCGGTGTGGGGTCTGGGCGCTTCGCTCGGGTTCCCGGTGGGTATGTCCGCCGCCGCCGATGATCCAGTGCACGCGGCGGCCCGTGTATCGGTAGTTTCCACCATTGGTTACGGTGCCTTCCTGTGTGGCCCTCCGCTCCTGGGGTTGCTGGCTGAACATTTCGGCATCCTGCATTCGCTGCTGGCACCTCTGGTTCTGTTGGTGGTCAGCTTCTTCCTGGCACCCCTGGCTGGCCGCAAGGCGGCGGAGTCGGCGCAGCCCAACGAAGCCCGTTAGGCTTGATTGGTGACCCAAACGCTGCTTTCTGAACTGACCACTGCTGCCGTTGGCGGCCCCGCGGGCAACTACGTTGAGGCCCGCACCGAGGCGGAGATCATCGACGCCGTCCGGTCGGCCGACGCTGCAGGTGACAAAATCCTGATCATTGGCGGTGGCTCCAATCTGCTGGTCTCCGACGACGGCTACCCCGGAACTGTCCTGAAGATCGCCTCCGAGGGCTTCACCGTGAACTCCGAGGACAGCTGTGGCGGAGTGTCTGTGGTGGTTCAGGCGGGCCATAACTGGGACGCGCTGGTGGAATACTCCGTCCTGCACGCATGGTCCGGCTTGGAGGCGTTGTCCGGGATTCCAGGTGCCACTGGTGCCACTCCTGTGCAGAACGTTGGAGCCTATGGAGCGGACGTTTCACAAACCATTGCGGCCGTTCGGACGTGGGACCGTGAGCGCAACGCAGTGCAGACGTTCACCAACTCGGAGCTCAAGTTCGGGTACCGCGACTCCATCTTGAAACAGACCACCGTTGAGGGCTCGCCCCGCTACGTTGTGCTGACCGTGGAGTTCCAATTGCCGTTGGGGCGGATGAGTGCGCCAATCCGTTACGCCGAGCTGGCCCGCGTGCTGGGTGTGGAGGCAGGGAAACGCGCCTACTCAAACGATGTCCGCCGGGAAGTCCTCCGGCTCCGCGCGTCCAAAGGAATGGTCTTGGACGCAGCAGACCGCGACACCTATTCCACGGGCTCATTTTTCACCAACCCGATTGTGCCTGCGGATCTTGCCTCGACTTTGCCGGACAACGCGCCCAAATACCCAGCAGGGGATGACGGACTGGTGAAGCTTTCCGCTGCCTGGTTGATTGATCAGGCAGGATTCGGCAAGGGCTTCGGACTAGAGGATTCCAGTGTCTCCGGCGGACGGGCCTCCCTTTCCACCAAACACACTCTTGCCATCACCAACAGGGGCTCAGCCACGGCCGCGGACATGGTGGCCATCGCGCGTGAGGTGCGTTCCGGCGTCGTCGAGCGTTTTGGTATTGAACTGCACCCGGAGCCCTTGCTGATCGGCGTTAGCCTCTAGCTAAAACTCAGCGCGTGCGCCGTTCCGCGATCGGAAGCACCTTGTTGAGCAGCAGGAACGTCAGTCCGCAGCTGACCGCTCCCAGCAGGAAGATCTGGCTGAACGCGATACTTTGCGGTGAGGGTCCGCTGGGCATGAACAGCCCGGCCGTGGCGAAGCCGACCAAGCCCAGGAGAAGGACGATCGCTCCGAGAAGGAAACTGCGGACCTGCGCCGCGGCGGCCGGGTAGAACCAGGGCTCGGGGGCGTCGTCGTCCCGGTCGGCAACTGGCTGGGTGGCGGCAGCGGTCCCAATGAGAACCGCAGCAGCTGCAGTTGCTACCAAACTCACTGTCTGGATTGCCTGCATCGCGGGGGAGAGACTCACACCGGTCCCTACCGCCACTATCAGTCCGGCGGCGAGCCCGGCGAGCGTGCAGAACCAGCCGGCGGTAGCCAACCACCGGCTCATCGGCCGCACGAACGGAGCAAGATCACCAAAAAGCATGAATCCATCCTAGGATCCGCTGCTGGGTGACGGCTGGGAGGCACGGCAAGGTTCCCTGTGCTGGATGGTCCTCTTAGGATGAAGCATGCCTGCCGAGAGAACCAACCCCACTCCGCGCGTCATGGGCCGGTTGCGGCTCGTCAGTCAAGGCCTGTTGGGCGGTGGCTTTCCAACGGTCCCGGAGGCGGTCCGGTGGATGACGTGCATGCAGGCGCAGGACTTGGGTTCAGCACTGTGGGCGGTGGGGCAGCGGGTACCTGGAACGACGGCGTCAGACGTTCGGGCTGCCCTCGACGCCGGGACGGTGGTCCGTTCATGGCCTATGCGCGGCACGCTGCATTTACTGGCACCGGAAGATCTCCGCTGGATTCTGAAAATCACGAGTGACCGGCTGATGAACTCGTTGGCGGGCCGACACCGTGAACTCAACATCACGTCCCATGACATCAGCCACTGCAGGGACATCGCTTTCAAAACCGCGGAGGTTCTCAAGGCCGGTGGTGCCCAGGGAGCAAGCCGCGAGCAGCTGTTCCAGGCTTTCGAGGATGCCGGTCAGATCACCAAGGCCCAGCGAGGCATTCATCTGTTGGGCAGTCTCTGCCAGCTCGCGTGGCTGGTGCAAGGACCCATGGCCGGAACCAACGGCAAAGTGGGCGTGCAGCAGCTGTTTGTGCCCTTCGAGGAGTGGATTCCGGACTCGCGGGAGCTGGGACGTGCAGAGGGGATTGCTGAGCTCCTGCTCCGCTATGTAAGGAGCCACGGCCCTGCCACCATCAAGGATTTTGCCTGGTGGAGCCAAATTCCGCTCACCGAGGCCCGGGCCGCCCTCTACGAGGTGCAGGACCGCCTGGTTGAACTTGAGTTTGGGGGCAGTAGCTATTGGCTCTCACCGGAGACTGCGGCAATGCTCGACGACGGCGTCCCCGGCTCGCGCTCGTTGCTGGCGCTCCCGGGGTTCGACGAGTTCCTGCTCGGCTACCAGGACCGGAGCCTGGTGCTGGCTCCTGAACACGCGGAGTTGGTGGTGCCGGGCAAGAACGGAGTTTTCAAACGGATCATGGTGTCCGGCGGAGAAGTGGTGGGTACGTGGGCCAGGACCGTGAATGGCAAGACCATAGGTGTCACGCCGGAACCGTTTGCGGGGGTACTGGGTACAGCCGCTGAGCGTTCCTTCCACGCCCAGGGCCGTGCCTACCTGAAGTTCATGGCAGGGTGAGCCCCCTTGGCCTGCTGAGCCCTAATACGTCGAAAACCCGCTGTTCCGTTGCCGGGCAGCAACGGAACAGCGGGTTAGGGACGTACTAAGCCGGGCAGGCTAGAGCTTGCCCGTCACGATGTTGAGCATGCGGCGGAGCGGCTCGGCTGCACCCCAGAGGAGTTGATCTCCCACGGTGAAGGCGCTGATGTATTCCGGGCCCATTTCGAGCTTGCGGATACGGCCCACCGGGATGTCCAGGGTGCCGGAAGCTGCCACAGGGGTCAGGTCAGCCATGGAGGCTTCCTTGGTGTTGGGAACAACCTTGGCCCACTCGTTGTCCTTGGCCAGGAGATTCTCGATTTCCGTCACGGACAGGTCTTCGCGCAGCTTGAGCGTGAGGGCCTGGGAGTGTGAACGCATGGCGCCGATGCGGATGCACAAGCCGTCCATGGCGATGTGGTCCTTGCCGGCGGTGCCGTTGCCGGTGCCGAGAATTTTGTTGGTCTCTACTCCGGCTTTCCATTCTTCCTTGGACTGGCCGTTGCCGAGGTCGGCATCGATCCACGGAATGAGGGATCCGGCTAGGGGCACGCCAAACTGGGTGGCGTCAACGCCGGTGCGCTGGGCGGCGAGGACCTTGTGATCGATTTCGAGAATGGCAGACGCGGGATCGTCCAGCTCGCTGCTGACCTCGTTGTTGAGGGTGCCGAACTGGTTGAGGAGTTCACGCATGTGCCGGGCACCGCCGCCTGAAGCCGCCTGGTACGTCATGGAGGTGCCCCACTCCACCAGATTCTTCTTGAACAGGCCGCCGAGGCCCATCAGCATGCAGGAAACCGTACAGTTGCCGCCGATGAAGTCCTTCACGCCACCGGACAGGCCGGCGTCGATGACGTCGCGGTTGATGGGGTCCAGCACGATGATCGAGTCATCGTTCATGCGCAGGGTGGACGCAGCGTCGATCCACAGGCCATCCCAGCCGCGGTTGCGGAGCTCGCCGTGGACCTGCTTGGTGTAGTCGCCACCCTGAGCGGTGACAATAATCGGCAGCTTGGCCAGGGTCTCAATATCGAACGCATCCTCGAGCTTGCCAGCCCCCTGCGCGAACGTCGGGGCGGCACCTCCTGCGTTCGAGGTGGAGAAAAATACCGGGTTGATGTTGGCGAAGTCGTTCTCGTCCTGCATGCGCTGCATCAGGACGGAGCCGACCATGCCACGCCAACCGACCAGTCCAACGGACGGATTAGCTGCTGTAGTCATTTCCCAAGTCTAAACTTTCGGGGCTCAGTGCCGCTGTTGGTTACGTCACGCACGCACTGCACGACGACGGCACCCGCCACAGCGGCCCGCAAGCCGACCGCCCGGGCTAGTGGCCGGCGTCGTGTTCCTGCAACAGGACTGCCTTACGCTTGCGCAGGGCAAAGAACGCACCAAAGGTAAACACCTGCGTGACAACGATCAGCACAATGATCCCGGCAATTTTGTTCCCGCCCAGGATCATGGTGAGTCCCACAATGGCGGAGATCAGGGCAAAAAGCGGCAGGAGCATGTAGCCCAGCACGAACAGGGTTTCGGGTTTCTTCAGCATGCTTAGCTCTCTTGGCTTTCCTGGTTTGCGTTCCGGCGCCACGTGGTGAACCGGTAGTTGGTGCCGTTCTTGGAGGTGAGCCACCCGTCGGAAGGGGCTACGGCATCGAAGGTCCAGTCATCACCGAGTTCGGGAGCGAAGGTATCGCCCTCTAGATCGGCATCAATGATGGTGATCACTGCGAGGTTGGCGATACCCATGGACTGTTCAAAGATTTCGCCGCCACCAATGATCCACACCTTCTGGCCACCGGGCGCGAACTGCGATTCCAGCAGGGCGGCATCAAGGGAGGAAACCACGACGGCGCCCTCGGCTTCAGGCGTGGAAGCCCACTCAGCGTTACGGGTCACCACAATGTTGGTGCGGCCGGGCAGGGGGCGGTACTTTTCGGGGAACGACAGCCAGGTCTTGCGGCCCATGATGACGGGGTGTCCCGTGGTGAGCTGGCTGAAGTGTTTGAGGTCCTCGGGCAGGTGCCACGGCATAGTGCCGTCCTTGCCGATCACGCCGTCCTTGGTCTGGGCCCACACCAGTCCGATGCCGGTCATGCGGGCCGCGGTCTCTTGGGTGAAGATGACACCGGGGAGTTGGGCCGGAACCTCTGAAGATGATGTGCTCATACCGCGATCGGCGCCTTGATAGTGGGGTGGTGGCGGTAATTCACAACCTCAAAGTCATCCAGCGTGTAGTCAAAGATGGAGTCCGGCTTGCGGAGGATCTTCAGCTGTGGGTACTCGTACGGCTCACGGCTGAGCTGCTCGGAAACCTGGTCCACGTGGTTGTCGTAGACATGGACGTCGCCGCCGGTCCAGACGAATTCGCCCGGCTCAAGCCCAAGCTGCTGGGCCACCATGCGGGTCAGCAGGGCGTACGAGGCAATGTTGAAGGGGACGCCCAGGAACGTGTCCGCCGAGCGCTGGTACAGCTGGCAGGACAACTTGCCGTCAGCCACATAGAACTGGAAGAACGCGTGGCATGGGGGCAGCGCCATGTCTTTGAGTTCGGAGACGTTCCACGCGGACACGATGTGCCGCCGGGAATCCGGGTTGGAGGCCAGGTTGGTCATGAGCTCGGAGATCTGGTCGATGTGCCCGCCGTCGGGAGTGGGCCAGCTCCGCCACTGCACCCCATAAACGGGGCCCAGCTCGCCGTCGGCATCCGCCCATTCGTCCCAGATGGAGACGCCTTGGTCCTGCATCCACTTCACGTTCGAATCGCCGCGCAGGAACCACAGGAGCTCCACCGCCACGGATTTGAAGTGAACCCGCTTGGTGGTGATCAGCGGGAAGCTCTCGGCAAGATCGAACCTCAGCTGACGGCCAAAAACGCTGCGCGTTCCGGTTCCGGTGCGGTCCGACTTGTGCGTGCCGTTAGCCATGACATCGCGCAGAAGGTCTTCATAAGGGGTGGGGATGCTCACGAGTCAAGCTTACTGGCCAGCCGCCCGCGGAGAAGATCAATGAGCGTTTCATCACTCACGCCCGCGTCGCGCGCCGTCTGAATCAAGCCGTCGACGGCGGCAATCACCGCGGCGTCTGCCCGGATAGTGCCGTTCGGTGCCTGAGGCGGCCCGACGACGATTGTCCCGTTCCGGCGTCGTGACTCGATCAATCCCTGCTGCTCGAGTTCTTTGTAAGCGCGTGCCACCGTGCCAGCCGCGATGCCAAGGTCTGCCGCCAGACTCCGGACCGTGGGCAGCCGACTGCCGGGTTCAAGGACCCCGATGGCAATCAATGAGCTGAGTTGCCTGCGGATTTGTTCGAAGGGAGGTACGGGATCCGCGAGGTCTACTGTGATTCCGGCGGTCATTGCGCCCGTTCTTCATGATGAGCAGGATCACTACGTGGGATGGTTCCGAGCAGGCTGCGAACCGGTACCACTGCCACGATCACTGCGATGGCCGCCAAGACCATGCCCACTGTGATGGCCGGGCTGGGTGCCAACGGGTATTCGCCGTCGCCCGGTGCAAATACGCTGTACCACGCATCGCCGGTGATCATGAGCAGCGCTGCGGCCTGTCCGAGGCAGTAAGCGGCCAGTATCCTCACGATTCGATACAGGCTGATGGCCCTGAGCGCGGCGTCCAGGCCCGCATCGCCCTCACTTTCCGGGATACCACGACGGCGGCGCACGGCGAGGATAGCAGCCGCACCCGCCGCGGCTACTACCGCCGAGAGCAGAAGAGCCGCCGGCCAAGCCTTGGGGGTGAGGGTCTGTGATTCCGCGGCCACGGCGAAAGACACAGCCACGGCAAATATCGCGGCGCTTCCGATTGCGAAGGAGAGTAGTCCTCGCGAAACGGCCTGCCGAGGCCAACGGAGCTGAGCTTCGGGTTGGCCATAATTTCGCGCCATCAGCACCTCGCCGGCCGCAATGGCTGTCAAGAGGGCCGCGGCGGCGATGGCGATCACGATGGGAAAGGCCCCAGGGTCGAGGGGGCGTGAGGCCATCAGAATCGCCACGACACCCGCCACTAGTGCAAGTCCGCCAATCACGCCCAACACTGCTCCAAGGGAAATACTGAGCCGGGCGGCTCCGTGGGTTAGAGGATCGGAGCGGAGTGTTTTTGCGCTCGTGACTTGAGGAGCTTTGAGGATCGAGGGAAGTTCAGGCACCCGCCACCACCACATTGCCGCGAGAACTGCCATGTTGATCAGCCCCAGTATGTTGAACCAGGACGACTGCCACGTGGCTCCGGGGGCCGGTTGTGATGCGAAGTTCCCGGCGATACTCGCGAGCCCGGCGGCGATGGTCGCCACGGTCCGAAGCAGCCGGTTGGTGGCTATTGTTCGTAGAGTTCGGTTGTCATCGCCGTCGAGCGTTTCCAACTGGCGTCGACGCGCAATCAAGAGGAGCACCAGCCACGTTCCCACGGCCAGAACCAGCAAGGTCCCGCCAAGCCAAAGGGCAAGTTCAAGGCCCGGAATCCGTCCGTCCTGCCCTTGTCCCATGTAGCCGTTGTCCTCAGGTGGAGACTGGCCCGGCGGCGTAGGCGGCACGGCTGTGTACGCTGGCAAGGTTGCGATCCAAGCGATGGCCAAAGCTGCGTAGCCGAAGATGGCCGCCGTGGTCCAAGCGAGTTTGCGGGGAAGGAAGTCCCTGATCCTCCGGACCTTCAGCTCTGCATACCGGCGTGGTGCCTTCGGTGCGGGGTAACTCAGCTGACCGAGGGCATGGACGGTGAGGCACGCGACAATTGGCCAGGCAAGTGCGTTGGCGATCTGGTCCGGAGTTGCAGGAGCGCTTGATCCCAGGGGATTCGACCTGATGATTCCGGCGCTCATGGCACCCTGCAGGGAACTTGTCATCCAACCAATGATGCCCACCCAAAGCCCATGGGAGGCCACGGACTGGGCATCAGGCTTGGACCAGACCTGCATCCTCAGGAACAGGTACACGATGATGGCACCGACTACCGGTCCCAGGAAAAACATTGTTGGCAGAACAACCACGGCAAGACCCCCACATCTTTTGTATCAATCTACTGACACAAAGAAGTGAGGGTCAAGCCGTTTGCCGGGTCAGTCGTCGAACGGTTTGACCTGCTCCACAGACACAATTTTCCGCTCGGATCCCCGCGCTACCTGGCAAACAATGACTTCGCCGGGAGAAAGATAAGGATCTGTTGTGGGAAGGAGTGCACGTAGGGCCTGCGACATGTGCTGGCCCAACTGCTTCAACGCCGTCGGCAGAGCCGGGCGATGCGTGCACACAGCGATCGGCAGCTGCTTGTCGAACAAAGCCTCAACAGCGGCAGCCGTCTTCTTGGGGGAGCGCTGATGGGTGTGCTCGGTGAGTGCTTCCACCAGTTTCACCTTGACGCCGCTGGCCTTGGCATAGGGGGCGATGGTGGCAACGCAACGCGCCCAGGGGCTGGTGACCACACGTTGTGGTTTCCACACCTCCAGCAGGCGCTGGACGGCAACTGCTTGCCGCTGGCCTGTGGCAGCCAAGGGACGGTCGCCCTCGGCTTTGGTCCATGAGGACCGCGGCTTCGCTTTGGCATGGCGGATCAGCATCAGCGGCCATGTGTCTAGTTCACCGCGGACGTGGGCCTTCTGAAGGTATTCCAGCGGCTCCACATCTGATGGGTTACTCAGGAAGCTTGCAGCCCGGTCCGGGCTGCACCACATGACACTGTCCACTTCTTTGCCATCGGGCCGAAGCTGGGCGCCGTTGACCTTCACTGCCCAGTACCTGACCACCTTCAAGCCGGCACTGACGCGGTAGTGAATTGCCGGAAGAGGTATGCCCAGCGGGGCCTGGAGTCCTATCTCTTCCCACACCTCACGGGCAGCACACTCGGGAACTGTTTCCCCGGCGTCGAGTTTTCCTTTGGGCCATGACCAGTCGTCATACCGGGGACGATGGATCAGGAGGACCTCGAGGGCACCTTTGGTGATGCGCCAAGGAATGGCGCCGGCGGCGACAACGGCCACCGCCTCGCCGGGGTGGTCTGTTTGATCCGCCACGGGGGTATCGCTGTTCAACTGGGTCCTTACCGCCGGGCCGCAGCACGTTGGCGCGAGCGGGAAGCCAGGAGCCAGGACTGCATGTCCAGCAACGGCTTGCCCTCGTCATCCAAGTGATGCCTTGTCCAGTGTCCGCTGCTGTCCAAGTGCCAACTGGCTGTCCCGTCGTCGACGTAGCGACGCATCAAGTCCATGACCGTTGCCGTGTCCTCCTTGCTGGCCAGCTGAACCAGCGCCTCAACGCGGCGATCCAGGTTGCGGTGCATCATGTCAGCGGAACCGATGTACACCACTGGCTCGCCACCGTTGCCAAAGGCAAAGACGCGTGAGTGTTCAAGGAAGCGACCCAGGACGGAACGGACCCTGATGTTCTCGCTGAGTCCCGGGACGCCGGGCCGCAGGGAGCAAATACCGCGCACCACGACGTCAACCCTCACGCCGGCCTGGGAGGCTCGGTAAAGGGCATCAATGATGGCTTCATCCACCATGGAGTTGACCTTGATCTGCACCAGTCCGGGAGTGCCGGCCTGGGCCCTGCGGATTTCGCCTTCAATCCTGTCCATCAAGCCCGCACGCACCGATCGCGGCGCTACAAGCAACCGCTTGAACGTGGACTTCGGGGCGTAGCCGGAGAGCTGGTTGAACAGTTTGGACAGATCCTCGCCCACTTGCTCATTGGCTGTCAGGAGGCCAAGGTCTTCGTAATAGCGGGCGGTGCGCGGGTGGTAGTTGCCGGTGCCGATGTGGCAGTAGCGGCGCAACCCGTCCACCTCCTGGCGCACCACCAAGGACAACTTGCAGTGAGTTTTCAGGCCCACGATGCCATACACCACGTGAACGCCCGCTTGCTCGAGCTTTCGCGCCCAGGAGATGTTGGCCTGCTCATCAAAGCGGGCTTTGATTTCAACGAGGGCCAGGACCTGCTTGCCTGCCTCAGCAGCATCGATGAGGGCGTCAACGATGGGGGAGTCACCGGAGGTCCGGTACAGGGTTTGCTTAATGGCCTGCACCTTGGGGTCCGCGGCCGCCTGCTCCAGGAAAGCCTGGACGGAGGTGGAAAACGAGTCATACGGGTGGTGGAGCAGAATATCCCTTCGGCGCATCGCGGCGAACACGTTGGCGGCCTTCGAGGTCTCGGACTCGTTGAGGTACCGGGACGTATGCGGGACATGCTTGGGGTAATGCAGATCCGCGCGATCAATGGCACTGATGGCTGACAGTCCACGGAGATCCAACGGCGCGGGAACGGAGTAGACCTCGGACTCTTCAACACCAAGCTCCCGGATCAGCAGAGCTTTGATGTTCGGGTTGATGTCCGTGGTTACTTCCAGACGTACCGGAGGGCCGAAGCGGCGGCGCAGCAGTTCCTTCTCCAAGGCCTGCAGGAGGTTCTCGGCGTCGTCTTCTTCTACTTCCAGGTCCTCGTTGCGGGTGACGCGGAAGGTGTGGTGCTCCAGGACTTCCATGCCCGGGAACAGCTTGTCCAGGTGGACAGCGATGACTTCTTCCAGGGCGATGAATCGGGCCACGCGGCCCGGGATGGCACCGGCACGGGGGCCGTCCACTGAGATGAGTCGGGGGAGTTGGTCCGGGACCTTCACACGGGCGAAGAGCTCTTTGTCGCTGATCGGATTGCTGACGATCACGGCAAGGTTCAGGGAGAGGCCCGAGATGTACGGGAATGGGTGCGCCGGGTCCACCGCCAGCGGAGTCAGGATGGGGAAGACCTTCTCCTGGAACATAACGCTGATCCGGTGGCGTGCATCTTCGTCCAGCTCATGCCAGTGCATGATGTGGATGTGCTCATAGGCCAGTGCCGGGCGAATTTGCTCGGCGAAAACCCTGGCGTGGCGTTCCTGCAGCCTATGGGCCTCTTCGCTGATTTGCTCCAGCACTTCAATGGGGCTCAGCCCTGCAGGGGAGGGCACGGCCAAACCTGTGGCGATGCGCCGCTTGAGGCCGGCCACCCGAACCATGAAGAACTCGTCCAGGTTGGACGCGAAAATGGACAGGAAGCTGACGCGTTCCAGCAGGAAGAGGTCAGGATCTTCAGCGAGCTCCAGCACGCGGGAGTTGAAGGCCAGCCAGCTGAGTTCGCGGTCCAGGAAGCGGTCCGGGGAGATGTCGCCTTCGGGCTCCAGGCTCGGTGCGAATTCCGGAATATCGATGCGGTCCTGAGTGGCTCGCGAAGCCGGCACTTCCGATGATCCGAAGCGCGGGGGCAGTGTTGCTCCCTTCGAAGTGGATCCGGCGGTGCCGACGGGGTCCGGCTGCATGGGGTTCTCCTAAGCTCAGGACGGGGTTTCCTCCCACATTACAAGCAATTCCGGCGCTCGAATCCAAGATGTCACCTGCTTTCAGGCAAGTGATCCCGTCAGGTTAATTTTTGGTTAAAGGCCCATACATCACATCGGTGTCCCAACGAACAAAGCCGAGTTTCTGATATAGAGCTACTGCTGCCTCGTTGTCTGCGTCCACGTACAGCATCACGGCATGCAGGCCTTGGTCCTGGAGGTGCTTGATGCCCGCAACGGTAAGGGCCTTGCCCAGACCCAAACCCTGCGCCGCAGGAGTCACCCCCACCACGTAGACCTCGCCGATGGCCGGGTGCGGACCCTGCCGGGGGTGGACCTTGGTCCAGTGGAATCCCAACAGCTCGCCTTCACCATTGACGGCCAACAGGAAACCTTCGGGATCGAACCAATCTTCAGCCTTGCGAGCCTCAAGGTCCGCCAGTGTCATGGAACCTTGCTCTGGGTGGTGGGAGAAAGCGGCCCTGTTGGCTTCCAGCCAAGGCTGCTCATCCTGGCCCGGCACGAAGGTGCGGATCGAAATCCCGTCCGGAAGTCCGGCGTCGGGCAGTGCGGAGGTTGAGGACATCAGCCGCATCTTCCACAATTCGCGCACCGGACCGTAGCCAAAGCTCGTGGCGAGCTCGGCGGCCGCTTCGTGGTTGCCGTGCGACCACGCACTTAAACCCTTGAGGCCCCGCTTGCCCTGCAGGGCACCCAGCAGCTTTCCTGCCACGCCCTGATTGCGGTAGCTGGGGTGGACGGCCAACTCCAGCACGCCGCTCCCGTCATCACTTTCGACGACCACCGCGACCCCCGCCAGGTCATCAGCGGTGGCAGGATCTGAGTCTTCGTCAGGGGCATATAGGACCAAAGACAGGACAGAGTGGTCCCCGGCGTCTGCGCCGCGCAGCATGACCAACGTCTGCTCGGAGAAGGGGGGATTCCCGTCCGATTCCCCGGCAGCGGCGGCCAGGGCCGTGACGTCCTTGAGGAGCTCACTGTCCAAGGCGCCGGCAATAATCAGTACGGGCCAGTTTTCCGGGTGCGCGTGACTCATGATGCAAGGCTATACGTCCAGTGCAAGCTGCGTGATTTGATGTCCTCGGAAATGGGAGGTAGTCTCGTTATCTCGTTCGCCTCGCGGTTTATCCGTGAGTCAGCGCAGGGGGGATCCACCAGTGGGGTGGCCTCGATACGTTCGACCCGTATGTCCTCCACCAAGTAGCTAAGTAAAAGGCCAGGATCCTTGTGGATCCTGGCCTTTTTCTTGTCTAATCCAGTGGTCGCTCGGAACAAACTTCAGGCTTCGGACAACTCTTCGTCCGTGAGACGGACAAGGGTCAGCCGGTAGCCAACGTTGCGGACAGTGCTGATCAGGTTCTCGTGATCCACGCCCAGCTTGGCGCGAAGCCGCCGGATGTGGACGTCCACGGTCCGGGTGCCGCCGTAATAGTCGTAGCCCCAGACTTCCGTCAGCAGCTGCTGACGGGTGAACACCCTGCCCGGGTGCTGGGCGAGGTACTTCAGGAGTTCGAACTCCTTGAACGTCAGGTTGAGGGGCTGGCCGCTGACACGGGCGGTGTAGCTCGCCTCGTCAATCACGACGCCGGCTGCCCGGATTTCGGTCTGGGCTTCCTCTTCGCCGGGCACGGCACGCGCCATGGCGAGCCGAATACGCGCCTCGACTTCTGCGGGTCCGGCCGAGTCCAGCACGATGTCATCTACGGCCCACGCGGACGAGACAGCAGCCATGCCACCTTCCGTGAGGATCAGCATGAGCGGTGCGCTGAGGCCGGTCGCCTTCAACAACTGGGTGAGCGAGCGGGCGCCCACTAGATCTTTGCGGGCATCAAGGAAGACGATGTCCGTGGGGTCGGTCTCCAGGAGGGCCGTGGGTTCTGCCGGGAGGATGTGCACACGGTGGTTCAGCAACTCCAAGGCAGGCAAAATGTCCACCGATGAGCCGGTGCTGTTCGTTAGGAGCAGGATGTGCGACATAGTTCCTCCAATGGGCTGTACGCGCATCATCGGGCGTCGAAACCGGCTTCTCACCGGTCGGTCACAACACATGCGCAGCCTCTACCGTTGTAACGGGATTGCGGCAAACACAGTGCGCTGTTGAAGTCTGAGTATACCCATCAGTGCCTTGCGACACATGGATTCGTGACGGGCAAGCACTGGAATTACGACATATTGGGCCGGCTTAAGGCAGGATTGTCGGGAGGTCGTAAGGCACATCGGATTGAGGTCGGCACACAGTGAAGTCTTGGAGCATCGGGGTATTCGGACTCGTGGCGCTCGTAGCCATCGTGGCCAGCACCTTCGTTTCCCGGGAAGCCATGGTGGGTGCAGGCATCGCGGCGTCCGCGGCGGTGGGGATAGGCTGGCCGCATTTTCTTGCTGTTCCCGCCAAGAAGACGTTGGCCGCCGTTATTGGGCTTGCCGGTGCAGGATCGGCCGTAGCCGCTGCCTACATGCCGGCGCCGGGATTCCTGGACGGTACCCCGGCGTTCGTAGCGCTGGGTGTGATGGCGGTGTTCGTGGTCCAGCTCATCAGGGGGACAGGGCAGGCCCAACGCCTGGAGTCCACTCTTGGCTGCTCCGCCGGTGTGTTGCTGAACTGCCTGGGCGCGGGGTGGATCGCAAGCGCGCGATTCAACGGCGTCAAGGAGATGGTCCTGGTGGCGGGCCTCAGCGCGGCAGTTGCCCTCATTGTGGGAATCATTCGCTGGCCGGATCGCATTGTGGCTCCGCTCGGTGTGGTGATGGCCGGACTCATGGGACCGCTGGCAGGTCTGGTCTTCTCGGATATCGCCGTACTTCCCGCAGCCCTGGTGGGCGTGGTGGTGGGATCCGTTCTGGTGTGTTTCCGCCGAATGACCACCCTTCGGCGGGGGCGACTCAATATCCCGGCGGCGATCGGAATGGGCGTGGCGCCCGTTTGGGCTGTGGGGGCCTTGGCTTACTTCATAGACAAACTACTCATCTACTAACGGTTAGGATTGCATCATGTCTGTACTCGCATTTGAAATCTTCTTCCTCGTTCTCCTTGGCCTGGCCAGCGTCGCCATGGCATGGTTTGCGGGTTTTGTCGTCTACCGCCTTTTCAAGGGCCAGAAGTAACCCTTCTGATCCTGCAGCCCAACAGAGGTAATCGTTGTGCCTATTGAGATCCCCACAGATCTGACGCCTGAACTCGTCCCCCTTTCCTGGCTCATTGGTGAGTGGGAAGGCCGCGGCCGGCTCGGCAGCGGAGACGAGGACTCCGAACATTTCGTCCAGCATGTGTCATTCACGCACAACGGGCTCCCGTACCTGCAGTACAGGGCCGAGACCTGGCTCAGTGATGACGCCGGCGAAAAGTTGCGCCCGTTGACTGTTGAGACGGGGTTCTGGGCTTTGGAGCGGAAGCTTGAAGAAGGCGACGGAGGCCCGGGTCTGATCCCGGCCGACATCGTCCCCGTTCTCAAGACTGCCGACGAAGTCGAGGAGCGGCGCAACAAGGAGGGCGGTTTCGACATCTCCGTATCGATCTCCCACCCTGGCGGAATCACTGAGCTCTACTACGGCCAAATCAAGGGACCCCAGATCCAGCTGAGCACCGACATGGTGATGCGCGGAAGCCACTCCAAGGAGTACACAGCGGCAACACGGATCTTTGGCTTGGTTGATGGCAACCTCCTGTGGCGCTGGGACGTCGCTGCCAGCGGCAAGGCCCTTGAAGCGCACGCCTCGGCATTCCTCAACAAGGTTTCCTGACCCGAGGCCTCACCGTACGTTCCAGCACGCAGCAAGCAAGCAGCCAGCAGAAGGAGCAGAAAGTGAACACCCACCTCAAGCCGGAAGGTTATGAGGGCCTTAAGGCCGTCTTCTTCAATGGCACCCTGAAACCTTCGCCGCAGCTCAGCAACACTGATGGCCTGATCAAAATCAGCCGGGACATCATGGAGAAGCAGGGCGTCACAACCCGGCTCTTCCGGACAGTGGACCACGACATCGCCAGCGGTGTGTATCCGGATATGCGCGAGCACGGATGGAAGACCGATGAATGGCCGGAGATCTACCGTGACGTCCGCGACGCCGATATTGTCGTGGTCGCCGGGCCTATCTGGCTGGGCGACAACTCGTCCCAAACCAAGAAGCTCATCGAGCGGTTATACGCCCATTCGGGCGAGTTGACCAGCAAGGGCCAATGGGCGTTCTACCCCAAGGTGGGCGGTTGCCTCATCACTGGCAACGAGGACGGCATCAAGCACTGTTCCATGAATGTGCTGTACAGCCTGCAGCACATCGGCTTCACCATTCCTCCCCAGGCCGACGCCGGGTGGATCGGTCCTGTGGGTCCGGGTCCCAGCTATCTGGACGAAGGATCGGGTGGGCCGGAGAGTGATTTTACTAACAGGAACACCACCTTCATGACGTGGAACCTCCTCCACATGGCCAAGCTCCTGCGCGATGCCGGGGGCATTCCGGCCTACGGCAACTTGCCGGAGGAATGGAAAGCGGGCACCCGATTTGATTTCGAAAACCCGGAATACCGCTGATACCGGAATACCGCTGAGTCGCAAGGACTTCTACTACATATGACTTACAAGAGCCCTCTGTTGTCGCGCCCCGGCGCCGTCGAGGACACCGGCCTGGACGCCGGCGTCGCCGCTCACTATGGCGAACCGCTGCGTGAGCAGCGCGCCCTGGCAATCGGAACCGCCGTCGTCGATCTTTCGCACCGTGGCGTGGTGACCGTGACTGGCCCGGACCGGCTCAGCTGGCTCAACACGCTCTCGTCCCAACAGGTCACCAACCTTCAGCCCGGTGTTGCCAGCGAACTGTTGCTGCTCAGCGTTCAGGGTCGCATCGAGTTCGATGCCCGCGTCATTGACGATGGCACCACCACATGGCTGATCGTGGAGACTGCCGAGGCAGGGCCATTGGCTGAATGGCTGAACAGGATGAAGTTCATGCTCCGCGTCGACATTGAGGACGTCTCTGAGCAGTGGGCCGTGGTGGGTGCCACCAAACCGCAGGAGCAACTGACCGGGCGCTTGGTGTGGGAGGATCCCTGGCCGCACGTAAGCCCCGGCGGCTACGCCTACAGCATCGTTCCCGAGGAATCGCATCCCGGGCTCGAGCGCCCTTGGTTCGAGTACCTTGTCCCGGAGGCCCAACTGGAGCAATCCGTGGAGGGCCTTCCGTTGGCAGGCGCCATGGCAGCAGATGCCCTGCGGATTGCTGCTTGGCGGCCCCGCCTCGGTGCCGAGACCGACGAGAAGACGATTCCCCACGAACTGGACCTTTTGAGGACCTCAGTACACCTGAACAAGGGCTGCTACAAGGGCCAGGAAACCATTGCTCGTGTCCACAACCTGGGCCACCCGCCGCGGCGCCTCGTGTTCCTGCAGCTTGATGGCTCACAGCACACACTGCCAGCCGTTGGCAGTGTTGTATTTGTCGGGGAGCGCAAGGTGGGTACTCTGACATCGGTGGCGCAGCACTTTGAAATGGGACCCGTTGCTTTGGCCGTGATCAAGCGGTCCGTATCGGCGGAGGAAACCCTGACGGTGATGGACGGTGAAGAACCTTACATCGCAGCCCAGGAAGTGATCGTCGCCCCCGACGCCGGCCAGGTTGTCGGGCGCCAGACCGGATTCCTGAAGGGACCCCACAGATGAGCCAAGCTACAGGCCCCGACGACGAAACGTTGGCCCTGGCCCACGCCCTGTTCGATGCTGCCCGCGAAGGGGACACCGAACTGCTGCGAGGCTACTTGAGCGCCGGTGCTCCTGCCACCCTGACCAACGCCGCCGGCGACTCCCTCCTGATGCTGGCCGCGTATCACGGGCACGAGGAAGCCGTACAGCTCATCCTCCATCACGGTGCCGACGTCAATGCCGCCAACGATCGCGGACAGACTCCGCTGGCCGGGGCGGTCTTCAAGGGATACACCGGCGTCGCCCGGGTGCTGCTGGATGCTGGAGCAGATCCCGACGCCGGAACTCCCTCCGCGCGCGATGCCGCCACAATGTTCGCCAGGTCAGAGATTCAGGCCCTGCTGGACTAACGCAACTAGTGCTTGGAAAGCCCAGCCGCCTGGCGGCTGGGCTTTCTGTGTTTCCGGGCTCCTTTGCATCCCTATACTCCACGTGGAATAGTTGTTGCGGAGTATTTGATCCGGAAAGGGGTTGTTATGCCCAAGGCCGCTGCTTTGACCCCACTGGGGGTAGCCGCGCTGGCCCTTTTGGCGGAGGGGCCCATGCATCCTTACGAGATGTACCAGTTGCTGATGGCCCGTCATGAGGACCGCCTTGTAAAAGTGCGCCCCGGGACCCTGTATCACGCCATGGGCCGGCTCGAGGAAAGCCGGCTCATCGAGGCTACGGGAACCGAACGCGAAGGGAACCGCCCGGAACGGACCACCTACCGGATCACTTCAGCCGGACATGTTGCCCTCGATGCCCGTCTGCAGGCCATGCTGTCCACCCCTGTGAATGAATACCCCGTCTTCCCTCACGCAATCGCCGAGGCCCACCACCTTCCCGCGGAGGTGGTGATGGGGCTGTTGGAGGAGCGGGTTGTTGCACTGAATGCCGATCTCGACTTCCTCGTCCACGCCGAAGCCACCGTGACGGGCAAGGGACTGGCCCGTAAATACTGGATCGACATCACGTACCAACAGGCAATGCGCCGAACGGAGATCGCGTGGATCCGCGGCCTCCTTGAGGAGTTGGGCAACGGGCGCCTGCCCTGGGATGAACCCCAACCGGCTCCAACCGAACTTATAAGCAAACCAAAGGAATCCCTTGGAAAACGTAGCTAAGCCGTGGCCCGCGCTGTGGTCACTCGTGGTGGGTTTCTTCATGATCCTCATCGACACCACCATTGTGTCGGTCGCGAACCCGCGGATCATGGAGGGCCTCAACACGGATATCAACGCCGTCATTTGGGTTACCAGCGCCTACTTGCTGGCCTATGCCGTGCCCCTGTTGATCACGGGCAGGCTGGGTGATCGGTTCGGCCCCAAGAACCTTTACCTGATCGGCCTGGTGGTCTTTACCCTCGCTTCCCTCTGGTGCGGGCTCTCCGGCGACATCACCATGTTGATCGCTGCGCGCGCCGTCCAAGGCTTCGGTGCCGCCATGATGACGCCTCAGACCATGGCCGTGATTACGCGAATCTTCCCGCCCGACCGCCGCGGCGCAGCCATGGGGCTGTGGGGAGCTACGGCAGGAATGGCAGTACTGATCGGCCCCATCCTTGGTGGTCTGCTGGTGGACAGCCTTGGCTGGGAGTGGATCTTCTTCGTCAACGTCCCCATCGGCATCGTGGCCTTTATCCTTGTCACGCGTTTCGTGCCGAAACTGAGCACTCACACCCACACGTTCGACGTCGTGGGCGTGGTGCTGTCCGCCGTCGGTATGTTCTTGCTGGTGTTTGGCATCCAAGAGGGCCAAACCTACAAGTGGGGAACGGTTACCGGGTTCGTTTCGGTGTGGGGTTTGATCATTACCGGACTTGTAGTCCTGGTTCTGTTTGTCGCCTGGCAGTGGCTTCTTGAACGCCGTGGAGGGGAACCACTGCTGCCGCTTGGCCTGTTCAAAGACCGCAATTTCTCCCTGGGAAACAGCACCATCATGGCCGTGGGCTTCACGGTGACAGCCTTCCCGCTGCCCACCATTTTCTACTACCAAACGGTGCGGGGCCTGACGCCAACGCAGTCTGCCTTGCTGATGATTCCCATGGCTGTTATTTCGGGTGCGCTCGCTCCGTTCGTCGGCAAGCTCATAGACCGCGCAAACCCGCGCTGGTTCGCATCCTTCGGCCTCGTCTGCCTTTCCGGAGCATTGTTCTGGACCGCGTCCCTGCTGGGCCCGGACACTCCTATCTGGATGTTCCTGCTGCCCAGCGCATTGCAGGGCGTTGCCAACGCCTTCATCTGGGGTCCGGTGTCCAACGCGACCACCCGCAACCTGGAACCACGCCAGGCAGGGGCCGGTTCCGGCGTTTTCAACACCACACGCCAGATCGGTGCTGTGTTGGGTTCGGCTGCCATTGCTGCCCTCATTCAGTCTCGGCTCGCGGCAGAACTGCCTGCGGCTCCAGCCGGAGCTCCTGCGGGTGAAGCCTCCATGACCGGAGTGTTGCCGGAGGCGCTGCACGCGGGATTCTCGACGGCGATGAGCCAGTCCATCCTGTTGCCCGCCTGTGCGATTCTTCTGGGAGCGGTGATGGCACTGTTCTTTGGCAAGCCCAAGTCGGTGCAAGGCTGGGGCGGAAAGGCCCCCGAGGTACCGGCCGTTCAGGAAACAGTGGGCAAGTAGCGCTGACATTTTCCGGACAACAGCGCAGGACCAGCCCACTTTTGGGGTGGTCCTGAGCTGTTGTAGGGCAGGATCAATCCCTTCCGGGTTCAAAGCCGGGCCAGTTCAGTTCTGTGTCAGCCGAGGATGACGCTGGCGTGGAGCCCGCCCGTGGCAAATCCCAGGCTGCGGGCCATCGCCAGCGCACCGGTGTTACTGACATCGGCCTTCCACTGGAGAGTCAGGCCGGAGGCAAGTGCTTCATGTGCAGCGATGGAAGCGGCCAGGGTGCCCAAGCCTCGCCGCCGCCAGGGAGGTGCAACCAGCACGCCCATATTGGCCAGAATGCCCTCCCACTCGGAATAGGCACCGCAGGCCACCGGCGTGGGCTGATCTTCCTCGGGATGCATGATGGTGAAGCGATGTTCGAGCCCTTGAAGGCCAACCTCGTTGACGTCATCGGGGGGACACAAGCCCTCAAGGCTGATGGCCTCGGGGTTGCCTTGCGAAACCGTCAGTTCTTCGGATGGTTGCTGAAGCGGGAGATCGTCTGCAAAGAACAATGCGGAGGATCCAAGCCCGTGTCCGCCGTGCGAGCGAGTGATGGTCAACAGCGTTACGTGCTGGGCCAGTTCGGTATCGGGGATGGCTGCCGCTGCATCAAGGGCCCACTGCGGTCCCACTAGCGCCGAGACGCCAAACAGGCGAAGGAAAACCAGCGACCGCGCTGCGTCATCCACACGGGTAATGCGGTTGCCAAGGTCGCCTGGGTCCGCCGCGGAAGTGGTGAGCCGGGCAGCTGCGTTGGCGAAAGCGTCGTCGTCGAGCCCCAAACGACGAGCCCACGCCAGCTGGATGATGGCAGCGGACGTGGGCTCTAAGGTCATGGATTCAGCCTAGCCGACTAGCCGAACAGCACAGACGCTTCGTCGTAGCGGTGTTGTGGCACGGTCTTGAGCTTGCCCAAGGCTTCCTCGAAGCCCACATGGGAAATGTCTGTGCCCTTCAGAGCCACCATGGTGCCCCAGCGGCCTTCCACCACGGAGTCGATGGCGGCCATGCCCAGGCGCGTCGCCAGAACGCGGTCGTAGGCGGTAGGAACGCCACCACGCTGGATGTGGCCGAGGATCGTGGCCCGGGTTTCGATGCCGGTGCGGGCCTCGATCTCCGGTGCCAACTGGTCAGCGATGCCGCCCAGGCGGGGACGGCCGAACGTGTCCAGGCCGCGCTCGGAGTGCGGGGACTCCATGTGATCAGGGACGAAGCCCTCAGCAACCACCACCAGCGGCGCACGGCCACGGTCGTGGGCTTCCTGGACCCATTCGGTGATCTGCTCGATGCTGGCCTTCTGCTCGGGGATCAGGATGGCGTGTGCGCCGGCAGCCATACCGGCGTGCAGTGCGATCCAGCCGACGTGGCGTCCCATCACTTCGGCAATCATGCAACGGTGGTGGGATTCGCCGGTGGTGCGGAGCCGGTCGATGGCCTCAGTGGCAATCTGGACGGCGGTATCGAACCCGAACGTGTAGTCGGTGGCATCGAGGTCGTTGTCCACGGTCTTGGGGACTCCGACGATTTTCAGGCCGGCGTCGGTAAGCCGCTTGGCAGCTGCCAGGGTGCCCTCGCCGCCGATGGCGATGATCGCGTCAATGCCCAGGCGTTCCATGTGGGCTTTGATGACGTCGGGGCCTCCACCGTTTTCGAACGGGTTGGTGCGGGAGGTGCCCAGAATGGTGCCGCCCTGCTTGGCAATACCGCGGACCATGGTGCGGGGGATGTCGATGACATCACCTTCAACCACACCACGCCAGCCGTCGCGGAAGCCAACAAACTCCTGGCCGTGGATTGCGATGCCCTTGAGGACTGCTCCGCGGATCACTGCGTTGAGGCCGGGGCAATCGCCACCGCTGGTAAGAATGCCAATTTTCATGTTTGCTCACTCATGGCTTGGAGGAATACGTGCAGAGCGCCACGCTGAGCTCCCCATGATTGTAGACGCGCATGTGGGGTGGGACACAAACGGTTACTTTTGACCCTGGCCGTGCGGTATTGGAAACCTGGCCGAAAACAGCGAAACGCCCCGCCGGCCGGCAGGGCGTTTCGTGTTCTTCGGCCGCTGTAAACGAAAACTACCGGGAACGTTGGCTGATGAAGGATTCGAGCGCGATCTTGTTGTTCTGGTCCGGCAGGAGGAGCCAGCCCAGGATGTAGACCACGAATGCCGGCCCGGGCAGCAGGCAGAAAAGCAGGAAAGCCACCCGAACGTACGCGACGTCTACCCGGAGCTTTGCTGCGATTCCTCCGCAGACGCCACCCAGCCATCGTTGCGGTCCACGCTTCAGGCCGAAGCCCCTGACGATGCTGAAGAACTTGTCCATGGCTACAGCCTTCCCTGTTGTGGTTGCTTTGTCACGTTGCTGCGTGCGGTCACTTGGCCGGACTCTTCGGTGTGCCGGAACCCTTGCGGGCTGCCAGGAGCCCACCGACCACCAGTGCCGCACCGGCACCGATCATCAAACCGATCAGCACGTACGTGCCGTTCAGAGTGACCCATCCGAGCGTAGAGATGACGATCAAGGCCGCGAGGGCGATCACAATCAACCCCCACACCACAGTTCCTATCCGCGCCTGGCGGGGTTCGTCGTCGTCAGTGTGCTGTACTGCGAAGCTGGGCTCCAACGGCGGGGTGAGCGGGATTGGCTTGAGGCTCGGCTTGGGGAGGGCTTCCGTGGGGCGGGTTTCGCGGGGGAGGGCTTCCGTGGGGCGGGTTTCCGCCGAACGTTGCTCCCTGGGCAGCGGTTCTGTTGGCTGCGCAGGCTCAGTCGGCTGCGCGTCGCGTGCTTTGCCTGGCTCGTTGGTGTTCATGTCAGTTTCCTTCCTGGATGGTCACGTTGCTGAACGTGCCGTCAATTTCCACCACGAGGTTGGCTCCCGGCTTTTCAGTGTTGTAGAGCGTCCTCTCGTCCTGGAGGCGCCCACCGCGGTCTGTGCCACGTTCGTTGAGGTTGCCGAACGTCATATCGGCCCTGACCTCAACAGGAACATCGTCGGGGATGATGACCGTGACATTGCTGGCGGTGGCGTCAACCGGAATGAGTACCTCGGAGATCAGCGGAGGCGTTAGGGCGATCTCGCTCAAGTCCACCCGCCCCTGCGCCCCCGTGACGTCAATGCCGAGCCGTGCTTGTTCAATGCTGGTGGGTGCCCAGTTCACGTCGTGGAAGGTGAAGCGGTCGCCGTCTCTGGGGACCACGTTGAAGATTCCGCCAGTGATCAGGGCCGCCACGGCGAGGAAGCCAAGGAAGCCCGAGGTCCGTCCGCGAAGTCCTGCAATGAGGATGCCCAAGCCAAGTACGGCTGCGCCGGTAGCCCACACCACGGCGTTACCCGAGTTACCCAGTTCAATGACATTTCCGGCGTCGAGCGCTTTCAGCGTGCCGCCGGCAAGGAGGGCTGCACCGGCTGAGACTGAGACGATTGCAGCTCCTGGACCCTTGTGCTTAGGAGCGGCGGGTTTAGGCTGCCATTGTTGCGGGGGAGTTGGTCCGTAAGGAGGGCGAGGGCCGGAAGGCCCGGACGGCGAGGGCACGGACCCGGAGGGCCCGGACGGTGTGGCACCTGACCTGCCGGGCGCGCCGTATACGGGTACGCCGGTATTGGTTCCGGTGGTTGTGGAGCCGGTGGTTGTGCTGGACGCGAACTGCGTGGGCGTACCGTAACCCGTGCCGCCGGGAGCCGCGGCATAGGGCGTTGAGGAGTAATTTTGTTGACCCACGGTCGGTGCTCCTTTTGAGGTTTTGTTGCGTTGGACCAGGAAGTAGATGAGGTAGAAGACTCCGCCCATCCAGAAGAGGGTCCAGAACAGGCCGGGCATACCATCCCAGCCCCAGCCCCAGAATCCGCGGCCAAGGCTCGGCAGGCCGATGATGGTGGTGATCAATGCGCCGGTCATACCCCCTGACCAACGGCCCGCGGCGGCTTCCTGTACGTGGATCCGGCCGTCAGGCTCGGGCAGGAGCGCCCAGGCAATGCCGTAAAGCAGCACGCCGACGCCTGCAAAGAGTGCCAGGACAATGAAGATGCCCCGCACGATCAGGGGGTCGATGCCGAATCGGTGGGCCACACCGCTTGCGACGCCGCCAATCCAACGGTCCGGTCCCCGGCGGATGCCTTGATTGCGGATCCAGTCGAAGAAGTTCTGCTGGGAGGTTGCCGGAGCGGTGCCGGTGGGCGGGTAGTTGCCCCCGGTGGGACCGGTTCCCGCGGAAGTCCCGGCCTCTCCAGGTGTTCCCGAAGGCGTCCCGGACGTGGCACCGGTGGCGCCGGTGGAAGCGCCGGTGTGGGCGCTGGAGCCGGATCCGCTGGCCGTGCTTGGCGTTCCGGGTTCCTCTGGGTTCATGCTGTTCGCGTTCATACTTCGATCCTGCCGCCCAGACCACCCCGCCCTCTACTGGGGGATACCCTGAATGATCCCTGAGGGACCCCCGAACAACGCCGGTTTCCCGTCCGGGGCACTCTGATCCGTGTTTGGATTGGTATATGACAACCGCTGTACAACGCCCCACGCTGGTCCGCAGCAGCGACCGCATGATCGCGGGCGTCTGCAGCGGACTCGCCGACCATTTGGGCTGGCCCGTCAACTTGGTCCGGCTTGGCATGATCCTTGCCTGTTTCGCCGGCGGAGCAGGCGTGGCCTTCTACGCATGGTTGTGGACCATGGTTCCCACCGCGGATGAAAACGCCAAGCGCAACGCCCGCCGTCCGGCGTCGCCCATTGCTCCTGCGGTGAGCCTGGCGCCTCCGTCCGTCTCCGCCCCCGCCCCTTCCGTGGCACCAAAAACGTACGACGCCGGCGCGTCGCCAGCGGGGGTCGGCGCACCACCGGTATCCGGTTCCGTCCAGGCCGGCCCTCCTGTTCCTGGTAAGGCTTATAGCCCTACTGCGGGGACCATGCCCGGCACCCCTTTGCCCGGTGTGTCTTTGCCCGGCAGCGGTCCTTTGCCGGCTACTGATTCATTGATCGGCGCGGACGCTCCATCCGGTCAGCTTGCGGGCCCGCCCCGTTCGGGCACTGCAGGTGGCAGCAACGAAAGCACGCTGGCGACGTGGTTCTCGTTCCGCAAGATCCACTACGGCAAGGAAATCCTGCTCGGAGCGGCACTGCTCCTGGTGGCCGCGATCTTGATTGCACGCCAGTTGGGCGTTGATGTCCCTTTGGGCACGCTCATTCCGGCAGCCGCCATCCTGGGTGGTGCTGCCATCGCCTGGATGCAACTGGATGAGACCCGGCGAGCCGGGTTGGTGGACAAGACGAAGGCCGATCAAGCAGGTGGATGGACCCGCCTGGCAGCGGGGTTGGCCTTGGTGGTGGCCGGCGTCCTGGTGATGGTTTCCGGGTCTGGATCCTGGGAGCAGACTTGGCTGGCACTACTGGCTTCCGTCGCTGTCCTCGGCGGAGTTGCCTTGGTACTGCTGCCGTGGGGCCTGAAGTTCTGGAAGGACCTCGAGGCCGAACGCGCCGGCCGCGTCCGCGAAACCGAGCGCGCAGAGATCGCTGCCCACCTGCACGACTCCGTACTTCAAACCTTGGCGCTCATCCAGCGACGTGCAGGTTCCGAGCAGGACGTGGTGCGGCTTGCAAGGGCCCAGGAACGCGAGCTCCGGTCCTGGCTGTTCAGCGACCCCGCCAAGGAGTCTGGCCTCCTCGCTGACCGGATCAAGTCCGTGGCCGCGGAAGTGGAAGACTCCCACAGCCACGCGGTTGAGGTGGTGACAGTGGGAGATACCGAGATGACGGACCGGCATGAAGCCCTGGTCCAGGCCGCAAGGGAAGCCATGCTCAATGCCGCAAGGCACGGCGGCGGAACAGTATCCGTGTACTTGGAGAGCAATACCGGCAGTACCGAGATTTTCATCAAGGACCGCGGCCCGGGCTTTGACCTCGACGCTGTTCCGGACGACAGGCTGGGCGTCAAGGAATCGATCATTGGCCGGATGAAGCGGCACGGCGGTACAGCGGTCATCAACAGCAGCAGTGATGGAACGGAAGTTCGTTTGTCCCTCCCGTCAGCAAATCCGGACACCGGCGAGCAACGGAATGCTGATGCGCGAAACGGTGAACAGCGGAATGGAGAAGCCAAGCAATGAACAACAGCTCTGAAAACGGCGTTGGACGCAGGGTACGCGTGGTCATCGTGGACGATCACACCATATTCCGCTCCGGATTGAAGGCCGACCTCGACGAACGCATCGACGTTGTGGGCGAAGCCGGAACCGTGGAACAGGCCATCGCTGTCATAGCCGAGATCCGCCCCGAAGTAGTGCTGTTGGATGTGCACCTTCCCGGCGGTCTGGGTGGTGGCGGACGTGAAGTCATTGCGGGGTCCATGTCGTTGCTCGCCACCACCAGCTTCCTGGCCCTGAGCGTGTCTGACGCCGCTGAGGACGTGGTGTCGGTCATCAGGGCAGGAGCCCGGGGGTACGTCACAAAAACTATTTCCGGGAAGGAAATTTCGGACGCCGTCATCCGTGTGGCCGATGGCGATGCCGTGTTCTCGCCAAGGCTTGCAGGCTTCGTGCTCGATGCCTTCGGGACTGCGCCGGCGGACATCGCTGACGATGAACTGGACAAGCTTTCCGCCCGCGAACTCGAAGTCATGCGGCTCATCGCCCGCGGGTACAGCTACAAGGAGGTCGCCAAGGAGCTGTTCATCTCCATCAAAACGGTGGAAACCCACGTCTCGGCCGTGCTGCGCAAACTCCAGCTTTCCAGCCGCCACGAACTCACCAAGTGGGCTGCAGAGCGCCGTCTCCTCTGACGCTCTATCACATCTCTCGGGCCTAAACCGGACGCTCTCTCACATCCCGCGCCTTAAACGAAAACGCTCTTCCACCTGTCACGGCGGAAGAGCGTTTTCGTTGGCTGATTCCTACTTGGCCTTGCCCAGGAACTCCTGGATGCGACGGACACCTTCTGCCAGATCCTCATCGCCGAGTGCGTAGGACAACCGTACGTAGCCGGAGGGACCGAATGCCTCGCCCGGAACCACGGCAACCTCAACCTCGTCGAGGATGAGCGTCGCGAGTTCAGCGGAAGTCTCCGGACGGACGGGACCGTTGGAGGTCTCGAATTCCTTACCCAGCAGGCCGCGGACGTCCGCGTAGACGTAGAAGGCGCCGGTCGGCGTCGGGCATTCAACGCCTTCGATCGCGTTCAGGCCGGCCACGATCGCCTTGCGGCGGCGGTCGAAGGCCACCTTCATCTCGTCGACGGCGGTCAGCGGGCCCGTGAGCGCAGCGGCAGCGGCAATCTGCATGATGTTGGAGACGTTGGACGTCGCGTGCGACTGAAGGTTGGTGGCCGCCTTGATGACATCGGCAGGGCCGATCATCCATCCCACGCGCCAACCGGTCATGGCGTAGGTCTTGGCCACACCGTTGAGGATGACCACTTTGTCGCCCAGTTCCGGCGCGGCAGTGGCGATGGAGGTGAATTCCACGCCGTCGTAGGTCAGGTGCTCGTAGATTTCGTCGGTAACAACCCAAAGGCCCTTGGACGCTGCCCACTTGCCGATCTCGGCAACCTGTTCCGGGCTGTACACGGCGCCGGTGGGGTTGGAGGGGGAAACGAACAACAGGATCTTGGTCTTGTCCGTCACCGCAGCCTCAAGCTGCTCGACAGTTACCAGGTAGCCCTGTTCGGGACCGGCGAAGACCTCAACCGGCACGCCGCCAGCAAGGCGGATGGCCTCCGGGTACGTGGTCCAGAAGGGGGTAGGGATGATGACTTCGTCGCCCGGATCAACCAAGGTTGCGAACGTGTTGTAAACGGCCTGCTTGCCGCCATTGGTCACCAGGACCTGGGACGGGTCAACCGTGTAGCCGGAGTCCCGCAGGGTTTTCTCTGCGATGGCCTTCTTCAGCTCGGGGAGACCGCCCGCGGGGGAGTAGCGGTGGTACTTCGGCTGGCTGGCTGCCTCAATCGCGGCCTGAACGATGTAGTCAGGGGTAGGAAAATCGGGTTCGCCGGCACCGAAACCGATCACGGGACGTCCCGCGGCCTTCAGTGCCTTGGCCTTGGCGTCAACGGCAAGGGTGGCGGACTCGGCAATGGCGGAGATTCGCTGTGAAATGCGGGCGGTAGTTGTTCCGGCAGACATCTATGTACCGTTCTTCGCAGGCAGCTCGTGGGCTGGATGATGGGATTCGACGTAAACTACCTTATGCTGTTCTGCGGAGCTCCCGGGTGCCTGCAGAACTTTGTGACTGATAATGCTGGTCACAGGCTTTTAGGGCTGGGAGGTCCGGAATCAGTCCGGTTCGACTATCGCGAAATTCTTGCGTAGACTGGTTCACCGGTGTTGAAAAGCACCACAGGCTGAAGTGCGGCCTGAAACATGGATTCGATCCATAGGGTAGTGGCGCAATTGGTAGCGCAGCGGTCTCCAAAACCGCAGGTTGCAGGTTCGAGTCCTGTCTGCCCTGCGCAAGCTGTTCCGGCGGAAACGCCGGGGCACGCGCAGCAACCATGGCTCTGATCAGAGTCGGGTCAACGACTTTGCAAGGTGAGTGAGGACCAGGTGACCGAAACAGCTGCCAGCAGCTCGAAGGGCCGTCCCGCCAAGAAAGCCGACCGCGGCTTCTTCGCCCGAATTGCACTCTTCGTCCGCCAGGTTATTGGTGAACTGAAGAAGGTCGTTGCTCCAACCCGCAAGGAACTGATCAACTACACGCTCGTGGTGCTGGTGTTCGTGGCCATCATGATGCTCATCGTTACCCTGCTGGACCTGGCTTTCGGCACGGGAGTCAGCTGGGTCTTCGGTGGGTCAGGCGCTACGGACCGCTAGACGGATCTGTCCGCAAACTGTGCGAAATTCCTTAGTGATTCAAGGGTTTTGCGGGGTTTGCGGAATTGAGCCATTTAAATAGGCATGTTAGGCAATGAGGAAGCAGGAGACCAAGTGTCTGAGCAGGAGCTCGAGGTAAACGAGACTGAGCTGGGCGAATCCGCCGAGGACTCAGCCGACGCCACGGCAATTGTCGTGGAAGAGTCCGAGGTCGATTCTGCTGCGCCCGAATCTGCCGACGCCGACGATTCCGTAGAGGATTTCGAAGCTGACGTAGACGCCGAGTCTGACGACGCGTCCGGTGATGTTGCCGATGAAGACGACGCTTCGGAAGAGTCCGACGGCGACGACCTGGCAGTTGCTGCTGCAGCAGCGCCGGCTGATCCGGCCGAAGAGTTCAAGGCCAAGCTGCGCCGCCAGGAAGGTGACTGGTACGTCATCCACTCCTACGCCGGTTACGAGAACCGCGTGAAGGCAAACCTTGAGACCCGCATCCAGACCTTGGACATGGAAGATTACATCTTCGAGATCCAGGTCCCCATGGAAGAGGTCGTCGAGATCAAGAACGCGCAGCGCAAGGTCATCAACCGCGTGCGCATTCCCGGCTACGTTCTGGTTCGTATGGACCTGACTGACGCTTCCTGGGGCGCCGTTCGTCACACTCCGGGTGTCACCGGCTTCGTGGGTAACGCCCACAACCCTGTCCCGCTGCGGCTCGATGAGGTCTTCTCCATGCTCGCCCCCGTCTTCGAAGAAGAGCAGGCAGAGCAGGGCAAGCCCGTCAACAAGCAGAACCAGGCTCCCGTGGCTGTCGACTTCGAGGTCGGCGAGTCGGTCATCGTCAAGGAAGGTCCGTTCGAGACCCTCCCGGCTACGATCTCCGAGATCAAGCCCGAGTCCCAGACCCTGGTGGTTCTGGTCTCGATCTTCGAGCGCGAAACCCCGGTTACGCTCGCGTTCAACCAGGTCACCAAGATCTAGCTGAATCCAAAATTTCGCTCCAGCCCTGCCTGCTTAGCAGTTCGGGAGCGGCCGGCCGCCTCGCCATGGCGGCCACCAACCTGGGACGCGCTCCTGTGTCCCAGGAAGCTATTGAGAGAAGGACCCTACATTGGCTCCCAAGAAGAAGGTCACCGGCCTCATCAAGCTGCAGATCCAGGCAGGTGCCGCTAACCCGGCTCCGCCGATCGGTCCTGCGCTTGGCCAGCACGGTGTCAACATCATGGAATTCTGCAAGGCGTACAACGCTGCAACGGAATCCCAGCGCGGAAACGTTATCCCGGTTGAAATCACGGTCTACGAGGACCGTTCCTTCACCTTCATCACTAAGACCCCGCCGGCTGCAGAGCTCATCAAGAAGGCTGCAGGCGTTGCCAAGGGTTCGGCTACCCCGCACACCGTCAAGGTTGCCAAGCTGACCCAGGCACAGGTTGAGGAAATTGCTTCCACCAAGATGGAAGACCTCAACGCCAACGACATCAAGGCTGCCGCCCTGATCATCGCCGGCACCGCCCGCTCCATGGGCATCACCGTAGAAGGCTAGTAACCTTCGAAGGCCCTTGTGGCCTTCACCCGCCGGGCAACCGGCATCTGAAACATTGAAATGTCGCAGGATCCTTGCCGGATCCGCGGCTTGTGGCAGGGCCCAGCGCGGTCCGCAGACCACAACTGCACAAGGAGAAATAGCAGCATGGCAAAGCGCAGCAAAGCATATGAGGCAGCCGTAGCCAAGATCGAGGCAGACAAGGTCTACGCCCCGGTCGAGGCCATCACCCTCGCGAAGGACACCAACCCTTCCAAGTTCGACGCAACCGTTGAGGTCGCTTTCCGCCTGGGCGTTGACCCGCGTAAGGCTGACCAGATGGTTCGTGGCACCGTCAACCTGCCCCACGGCACCGGTAAGACCGCCCGCGTCCTCGTTTTCGCGACCGGCGACAAGGCTGAAGCAGCAATCGCTGCCGGCGCCGACTTCGTTGGTTCCGACGACCTGATCGAAAAGATCGCAGCCGGCTGGACCGACTTCGATGCCGCAGTGGCTACCCCTGACCTCATGGGCAAGGTTGGCCGCCTGGGTAAGGTCCTCGGTCCGCGTAACCTGATGCCGAACCCGAAGACCGGTACGGTTACCCCGGATGTCACCAAGGCTGTCAACGACATCAAGGGTGGCAAGATCGACTTCCGCGTCGACAAGCACTCCAACCTGCACTTCATCATTGGCAAGGTGTCTTTCGACGTCAACAAGCTGGCTGAGAACTACGCAGCTGCACTGGAAGAGGTGCTTCGTCTGAAGCCGTCCGCTTCCAAGGGCCGCTACATCCAGAAGGCTACCGTTGCCACCACGTTCGGTCCGGGCATCACCGTTGACCCGAACGTCACCAAGGTCCTCGTCGACGCGTAAGCTTCGCGAGCACTTGCTCTGATAAAAGGACCGTCCGGCATTGCCGGGCGGTCCTTCTTCTTGTCTTGCTACCTGTTCACCGCCGGTGGTGCGCCGTAGGCTGTGGTTCGTGTCGTCGTCGAACTTTCACGCCCTTGCCGGGTTGTCCGTTGAACGGATTCCGGTCCCGTCAAGCACCGACGCGAGCGGGGCGCCCGACTTCCGTGCCTTCCATGATCTGGACGTTGCCCACCATATGGATCTTTGGGGCAACCTCGACCGGTGCTCCACCCTGGCCGAGGCAGTCCTCTTCTGGCGGGGCAATGAATACGAAGAGCGCCACGTATTCCTGGCTCGCCTCGACGGAACTGTGGTTGGCAGGGGCACACTGACGTTGCCCTTAAGCGAGAACACGACGACGGCGGGTGTGGACGTCCTGGTGGACGCCGGCTGTCGTCGACGCGGCATCGGGTCGGAAATCCTCCTGGTGCTGGAACGGGTTGCCCGCGAGAGGGGCCGCACCTCCTTTGACGGGTTTTGCGCGGAACCTCTTGGGCTGCTAATCCCTGGTGGTGAGTTGCTGGAGGCGAAGTCCGGCACGGGTGGCGTCCCGCTGGACACCGCCTCAACGCGTTTTGCCGTTCACCACGGGTATTCCCTGGAGCAGGTTGAAACCAACAGCACTCTGGCCCTCCCGGTAGGGGAAAGGCTGCTGCAGGATCTTGAAGCGCAGGCAACGCAGAGGGCAGCCGGCTACAGCTTAATCGGATGGCAGGACCGTTGCCCTGATGAACTCGTAGACGTATTTGCCAAGCTGAAAAGCCTCATGAGCACCGAGGTGCCCATCGCAGGACTGGGTTGGGAGGGCGAGGAATGGGTTGCCGACCGCGTCCGCCTCGAGGAATCCACGTGGCTGGCAGGCGGTGTCGCTTCCACGGTTTCAGTTGCACGCCACGACGCCACAGGGGACTTAGCGGCGTACACCACCCTCACCCACCGCGATGCTACCCCGGGCATGGTCTACCAGGAGGACACCTTAGTTGCTCCTGGACACCGCGGACATAGCCTTGGCATGTTGGTCAAGATCGCCAACCTTCGCCGTGTTCAGGAGCTATGGCCTGCCGCCACGTCTGTGATGACGTGGAACGCCAATGAAAACCGGCATATGCTGGCCATAAATATCGCCTTGGGGTTCAAGCCTTCCGGCTATGACGGCGAATGGCAGAAACGGCTGGAATGACTGTAGAAGAGGCGAAGACGGTTCACGTCGAGCAGCTGTGGGTGCCCGACACCCTGGACAGCCCCGACGCCGCTGATTTCCTGGATGCCGTAGAAGTAGGGCGCCGGGTACGCATGGAAACCTGGGGGAGTGACGACCTCGCCTACACGCCCATGGAAAAGCTGCTGGAGTTGTCCGACCCCTATGAGCGCCAAGTCATCCTGGTGGCAAAAGTGGATGGCGTCATTGTGGGAACCGTGGATATCGCCTTGCCGTTGGCGGACAACCTTGATCTGGCAGAGTTCACCTTGGACATCCTTCCCGAGTTCCAGGGCCAGGGCGTCGGACGTCAATTGCTGGAGGCCGCGGAGCAGCTCGCCCGGGCTGAGGGCCGCATCATGGCCTTGGTGGATACCAATCATCCGGCAACGTCTCTCACCGAGATACCTGAGGACCAGCTGATCCCGGGCAGCGGCGCTGGATTTGTCCCTGTGAGCAGCAGGGAAGTGGACTTCGCCAAACGGGCCGGGTACACCCTTCAGCATATTGAGCAGTTCAGTTCCTGCCTGCTGCCCCTGGATTCCAAGCTTGTGGGGGATCTGCAGCTTGAAGCCGAAGAAGCCAACGGTGGCCGGTACACCGTGCACCACTGGACGGACCGGTGCCCCGAACCCTGGTTGGAAGCCGTGGCCGCGCTGGAGAACGCCGCCGGCGAGGTGGTTCGTGACGAAGGGGACGAAGACGCACCTGAAGTTGAGGCGAGCGGGATGGTTTTCGATGCAGCGGTCCTGCGCGAAACCGAGGACGCCGCTTTGGCGCAGGGCCGACGCACGGTGGTGACCGCCGTCGAGCATATCGAGACCGGACGCTTGGTGGGCCTGACCACCATCAGCGTCCTTGCCCACCGCCAGGATGTGGTTTTCCAAGACGACACCTTGGTGCTGCAGGAGCACCGTGGCAATAAGCTCGGCTTGTTGATTAAGGTTGCCAATATGGAACGGCTGAGCGAGCAGTTCCCGGATGCCCGCGTTATCTACACTTGGAATGCGCCGGAGAACAGGTACCTCCTGACCGTGAATAAGCAGCTGGGATTCACCACTGCGGGCATCACGGGACTGTGGCAGAAGGAACTGCCAGGCAGGCTGTCGGGAGCAACGTTGTCAGACTAGGCAGGGCCGATTTGGTTTGCCGAACGCTCTCCCGTAACCTTGAAGTACCAAAGACCGTCGGTTGATGGGAATCCACTCTTACGAGCACAGCTCAATTCTGTAGTTGCGCCCGTGAGATGAAAGTGAATTCCTTGACGAAGGACCCTGAACATAGGGCGGCCGGCGCAGGTGAACGAAGCAAGTCTCCACTGGTCAAAACCGTGTTGAGCCAAGCCCCGTGCATCTGCGCGGGGCGTTTTTAGTTTTAGCTCTCGTGAGCGGGGACCCGGAAGACCGGCTTTATTCCCCGGAAGGAGGGTTATGACAACGCCTAGCAAGATCTCCGCAGTTGCAGAGATCACCAACGATTTCAAGGAATCGAACGCGGCTGTCCTGACCGAATACCGCGGGCTCACTGTTGCACAGCTCAAGGAACTGCGTGTTGCGCTCGGCCAGGACACCAAGTTCTCGGTCGTCAAGAACACCCTGAGTGCCATTGCAGCCAAGGAAGCTGGAGTTGAAGCATTCAACGATCAGCTTGCCGGCCCTACTGCAATCGCCTTCATCAAGGGTGACGCTGTTGCTGCTGCCAAGAGCCTGACGGACTTTGCCAAGGCCAACAAGCAGCTGGTTATCAAGACCGGCGTCTTCGAAGGCAAGGCATTGGACGCAGCAGGAGTTGCCGCACTGGCAGCCCTCGAGTCCCGCGAGCTGCAGCTTGCACGTGTTGCTGGTGTCCTCAAGGCTCCCGCATCCGCTGCTGCACGCATCATCGACGCTCTGCGCCTCAAGCTTGAAGAAGAGGGCGGCGCTTCTGCACCGGCCGCTGAAGAAGCTCCGGCTGAAGAGGCTGCATCCGAGGAAGCTCCGGCTGCTGAAGAAGCACCGGCAGCTGCCGAAGCTGCAACCGAAGAGAACTAAGTTCTCCCCTCAATCAAACTCCGGTGCACGGAACGGATTTGTCCGGGCCTGCACCAACTAATGGAAGGACGCCACCATGGCGAAGCTCAGCAACGAAGAGCTCATTGAAGCTTTCAAGGAACTGACCATCATCGAGCTCTCCGAGTTCGTCAAGCTCTTCGAAGAGACCTTCGAAGTTACGGCTGCTGCTGTTGCAGTTGCTGGCCCCGCTGCCGGCGGTGCTGCTGAAGCTGCTGAAGAGAAGACCGAATTCGACGTCGTTCTCGAAGCTGCTGGCGACAAGAAGATCGCAGTGATCAAGGAAGTTCGCGCCATCACCTCCCTCGGCCTCAAGGAAGCCAAGGACCTGGTTGACAGCGCACCGAAGGCTGTTCTCGAAGGCGCCACCAAGGAAGCTGCCGAGAAGGCTAAGGCTCAGCTCGAAGAAGCTGGCGCAACGGTTACCCTCAAGTAACTCGTTTTGCTTTGTGGAAGCCCCGTCCGGTTCGCCGGGCGGGGCTTCCTGCGTTCCACAGCACCCAATTAGGTCGCAGTTGTGCGCGTTTTGAGGGTTCTAAACGCGCTTAACTGCGACTTAGTTAGGTTCGCTGATGTCCGCTACTACCGCTCCCAGAGCTGCCGTGAGTGCGTCCGCGTCCACAAACGCACTCCGGCCGTGCGCGCCGGCACCCATGGAGATCCGACGCCCGGTGATGGTGGCGTCGGCGTACACCGGCCATGGGGTGGTGCTGCCCAACGGGGTGATGGTGCCGCGTTCATAGCCGGTGGCGGCCAGGGCAACGTCGGCGTGGGGGAGCGAGAGCTTGTTGACGCCCAGCAGGGCGCGCAGCTTGGGCCAGGAAATTTGCCGATCTCCGGGTATCAGCGCGAACAAGAAGCTGCCATCCTTGTGCTTGACCACCAGCGACTTCACGATGTCTGCGGGGCTTATGCCCAGGATTGCGGCGGCCTCTTCGAGGCTGCGGGCAGCCGGGCGCTCGACGACGTCGACGTCCAGTCCGCGCGCCGCGGCGTCGGACAGGAAACGTTCCGCACCTGCCATCCCGGGTGCAGCCACTCCCTCAGCCATCAGTCGCGGTACAAGAGGAGGGCTTCACCCTGGCCTCCGCCTCCGCAGAGGGAGACAGCCGCTTTCCCTGTTCCCCTGCGTTTGAGCTCGTGCGCGGCGTGCAGTGCCAACCGCGCTCCCGATGCTCCAATGGGGTGGCCCAAGGCGATGGCGCCGCCGTGGATGTTGCACTTCTCCAGTGGGTAGCGGAGGTCTTTGAGGGACTGGACGGCCACCGAGCCGAATGCCTCGTTGATTTCGATGAAATCCAGGTCCTCCGCCGTCCAGCCAGCCCGCTTCAGAGCTTGGGCAATAGCGTTGGATGGTTGGGAGTGCAGTGAATTGTCGGGTCCGGCTACTTGGCCGGGCTTCCCCACGACGGCCAGGAAGTCAAACCCGTTGTCCGTGGCGAAGCGCCGGCTGGTCAGCACCAACGCGGAGGCGCCGTCGGACAGGGGAGAGGAGTTGCCGGCCGTGATGGTGCCGTCGGTGGCGAAAGCGGCCTTGAGCGGCGCCAAGGTTTCCAAGGAAGTGTTGGGTCGAACGCCTTCATCCGTGGTGAGTACCACTGGATCTCCCTTGCGCTGCTTGACGCTTACCGGGGCGATTTCGACGTCGAAGATTCCGTCCGCGATAGCGGCAGCGGCGCGCTGGTGGGAAGCAGCCGCTACTTCATCCTGGGATTTGCGGTCAATGCCGAGTGTCACGTTCTTGGTTTCTGTGGACAGGCCCATGGACTGCCCGTCGAACGCGTCCGTGAGGCCGTCATGGGCGGCAACGTCCAGGGCCTGAATGGCGCCATAGGTCCAGCCCTGCCGCGAGCCAGGAAGGAGGTGGGGTGCCCGGGTCATGGATTCCTGGCCTCCGGCGACGACGACCGTGGCATCGCCGCTGCGGATCATGCGCGCGGCATCAATGACGGCGGTGAGTCCGGAGAGGCAGACCTTGTTGATGGTGACCGCAGGGATGTTCCAGCCGACGCCGGCCGCGATGGCGCTTTGCCGGGCCGGATTCTGACCCGCACCGGCTTGAAGCACCTGGCCCATGATGACGGCGTCCACCTGTTCTGCTTTGACTCCGCTGGCGGCCAAAGCGGCGGTAATGGCATGAGCACCGAGGTCGACGGCGGTGAAGCCCGCCAATTGTCCGTTGAGCCGACCCTGTGGGGTACGGGAAGCAGCAAGGATGACAACGTCATTGTCGTCAGCGGAGTTCGTCATGGTCTCTCTTCCGATCCGGGAGTGGTGTAGCAAGGCTATCGCGGAGTGCGCTCGAGCCCACTTCTTCAACAACTGCGTTGATCATCCCATTCCTTGCCTGCTCTCCTCTGACAGTTCGGCCTTCACGGTTCGGCGAATTTTCGCTGGCATTGGTGCCCGCAGCAACCGTGCTTGCAATCACGGACGATCTGGGGTAGACAGAAAGGCTACTTTGCCGTATCGTAGATATTTGCGTCTTCCCTGTTAACCTTCAGCCTTCATATAGCGGTGGGCTTTACCTCTCAGCTGCGTCATTGACGTGCCGTTCCGAAACGTGCACTGTCATAAGCGGACTGGGTCCGGGTCATATAGCGGAACCGGAACAAGTATTCTGCGGAGCACTCTGCAGGATGCAAACGGGGGAGATCTGAAAACGCCTGAAGGTCTGTGGAAGGATCCCTCTTGGTCGCCTCGAGCACCTCTAATAACGAAACCGCTAACACGGCAAGCACCGATGGTGCCACCCGCCGCCTCTCATTCGCAAAGATTCACGAACCGCTTGACGTTCCGAATCTTCTCGCCCTGCAGACAGACAGCTTTGACTGGCTGGTCGGAAACGAACGCTGGCAGGCGCGGGTAGCGAAGGCTGTCGAGGAGGGCGACCTCAGCGTCGCCACCACCTCCGGACTTGCCGACATCTTCGAAGAGATCTCCCCCATCGAGGATTTCCAGGGCACTATGTCCTTGAGCTTCTCCGAGCCGGAGTTCGCTGACCCGAAGTACACCATGGCCGAATGCAAAGACCGTGACGCCACTTACTCGGCACCGCTGTATGTCAAGGCCGAGTTCATGAACAACAACACGGGCGAAATCAAGCAGCAGACCGTGTTCATGGGCGACTTCCCCCTCATGACTGAGAAGGGTACGTTCGTCGTCAACGGCACCGAGCGTGTTGTTGTCTCCCAGTTGGTCCGCTCACCGGGCGCCTACTTTGAGCGCACGGCTGACAAGACCAGTGACAAGGACATCTTCACTGCGAAGATCATCCCGTCCCGTGGTGCATGGTTCGAACTTGAAATCGACAAGCGCGACCAGGTCGGCGTACGCCTCGACCGTAAGCGCAAGCAGTCGGTCACGGTTCTCCTGAAGGCCCTCGGCTGGACCGAAGGCCAGATCCTGGAAGAGTTCGGCCAGTACGACTCCATGCGTGCAACGCTGGAGAAGGACGCCACCGAAACCCGCGAAGATGCGCTTCTGGACATCTACCGCAAGCTGCGTCCGGGCGAGCCGCCCACAGTTGAGGCTGCCCAGTCCCTGCTGGACAACCTGTACTTCAACGCCAAGCGCTACGATCTTGCCAAGGTTGGCCGTTACAAGATCAACCGCAAGCTCGGCATCGACCGTTCCCTTGGTGACAAGGAAGCTTCGGTCCTGCACGTTGAAGACATCGTCGCCATGATCAAGTTCCTCGTCGCGCTTCACGCCGGCGAGAAGACCCTCATGGGCAAGCGCGACGGCGAAGACCACGAACTTCGCGTCGACGTCGACGACATCGACCACTTCGGCAACCGTCGCATCCGCGCCGTGGGCGAACTGATCGAGAACCAGGTCCGCACCGGCCTCTCCCGCATGGAACGCGTCGTTCGCGAACGCATGACCACGCAGGACGTCGAGGCCATCACGCCGCAGACACTGATCAACATCCGTCCCGTTGTGGCAGCCATCAAGGAGTTCTTCGGAACCTCCCAGCTGTCGCAGTTCATGGACCAGAACAACCCGCTTTCGGGTCTGACCCACAAGCGCCGCCTGTCGGCACTTGGCCCGGGTGGTCTGTCCCGTGACCGTGCAGGCATGGAAGTTCGAGACGTTCACCCGTCCCACTACGGACGTATGTGCCCCATCGAAACCCCTGAAGGCCCGAACATTGGTCTGATCGGCTCGCTGGCTTCCTACGGCCGCATCAACCCGTTCGGCTTCATTGAGACGCCGTACCGTCTGGTTTCCGAAGGCGTCGTTTCCGATGAGGTCCAGTACCTCACGGCTGACGACGAAGCAGAGGTCCTGATCGCACAGGCCAACGCTCCGCTGGACGCTGACAAGAAGTTCGCGGAAGAGACCGTGCTTGTCCGTGCCCGTGGTGGTGGAGGCGAGCCCGTTCTGGTTCCCGCTGCAGACGTTCAGTTCATGGACGTTTCCCCGCGCCAGATGGTTTCCGTGGCAACCGCCCTGATTCCGTTCCTCGAGCATGACGATGCAAACCGTGCACTCATGGGTGCCAACATGCAGCGTCAGGCCGTGCCCCTGGTCCGTTCCGAGGCTCCTTTCGTGGGCACCGGCATGGAACGCGCAGCAGCAGTCGACGCCGGTGACGTTGTCATCGCGAAGAAGGCAGGTGTGGTTACCGAGGTTTCCGCCGAGCTCGTTGTGATGATCAACGATGACGGTACCGAGACCAACTACCGCATCAACAAGTTCGCCCGTTCCAACCAGGGTAACTGCTACAACCACCGCGTGTTGGTCAACGAAGGCCAGCGCCTGGAAGTTGGCGGCATCATCGCCGACGGTCCCGCAACGGACCAGGGTGAGCTTGCCCTCGGTAAGAACCTGCTTGTGGCATTCATGTCATGGGAAGGCCACAACTTCGAGGACGCCATCATCCTGTCCCAGCGCATTGTTGCTGAGGATGTTCTTTCCTCCATCCACATCGAGGAGCACGAAATTGATGCCCGCGACACCAAGCTTGGTGCCGAGGAAATCACCCGTGATATCCCCAACGTGTCCGAGGAAGTCCTTGCAGGACTGGACGAGCGCGGCATCATCCACATCGGTGCCGAGGTTGAAGCCGGCGACATCCTGGTCGGAAAGGTCACCCCTAAGGGTGAAACCGAACTGACCCCGGAAGAGCGCCTCCTCCGCGCCATCTTCGGTGAGAAGTCCCGCGAAGTCCGAGACACCTCCCTGAAGGTGCCCCACGGCGAGTCCGGTACGGTCATCGGCGTGCGCGTATTCGACCGCGACAACGACGACGAACTGCCCCCGGGCGTGAACCAGCTGGTCCGCGTCTACGTTGCGGCCAAGCGCAAGATCACCGACGGCGACAAGCTCGCCGGCCGTCACGGCAACAAGGGTGTTATCTCCAAGATCCTCCCGATCGAGGACATGCCCTTCCTTGCAGACGGTACCCCGGTGGACATCGTCCTGAACCCCCTTGGTGTTCCGGGTCGAATGAACGTTGGACAGGTCCTGGAAACCCACCTCGGTTGGGTTGCCAAGACCGGTTGGAAGATCGAAGGCGAGCCGGAGTGGGTCAAGAACCTGCCCAACCTGCCCCGTGAAACCGGCCAGACCACCGTTGCCACACCGGTGTTCGATGGCGCCCGCGAAGAAGAAATCACGGGCCTGCTTGACTCCACCAACGTGACCCGCGATGGCGATCGCCTGATCGATTCCTCCGGCAAGACCCGTCTGTTCGACGGCCGCTCCGGCGAGCCGTTCCCGGACCCGATCTCCGTCGGTTACATGTACATCCTGAAGCTCCACCACTTGGTGGACGACAAGATCCACGCGCGCTCCACCGGCCCGTACTCCATGATCACGCAGCAGCCGCTGGGTGGTAAGGCTCAGTTCGGTGGCCAGCGCTTCGGTGAAATGGAAGTGTGGGCGCTCGAAGCTTACGGCGCTGCTTACACCCTTCAGGAACTCCTCACGATCAAGTCCGATGACATCCATGGTCGTGTGAAGGTCTACGAAGCCATCGTCAAGGGCGAGAACATCCCTGAGCCTGGCGTTCCCGAGTCCTTCAAGGTCTTGATCAAGGAAATGCAGTCGTTGTGCCTGAACGTGGAAGTTCTTTCCACGGACGGAACCACGATCGAAATGCGTGACTCTGATGACGCAGTCTTCACGGCTGCGGAAGAACTGGGCATCGATCTGTCTCGTGCAGAGCCCAGTTCCGTAGAAGAGGTTTAGCAGCTGTTCCGGCGGACAGCTTCAACAACTGTCCGTCGGAACAACTCCCTCTTCCCGTAACCAAGACTTCAGAATTTAGAGAACAAGAGAGAACAGGGACCATATGTCCAGCGAATCCTCCTTCGGCCTCATGCAGATCGGCCTCGCCACCGCGGAAGACATCCGCGGATGGTCTTACGGTGAGGTCAAGAAGCCGGAAACCATCAACTACCGCACGCTCAAGCCTGAGAAGGACGGCCTCTTCTGCGAGAAGATCTTTGGCCCGTCCCGCGACTGGGAATGCTACTGCGGTAAGTACAAGCGCGTCCGCTTCAAGGGCATCATTTGCGAGCGTTGTGGCGTTGAAGTCACCCGTGCCAAGGTGCGCCGTGAGCGCATGGGCCACATCGAGCTGGCCGCGCCTGTAACCCACATCTGGTACTTCAAGGGCGTCCCCTCGCGCTTGGGTTACCTTTTGGACCTGGCGCCGAAGGACCTTGAGAAGGTCATCTACTTCGCTGCCTACATGATCACCAGCGTTGACACCGAGAGCCGTCACGCAGAACTGCCGAACCTCCAGGTTGAGCACGACCTCGAGAAGAAGCAGATGGTGGACAACCGCGACAGCGACATCGCCACGATCGCCCGCGACCTTGAAGACGAGCTTGCCCGTCTTGAAGGCGAAGGCGCCAAGGCTGCCGACAAGAAGAAGGCCCGCGACTCTGCTGACCGCCAGATGGCGAACGTCCGTAAGCGTGCCGACGCCGACATCGAGCGCCTTGAGCAGGTTTGGGACCGCTTCAAGAACCTCAAGGTTGCTGACCTTGAAGGTGACGAAGGCCTGTACCGCGAACTGCGCGACCGTTACGGACTGTACTTCGAGGGCTCCATGGGTGCCGAGGCGATCAAGAAGCGCCTCGAGACCTTTGACATGCAGGCTGAAGCCGAGTCACTGCGTGACACCATCCAGAACGGCAAGGGCCAGCGCAAGACGCGTGCCCTGAAGCGCCTGAAGGTTGTCAACGCGTTCCTGACCACCAACAACAGCCCGCTCGGCATGGTTCTCGACGCCGTCCCGGTGATCCCGCCGGAACTGCGCCCGATGGTCCAGCTGGATGGTGGCCGCTTCGCGACCTCCGACCTCAACGACCTCTACCGTCGCGTGATCAACCGCAACAACCGCCTCAAGCGACTGCTTGACCTCGGTGCGCCGGAGATCATCGTCAACAACGAGAAGCGCATGCTTCAGGAAGCTGTTGACAGCCTCTTCGACAACGGTCGTCGTGGCCGCCCCGTTACGGGTCCGGGCAACCGTCCCTTGAAGTCCCTGAGCGACATGCTCAAGGGCAAGCAGGGTCGTTTCCGCCAGAACCTCCTCGGCAAGCGCGTTGACTACTCGGGTCGTTCGGTTATCGTCGTCGGCCCGCAGCTGAAGCTGCACCAGTGTGGTCTGCCCAAGCAGATGGCCTTGGAGCTCTTCAAGCCGTTCGTGATGAAGCGCTTGGTTGACCTCAACCACGCACAGAACATCAAGTCGGCCAAGCGCATGGTTGAGCGTTACCGTCCGCAGGTTTGGGACGTGCTGGAAGAGATCATCACCGAACACCCGGTGCTGCTCAACCGTGCACCTACCCTTCACCGCCTCGGCATCCAGGCCTTCGAACCCCAGCTTGTGGAAGGCAAGGCAATCCAGCTTCACCCGTTGGTTTGTGGCGCCTTCAACGCTGACTTCGACGGCGACCAGATGGCAGTCCACCTGCCGCTGAGCCCGGAAGCCCAGGCCGAAGCACGCATCCTGATGCTGTCCTCGAACAACATCCTGAAGCCCTCTGATGGCCGTCCGGTGACCCTTCCTTCGCAGGATATGATCATCGGCCTGTACCACCTGACCACCAAGCGCGTCGGCTCCGCCGGCGAAGGCCGCATCTTCTCCTCGGTTTCGGAAGCCATCATGGCCTACGATGCCCGTGATCTGCACCTGAACTCCCAGGTCAAGATCCGCTTGGACGACTTCGTGCCTTACGCAGGATGGGAAGCTCCGGAAGGTTGGGAGCCCGGTCAGCCGGCTCTCGTTGAAACCTCCCTGGGCCAGGTCATCTTCAACCAGACGCTGCCTGAGGATTACCCGTGGGTTGAGGCTGTTGCGGATAAGGGCGAACTGTCCCGTATCGTCAACGACCTCGCCGAGCGCTACCCGAAGGTTGTTACCGCGGCAACGCTGGACAACTTGAAGGATGCCGGTTTCTACTGGGCCACCCGTTCGGGTGTCACGGTTGCCATCTCTGACATCGAGGTGCCTACTTCCAAGCCTGCCATCCTGGCCGGTTACGAGAACATGGCCGCCAAGATCCAGGGCCAGTACGACAAGGGCCTGATCGACGACGACGAGCGTCGCCAGGAACTGATCGAAATCTGGAACAAGGCAACCAACGAAATCGCCCAGGCGATGCGTGACAGCCTGTCCCCGATGAACACCATCAACCGCATGGTGTCCTCCGGTGCACGTGGTAACTGGATGCAGGTCCGCCAGATCGCGGGTATCCGTGGTCTTGTGGCCAACCCGAAGGGTGAGATCATTCCTCGCCCGATCAAGTCCTCCTACCGCGAGGGCCTGTCGGTTCTGGAATACTTCATCGCCACGCACGGTGCCCGTAAGGGTCTGGCCGATACCGCTCTGCGTACTGCCAACTCGGGTTACCTGACCCGTCGTCTGGTGGACGTCTCGCAGGATGTCATCGTCCGCGAAGAGGACTGTGGTACCGAACGCGGTCTGGTCACCCCGATCGCCGTGCCGGATTCCAACGGTGAGCTCGTCCTGGACGAGAACGTCGAGAACAGCGCCTACGCACGTACGCTGGCTGTCGACGTCGTCGATGCCCAGGGCAACGTCCTGGCTGCTGGCGGCACCGACTGCGGCGACGTCGTTATCGACCAGCTGCTGGCTGCAGGCATCACCGAGGTCAAGGTCCGCTCCGTACTCACGTGTGAGTCCAAGGTGGGCACGTGTGCACTCTGCTACGGCCGTTCGCTGGCTACCGGTAAGACCGTGGACATCGGCGAGGCCGTGGGCATCATTGCCGCACAGTCCATCGGTGAGCCCGGTACACAGCTGACCATGCGTACGTTCCACACCGGTGGTGCTGTTTCCGCCGGTGGCGGCGACGACATCACCCAGGGTCTGCCCCGTATCCAGGAGCTCTTCGAAGCCCGTACTCCGAAGGGTGTGGCACCGATTGCAGAAGCAGCCGGCCGCATCACCATCGAAGAGTCCGAGCGTCAGATGCGCCTGGTCATCACTCCGGACGATGGTTCCGAAGAGATTGCCTACCCGGTGCTCCGCCGTTCACGTTTGCTCATCGAAGATGGCGATCACGTAAGCGTCGGCCAGAAGCTGATCAACGGTCCTGTGGACCCGAAGCAGGTTCTGCGCATCATGGGTCCGCGTGCTGCACAGAAGTTCCTTGTGGACGAAGTTCAGGGCGTGTACCGCAGCCAGGGTATTGGTATCCACGACAAGCACGTCGAGGTTATCGTCCGCCAGATGCTGCGCCGCGTGACCGTCATCGAATCCGGCGACTCCGACCTGCTCCCCGGTGAGCTGGCAGAGCGCGCCCGCTTCGAGGACGAGAACCGCCGCGTCGTGTCTGAGGGCAAGGCACCGGCATCCGGTCGTCCGGAACTCATGGGTATCACCAAGGCTTCCTTGGCTACCGAGTCCTGGCTGTCGGCTGCTTCCTTCCAGGAAACCACCCGCGTCCTGACGCAGGCGGCCATGGAAGGCAAGAGCGATCCTCTGCTCGGCCTCAAGGAAAACGTCATCATCGGTAAGCTCATCCCGGCTGGTACGGGTCTGCCCCGCTACACAGAGGTCACCGTGGAGCCGACGGAAGAAGCAAAGGCAAGCCTGTTCACGGGCCCCAGCGCTTTCACCGACTTCTCCTATGACGCCCTGGGCGGCGACGGAGCTCCCGAGTTCCACGCCATCCCGCTGGATGACTACGATCTCGGTAACGACTTCCGCTGACGCGTGAGTTGACGCCAAAAGGTCAGGCCCCGCACTTTCGAGTGCGGGGCCTGGCCCGTTAACGCCGCCTTTCGGGCGGGAAACCGGGGGAGGGGAGGACGACGGCGGCGCCCGGCTTCCGCCGTCGTCCTCCATACACCCGATTAAGGCGCTAGATCAAGCCGTGCTAGACTTTTGGTAATTGTTCTGTGTGGCAGTGGATGAAGGCCGCCGCAGCATCATTTTGGTTTTGTTCTCATGGTGCTGGGTGGAGCCTGTTTCCGGGTTGCGGGCAACATGCGCAACGAATGCCGCACTTTTGCACGCCTACCGGAGTTTCGGCCGGCTGCACGAGCAACGCCAAAGTTCCCACGTTTACACAGGCTGGCGCCTGTGTGTGGGGGCAGAGATCAAACAACGGAGAACACGAAAGTGCCTACGATTAACCAGCTGGTCCGCAAGGGCCGCACGCCGAAGGTCTCCAAGACCAAGGCTCCCGCGCTGAAGGGCAGCCCGATGCGCCGCGGTGTTTGCACCCGCGTTTACACCACCACCCCCAAGAAGCCGAACTCGGCTCTCCGTAAGGTGGCACGTGTGCGCCTCAACGGTGGCGTAGAAGTTACCGCCTACATCCCCGGTGTTGGCCACAACCTCCAGGAGCACTCCATCGTGCTCGTCCGTGGTGGTCGTGTTAAGGACCTTCCGGGTGTCCGCTACAAGATCGTCCGCGGCGCACTCGACACCCAGGGTGTCAAGAACCGCAAGCAGGCTCGCAGCCGTTACGGCGCAAAGATGGAGAAGAAGTAATATGCCTCGCAAGGGTCCGGCCCCGAAGCGGCCGCTAGTTTCCGATCCCGTTTACGGCTCCCCGTTGGTCACGCAGCTGATCAACAAGGTTCTTGTCGACGGCAAGAAGTCCACCGCAGAGCGCATCGTTTACGGTGCACTCGAAGGTGCACGTGCCAAGTCCGGCGGCGACCCCGTTGCCGCTCTCAAGAAGGCCATGGACAACGTCAAGCCTTCTCTCGAGGTGCGTTCACGCCGTGTTGGTGGCGCTACCTACCAGGTTCCGGTTGAGGTCAAGCCGGGTCGCTCCACCGCTCTCGCTCTGCGTTGGCTCGTGGGCTACTCCAAGGCCCGCCGCGAGAAGACCATGACCGAGCGCCTCCAGAACGAAATCCTGGATGCCTCAAATGGTCTTGGTGCCGCTGTGAAGCGTCGCGAAGACACCCACAAGATGGCCGAGTCCAACAAGGCCTTCGCACACTACCGCTGGTAAAAACTTTCCGGACGCCGCCGGCTCACTGAGCCGGCGGCGAACGTGTAGTCCATCCGAAAGGGAGACCCCGTGGCACAGGACGTGCTTACCGACCTTAATAAGGTCCGCAACATCGGCATCATGGCCCACATCGATGCCGGCAAGACCACCACTACCGAGCGCATCCTGTTCTACACGGGTGTGAACCACAAGATCGGCGAGACGCACGACGGCGCTTCGACGACTGACTGGATGGAACAGGAAAAGGAACGCGGCATCACCATCACGTCTGCCGCCGTGACTTGCTTCTGGGACAAGAACCAGATCAACATCATTGACACCCCGGGCCACGTTGACTTCACGGTTGAGGTTGAGCGCTCCCTGCGCGTCCTCGACGGTGCAGTCGCAGTGTTCGATGGCAAGGAAGGCGTGGAGCCGCAGTCCGAGACTGTTTGGCGCCAGGCCGACAAGTACAACGTTCCGCGTATCTGCTTTGTCAACAAGATGGACAAGCTGGGTGCTGACTTCTACTTCACCGTAGATACCATCATCTCCCGCCTTGGTGCCAAGCCGCTGGTTATGCAGCTGCCCATTGGCGCTGAGAACGACTTCATCGGTGTTGTTGACCTCCTCGAAATGCGCGCCCTGGTTTGGCCTGGCGACGCAAAGGGTGACGTCACCATGGGCGCTTCCTACGAAGTGCAGGAAATCCCGGCGGATCTCCAGGCCAAGGCCGAAGAGTACCGTGCACAGCTCGTTGAGACTGTGGCCGAGGCTTCCGAAGAACTTATGGAGAAGTACCTCGAAGGTGAAGAACTCACCCTCGAAGAGATCAAAGCCGGCATCCGCAAGATGACCATCAACTCTGAGCTCTACCCGGTCTTCTGTGGTTCTGCCTTCAAGAACCGCGGTGTCCAGCCGATGCTTGACGCTGTTGTTGACTTCCTGCCGAACCCGCTCGACGTCCCGCCGATGATCGGTCACGATCCTCGCGACGAAGAGAAGGAACTCACCCGCAAGCCCTCTGCTGACGAGCCGTTCTCGGCCCTCGCCTTCAAGATTGCTGCGCACCCGTTCTTCGGTCAGCTGACCTTCGTTCGCGTGTACTCCGGTCACGTCGAGGCTGGCGCCCAGGTGGTTAACTCCACCAAGGGCAAGAAGGAACGCATCGGCAAGCTGTTCCAGATGCACGCCAACAAGGAAATGCCTGTTGAGGGCGCTACCGCCGGCCACATCTACGCGGCTATCGGTCTGAAGGACACCACCACGGGCGACACCCTGTGTGATGCCAACAACCAGATCGTCCTCGAGTCCATGAGCTTCCCGGAGCCCGTGATCTCTGTTGCGATCGAGCCCAACACCAAGGGTGACCAGGAGAAGCTCTCCACGGCCATCCAGAAGCTCTCCGCTGAGGACCCGACCTTCCAGGTCTCCCTCAACGAAGACACGGGCCAGACCATCATCGCCGGCATGGGCGAGCTCCACCTGGACATCCTGGTGGACCGCATGCGCCGCGAATTCAAGGTCGAGGCAAACGTTGGCAAGCCGCAGGTTGCTTACCGCGAAACCATCAAGCGCGCCGTTGAGCGCCTTGACTACACGCACAAGAAGCAGACCGGTGGTTCGGGTCAGTTCGCAAAGATCCAGATTGCGATCGAGCCCATGGACACCGCTTCCGGCGAGCTGTACGCGTTCGAAAACAAGGTCACTGGTGGCCGTGTTCCGCGCGAATACATCCCGTCCGTTGACGCTGGTATCCAGGATGCACTGAACGACGGCGTCCTGGCCGGTTACCCGGTTGTCGGCATCAAGGCCACGCTGATTGATGGCGCGTCCCACGATGTTGACTCCTCGGAAATGGCGTTCAAGATCGCCGGACGTATGGCTTTCAAGGAAGCTGCACGCAAGGCGAACCCTGTTCTGCTTGAACCGCTGATGGATGTTGAGGTCCGCACACCTGAGGAATACATGGGTGATGTTATCGGTGACCTTAACGCCCGTCGTGGCCAGATGCAGTCCATGGAAGACGCAGCAGGTGTGAAGGTTATCCGTGCACACGTTCCGCTGTCCGGCATGTTCGGCTACATCGGTGACCTCCGGTCCAAGACCCAGGGTCGCGCTGTGTACTCCATGACGTTCAACAGCTACGCGGAGGTCCCCAAGGCAGTAGCCGACGAGATCATCCAGAAAACCCGCGGCGAGTAATCTCCCGGTAACGGATGCAATTCCGGTATCGGGAAGGCATCTGAGCGCTTGAGGCGGGGCTGCGGCGAGAGCTGCAGCCTGGCCCCTGCGCAAACAGGCTCGAGGAACTACCATTGGTTCCTGAATCTGCAATTTCACCAAAACCAAGCCCCCAAGTAGACTTGCTAAAGTTTCTGCCGCGAAAAGCGCGGCCGAGGAGCACTTCACTTGAAATCGTTCTAGGAGGAACCTGTGGCAAAGGCAAAGTTCGAGCGGACTAAGCCGCACGTCAACATCGGCACCATTGGTCACGTTGACCACGGTAAGACGACGCTGACTGCCGCCATTTCCAAGGTGCTGTACGACCAGTACCCGGATCTCAACGAGCAGCGCGACTTCGCGTCGATCGACTCTGCTCCGGAAGAGCGCCAGCGCGGTATTACCATCAACATCTCCCACGTGGAGTACCAGACCGAGAAGCGCCACTACGCACACGTAGACGCCCCGGGTCACGCTGACTACATCAAGAACATGATCACCGGTGCTGCCCAGATGGACGGCGCAATCCTCGTGGTTGCTGCAACCGATGGTCCGATGGCTCAGACCCGTGAGCACGTTCTGCTCGCCCGCCAGGTTGGTGTTCCCTACCTGCTGGTTGCACTGAACAAGTCCGACATGGTTGATGACGAAGAACTCCTCGACCTCGTCGAAATGGAAGTTCGTGAGCTCCTGAGCTCGCAGGGCTTCGATGGCGATGAGGCTCCGGTTGTTCGCGTTTCCGGTCTCAAGGCTCTGGAAGGCGACCCGGTTTGGGTCAAGTCCGTCCAGGACCTGATGGCAGCAGTCGACGAGTCCGTTCCGGACCCCGTACGTGACCGCGACAAGCCGTTCCTGATGCCGATCGAAGACGTCTTCACGATCACCGGTCGTGGAACCGTTGTTACGGGCCGCGCCGAGCGTGGAACCCTCGCCATCAACTCCGAGGTTGAGATCGTTGGCATCCGCCCGATCCAGAAGACCACGGTTACCGGTATCGAGATGTTCCACAAGCAGCTCGACGAAGCATGGGCCGGCGAGAACTGTGGCCTCCTGCTCCGCGGTCTGAAGCGCGACGATGTCGAGCGTGGCCAGGTTGTCGTCAAGCCGGGTTCCATCACCCCGCACACCGACTTCGAGGCTAACGTCTACATCCTTTCCAAGGACGAAGGCGGACGTCACAACCCGTTCTACTCCAACTACCGCCCGCAGTTCTACTTCCGTACCACGGACGTAACCGGCGTTATCACCCTGCCGGAAGGCACGGAAATGGTTATGCCTGGCGACAACACTGAGATGACCGTTGCGCTCATCCAGCCGATCGCTATGGAAGAGGGCCTCGGCTTCGCTATCCGCGAAGGCGGCCGCACCGTTGGTTCGGGACGTGTTACCAGCATCATCAAGTAGTCTCTACTTGTAGATCGGTGACACTCCGGCCCAGCCGGTAGTTAGCTAAGAGAACCCCACCGCTACGGCGGTGGGGTTCTTTTTGCTACAGTTACTCTATCGAATGGATAAAAGCCGTGCACTTGCTGCGTCCGGCGCAACCAAGGAGCTACCATGACTGCATTTCTCATCCTGCTGCTCGTCGTCATTGTCGGCGGGATTGGCTTTGCAGTCGGGCTTGCGAAGGGACGCCGCGGGACTGCTCATGCCCCTACTGCGGAGCCTCACCACGCAGCCTCCTACCAGGCAGGTTTTCTCGCCGGGCACCTGGCTGGTTGGCGGGATGCTGAGGCCAAGGGGCAGGCATTGGGCGGGTCCGCGGCCGGGAGTCCTGCTCCTGCCTCTGTTAGCCCGCCGGCTCCGTCTGCCCCGTACCGCCCAGTGCCGCCGCCGGCGCCCGCTTTCCACCCGCCTACGCCTCAGCCACCTGCACAACAACAGGCCGCGGCCGCGCAGCAGCCCATCCCACAGCAGCCCCTTCCGCAGCAGCCCGTCCGGCGGCAGCCGAACCCGCACCAGCCGAACCCACAGCCGTCGAATCCACAGCAGCCCGTTCGGCAATGGACTGCTCCCCGGGAACAGGCGACACAACGGGCCGTGCCACCTGTGGCACGACAGCAACCTGGTTTCTACGTCAACCAACCCCCGGTAGTTCGAGAGACTCCTGAGGCCGCCGCTGCGCGCAAGGAAAAGCGCGATCAGCAGAACATCAACATCACGCTCTACGTCGCCAGCCTCCTCTTGGTTGCAGCCGGAGCTTTGTTCCTGGGCACGAGCCTTCCGGCCCTCTTGCGGTTCGTGGGGATCTGGTTCATCACTGCGCTGTTCTATGGTGCAGGCATGGTCATCCACTCGCGCGTACCGCGGCTTCGGCCTGCTGCTGTGGCCTTTGTTGGAACAGGACTTGCGCTGGTTCCGGTCACCGGGTTGGCCATGTACAACTTTGTGCTTCACAACGGCCCGGCGGCATGGTTGGTCACTTCGTTGCTGGGCACCGCAGTCTACGCTTACACCGCAGTGAAGTTGGACAACAAAGTCCTGGCCTTCCTGTCCCTCAGCTTCATCGTCTCAACGGCGTGGTCCGGCGTATCGGTCCTTGGCGGCGCGCTGGTCTGGTACTTCACGGCGCTCATTGGGGTGGCAGTTCTCCTGACAGTAGTGTCCTTGCTGCGTCCTAAGTGGCTTCCGCCTCTTTACGTCCGTCCTCTGATGATGCTGCACCCGGCGTTGGTTCCCCTTGTAGCCGTTGCTGTTACGCTCACCCCTCACCTTTTGTCCAAGGGGGAGTACGCCTGGGTCATGTTGATGTGCGGCATCTACTTCGCCGTGATGTTCTTCGTTCCGCGGGCTCGCTATAGGGTGCAGCACCTCTATGCGGCGCGGGCCGCGCTGACCCTCGCCCTGCTCGGGGTGGTGTGGGATGTCACCGCGAACGTGAGCACAGTGTTGTTGGCCGCCGTCATCTGCCTCGGAGTCCAGGCCTTGGGGGTTGCCTTCGGAGGAAGGAAGTTGCTGCCCCGCTCCTGGTGGGCTGACGCCGTGTCATGTTTGGCGCTGCAACTGATAACTTCAACTATCCTCACCGTGGTGCTGGAGTTCAGGCCGTTCGACCCCCCAAACTATGTTCCTCTCGCTGTGACGATGCTGACTGCCATGGTGATGGGTTGGAAGTTGCGCCAAGGCCTGGAGTTTGCCCCGGCCGCTGTGCTGGGAGTGGGCGGAGCCCTCGGTGCGTTGCTCGGGGCATGGCCCGTCTCGATATTCCTGGGGTCAGCAGCGCTTTACTGGTTCCTGCTGGCACTGACCGCAGCAACCACTTCCCGCCAATACTTGATTCTCGCGGGGAGGATCGCGCTCACCTTGGCTGTGCCTTTGGGGGTAGCCGGTGTGATGACGGGAAATCCGGAACGAACGTCGTACTCCTTGATTGCGCTCGTGGCCGCGGCCGCCGTGCAGCAACTACTGAGCGCCGGGTTGGCACGTGGGGGAGTCCGGCTGTTGGCGCCGCAGGCTTCGGTAGCCGGCTTTGGCGCCGCCGCCGTCGCGGGCCTTCTTGTACTGCCGATATTTGACGACACTTCCGGGCGTCCGGTTGTTGCAGTAGCTGTACTCCTTGTTGTGCTGGCAGGTTTGGTAACGGGACTTCTGATGTTTCCGCCAGTTCGTACGGAATCCGCTGGCAAGGTTGGATGGCGTGCAACAGTGCTCGAAGTCATTGCGCCCGCAACCGCAGTCATCGCGGGCGCAATGGCAACTGCATTCGTGTCGTTGACGTTGGGAAATGGCGTCCTTTTGGCATTGCTTGCCTACTTCGTGGTCACTGCCCTAAGAATCTCCCCGTCCTTCCACAGGCAGTGCTACTGGTGGCTGTCCCGGGCGGCTGGCACGCTGTTGGCGTTCTCGGCTTACGGGGACGCGATGCGCGATGGCTGGAGCATTCGGGTCGCCGGTGAAGTTCCCACCACAGGATTTGTACTGGTGGTGGCGGCCGCGGTCCAGCTGGTCCTTCCCCTCCTTGTCGGCAGCCGACGCCGTTACCCTCGAGCTTCCGTAGCAGATGCCGGTGTTGTGGTTGCCGTCATGGCGGCGGCAACCACGTTCCTTACTGTCACTGGAGCGTTTTCCGGGGGGACCGTTAGGGATAGCTGGCAGCCTGGAGTTGCAGCGGTATCGACTGCCTTGGCGGCCGTCCTCGTCAGTGCGATTCTGCGACGCCACTCCGCTGGCTGGATCTTTGCGCCCGCTGCTTTTGTCCTCCTCCTGGCACTCCGAGGAGGGAACGTCCGGGACGTCGAAATTCTGTTGGGCATCTTTGCCGCCTACAGCGGGTTCATGATGGGCGCGGTTCGCCACCGATTGATCCGCGGTTACTACCTGCTGGCGGTCCGGGTGCTTACCGGCGCCTTCGTCGCGGTGACAGTGGCTGATGTCACGGACTCGGCGACGGCTCTGTCCATTAGCCTCGCTCTGGTTCTTGCCTTGCAGCATGCGTTGACCATGGTCCTGCGAGGGCGAGGCATTGATGTCGCATTCCAGCAGGCAACAGTCCACGCCACCTTGGGTGCCCAGCTATTGCTGCCGTTCTCATACCTGCTCGCAGGGGATTACGACGGCGGAGGCCGCTGGGTAGCGATGCTTGAATTGGCTGTGGCCGCGGCTTCGGCCGCTATTGCATGGCGGATTCTCCGAGCCCGAGGATCCCAGTACTTCGGTACCGCGGCCGTTGTGGCTGGCGTCATCGCTGCTGGGCCGGCCCTCGTGTTCCCAGCTTCAACGTGGCTGTATCAGCCGCTTCTGGACAAGTCTCAAGTCCCTGTTGTCCTGCTCGCCCTGGCTGTTGCCACGGTTGCTGCGCGGGGGATATCCCGCCCGCAGAAGTCGTACGAGGGTTCTGCTGCCGGCGGCGCGGAGCGCTGGTTCTGGCTCATCTCGGCAATGGCATTTACGTTGGTTGGCGGCACTTTGACCTTGGGCATCTCACACTCCCTGACAGGACTGTCGGTACTGGTCCTGGCTGGTGTCTTGTTCGCTGCCTCGCACTTTGAACGGATGCCGGTCCTTTACACCGCAGCTGCCCCGGCTGTGCTGGTAGGGGCGGTGCCCGCCGTCGACGGTTTGTTGGTGGAGCTGCCTGCGGGTGTCTGGAGCGACTACGCTGCCTGGCTTATTGGCGGAGTGGGGACCGCGGTGCTCCTCTATTCCCTGAGAGTATTTGGCGGAGCGGCCATCAAAGGCAATGACTGGCGACGTAACTCCTTGGCTGCCATTGCGGCCGTGGCGGTTGCAACATCTGCGGCCGTGGGGTTGGGGCGCGATCAAACATCCATGCTGGGATTTGTCCTGGTGGTGGTTACCGGGGTACTGGTTGTGATTGAGGTACCGAACGGGAAGTGGCTGGCAGCGGAGCTTGCGGGGATTGTCTCCGTCGCGGCTCTGCAACGGGCGGTGCTTTTCGTGGACGGATCCAGTCCGGATTTGTTCTGGACCGCGCAATGGTACGTGGTGGCGGGGGCCTTTATAGCAGGGCTGCGCTATGCAAAGGGGCAGCGCGCGGAGGCCCTCCTTCGGCTTTGCCTTGCCGCTGGCTTGCTGTCTCTCATGTCCCTGGGGACCGTCGTCGGCGGTACGTCTTCGCAACAGCTCTACGTACTGGTGGCACACGTCGTGCTTCTGGCAGCGGGCCTGCTCCTGGCTGAACGCGTACTGGTGTGGTGGGGAGCCGTCGCCGTAGCGCTGAGCATTATGTGGGCGCTGCGGTCCTACGCCTTTGCCATGCTCGCATTGGTCGCCTTGGGTCTGATCGTGCTGGCGGTATGGCGTTTGAATCGGAAGCCGCCCAGCAATACCGGCGGGCCGGTCAAGGGCGGGGATCCGAGCGATGTTCCGCCGGAGCGGACCCGTGACGGAATCCGATAATGTTGCAGTCTACGAAGAGGAGAGCACCATGGAATTTCTGATTTTCCTGGCAGTCATTGCCGCTATCGGTGGCGGGGTGCTGTGGGGTCGAAAGAACTTCAAGAGCGAGATCGAACGCGCCAAGCGGATACGTCGCGCCAACAAGAGCAAGTAGGGATCGGACTCCAAGCCTGATCGATTTAACTCACACATGCTACGAGTGATGGTGGCGTGCGCGGACCAGGGATCGATACCAGTAGAACGAGTCCTTGGGAGTCCGCTCCATGGTCTCGAAGTCCACGTGGGTCAGGCCGAACCGTTGTGAGTAGCCTGCTGCCCACTCGAAGTTATCCAGTAAGGTCCAGACGTAATATCCCCGGAGATCCACATCTGCGGCGAGGCCACCAGGCCCCGTTGCCGTCAAGGCATGGCCAAGATGCTCAGCCAGGTAGGTAATGCGGTTAGTGTCTTGGATGGGTCCGTCAACGTGGGCAGGCTCGGGGAAGCTTGCTCCACCTTCCGTGATGTAGACGGGGGGAAGTGCCGCTCCATACCGGTCCTTCATGTCGCGGAGCAGCAACGCCAGGTATTCCGGCGCAACAGGCCAGCCGAACCCTGTGGTCTCATACTCCTGGTAGGCGGCCAAATGGAAAGGAACATTGGTCATCTCGGGAGAACTTCCGGTAGGGATCTCCGCCGGTCCAGGGCCCACTGCCACCTTCACGGGGTAGTAGTAGTTGAGCCCGTAAAAGTCCAGAGGTTGGCTGATCAGTTCAAGATCACCGTCGTGGACGGTACCCAGCGAGCGGAACCACGGTTTCATGGGCCACGGTGGCTTGGGGTATTGGCCAAGCAGGATCGCATCGGCGTAGATGCGGTTGAGGATCAGGTCCAGCGCCTGCGTCATCAGCCTGTCGCCGAGACTGTTGCTGGCCGGCTCCACGGGGCAATGCATGTTTGACACCCCGATCTGCCCCTTGACGCCAGCGTTCCGGAGAGCCCGCACGGCCATCCCATGACCCAGCAATTGATGATGCGCGGCAGGCAGTGAGTCGAACAGCAGTTGCCGGCCAGGGGCGTGCACACCCAGCGCGTATCCCTGAACTGTGACGGACACAGGCTCGTTCATGGTGACCCAGTGCTCAACGCGGTCACCGAACCGTTTGGCGGCGGCTTCGCAGTACACTCCGAAGCGTTCTGCAGTGTCCCGGTTCATCCACCCCCCGGCATGCTCCAACTCCAGCGGGGTATCCCAGTGGTACAGCGTTGCCATGGGGGAAATGCCTGCGGCCAGGAGTTTGTCGATCAGGCGATCATAGAAGTCCAGGCCGCGCTGGTTGACTGCACCTTTGCCTCCAGGTTGGATACGCGGCCACGAGAGCGAAAAGCGGTAGGAATCGACACCAAGCTCCTGCATCAAGGCAATATCTTCGTCGGAGCGGTTGTAATGATCGCAGGCCATGGCGGGGGAGCCGCCGTCGACTATTGCCCCGGGCTTTTCGGAGAAAGCATCCCATCCCGACGGCCCGCGGCCGTCAGCGGTCAGCGAGCCCTCAATCTGGAAAGCTGCAGCAGCCACACCCAACGTGAACCCGGGAGGCAGGCGGGCGGCGAGATCTTCCACGGAGCCTGAATCCTGGGCGTTCATGCCCCTATCATCCTCACGGGACGAGTGGCGGGCAATGGCTCTTCAGGGCCGATTAGCCTTTACACCATATTTCCGCCATACTGGATGAGTTGTTCAAGCGCTTCTTCGTGTCCCGATCCGGATAATGCCGGGTGTCAGGGTCCAGGCTGAAGCCCAAACATAACCCTGAACCCCATGATTGCGGTCGAGTTTGCGTGGAAATCGCGACACGCCCGACCGCGGGGGTCGGTGCGCCGGCAAGGTGAGGAACCCGGATTTTTCCGGATTCAGCTTGTGCGGCGTGTGGTGGCACTGCCTCAAACGCTTCGGCGGCCACATCAACAGGTAAGTAAACAGAGCAGCCCTAACTAGAGCAGCACTAGCTGAAAGAGAGTCAGGCGACATGGCGGGACAAAAAATCCGCATCCGGCTGAAGTCATATGACCACGAGGTCATTGATGTTTCAGCGCGGAAGATCGTTGAGACGGTCACGCGCGCAGGCGCAACGGTAGTCGGCCCGGTGCCGCTGCCCACGGAGAAGAACGTTTACTGCGTTATTCGCTCTCCTCACAAGTACAAGGACAGCCGTGAGCACTTCGAAATGCGTACTCACAAGCGTCTGATCGACATCATCGACCCCACGCCGAAGGCTGTTGACTCGCTTATGCGTCTCGACCTGCCCGCAGACGTGAACATCGAAATCAAGCTCTAGGGAGGTGCTGAGAGACTATGACCGCAACCCGTAACGTAAAGGGCCTGCTGGGCACGAAGCTCGGCATGACCCAGGTCTGGGACGAGAACAACAAGCTCATCCCGGTAACTGTTGTCCAGGCTGACTCCAACGTCATCACCCAGCTGCGTAACGCAGAGGTAGATGGCTACGTCGCCGTACAGATCGGCTACGGCCAGATCGACCCCCGCAAGGTCACCAAGCCGCTGGCTGGTCACTTTGAAAAGGCTGGCGTAACTCCTCGCCGCCACGTCGTCGAACTGCGTACCGCAGACGCCGCATCCTACGAGCTGGGCCAGGAGCTCTCTGTTGAGATCTTCGAAGCCGGCCAGAAGATCGACGTCGTCGGCACCTCCAAAGGTAAGGGCTTCGCCGGTGTTATGAAGCGTCACGGCTTCCACGGCGTTGGCGCTTCCCACGGTGCCCACAAGAACCACCGTAAGCCTGGCTCCATCGGTGGCGCATCCACCCCGAGCCGCGTCTTCAAGGGCCTGAAAATGGCCGGCCGCATGGGCGCCGAGCGTCACACCACGCTGAACCTCACGGTTCACGCCATTGACGCTGAGAAGTCGCTGCTCCTTATCAAGGGTGCCGTCCCCGGTGCCCGCGGCCAGGTCGTACTCGTACGCACCGCCGTGAAGGGAGCCTAGTTAAATGACTAGCACTGTCAAGGTAGACCTGCCCGCAGAGATCTTCGACGTCCAGACCAACGTGCCGCTGCTGCACCAGGTCGTCGTCGCACAGCTCGCTGCTGCACGCCAGGGTACCCACAAGACGAAGACCCGCGCCGAGGTTTCCGGTGCAGGTCGCAAGCCGTTCAAGCAGAAGGGCACCGGCCGCGCCCGTCAGGGTTCAATCCGTGCTCCTCACATGACCGGCGGTGGCGTTGTCCACGGTCCGACCCCTCGTGACTACAGCCAGCGCACCCCCAAGAAGATGAAGGCCGCTGCACTCCGCGGTGCCCTGTCTGACCGCGCCCGTAACGGCCGTATCCACGTCATCGCTGAACTGGTAGCCGGCACCAAGCCGTCCGCCAAAGAAGCACTGGCGTCGCTGCGCGCAGTCTCCGAGCGCAAGAACCTGCTCGTCGTTATCGAGCGCGCCAATGATGTTGCAGCACTCTCCGTGCGCAACCTCGAAGGTATTCACGTTCTGTACGCAGATCAGCTGAACACCTACGACGTGCTCATCTCCGACGACGTGGTCTTCACCAAGGCTGCTTTCGAGGCGTTCGTCGCTGACAAGGCAAAGAACGAGGAGGCCTCCAAGTGAGCGTAACCACCATCAAGGACCCGCGCGACGTCGTGCTTGCACCCGTCGTGTCGGAAAAGAGCTACGGTCTGATCGACGAAGGCAAGTACACCTTCCTGGTGGACCCTCGTTCGAACAAGACCGAGATCAAATTGGCCGTTGAGAAGATCTTCTCGGTCAAGGTTGACTCGATCAACACCATCAACCGTGCCGGTAAGCGCAAGCGCACCAAATTCGGCTGGGGTACGCGCAAGAGCACCAAGCGTGCAATTGTCACCCTCAAAGAAGGCACAATCGACATCTTCGGCGGTCCGCTCGCGTAGCGGAGACCACTTTAACGAGGAAATAAATTATGGGAATCCGTAAATACAAGCCGACTACCCCGGGCCGTCGTGGCTCGAGCGTAGCCGACTTCGCTGAAATCACGCGATCGACTCCGGAAAAGTCGTTGCTGCGTCCGCTGCACAAAACTGGCGGCCGTAACAACTCCGGTAAGATCACCACCCGTCACAAGGGTGGTGGGCACAAGCGCCAGTACCGTCTGATCGACTTCCGTCGTCACGACAAAGACGGCATCAACGCCCGCGTTGCCGAAATTGAGTACGACCCGAACCGTACGGCTCGCATCGCACTCCTGCACTACGTTGATGGCACCAAGCGTTACATCATCGCTCCTAACAAGCTGTCCCAGGGTGACTTCGTCGAGGCTGGTCCTGACGCTGACATCAAGCCGGGCAACAACCTGCCGCTGCGCAACATCCCGGTTGGTACCGTAATCCACGCAGTTGAACTGCGTCCGGGTGGCGGCGCCAAGATGGCACGTTCCGCAGGTGCTTCGGTACAGCTCGTTGCCAAGGAAGGCCGCTTCGCTCAGTTGCGTCTGCCCTCCGGCGAAATCCGCAACGTTGACGTGCGCTGCCGCGCAACCGTCGGCGAGGTTGGCAACGCCGAGCAGTCGAACATCAACTGGGGCAAGGCCGGCCGTATGCGCTGGAAGGGCGTTCGCCCGACCGTCCGTGGTGTAGCCATGAACCCGGTTGACCACCCGCACGGTGGTGGTGAAGGTAAGACTTCCGGTGGACGTCACCCGGTTAACCCGAACGGCAAGCCCGAGGGCCGTACCCGCCGTCCGAACAAAGAGAGCGACAAGCTTATTGTTCGTCGCCGCCGTACTGGCAAGAACAAGCGATAGGAGCCTGGACACATGCCACGCAGCCTGAAAAAAGGTCCTTTCGTTGACCAGCACCTCTTTGTGAAGGTCGCACGGGAAAACGATAAGGGCACCAAGAACGTCATCAAGACCTGGTCCCGCCGTTCGATGATCATCCCCGACATGCTCGGGCACACGATCGCCGTACACGACGGACGCAAGCACATTCCGGTGTTTGTCACAGAGTCGATGGTCGGGCACAAGCTCGGCGAATTCGCTCCCACGCGGACATTCCGCGGCCATGTTAAGGACGACCGTAAGGGCAAGCGCCGCTAGGCGCCTGACTTTACGTCTTAGACGAGAGAAGGAAAGCAATGGAAGCCAAGGCTATTGCGCGTCACATCCGCGTAACGCCTATGAAGGCCCGGCGCGTCGTCAACCTTGTTCGTGGTAAGCAAGCGAATGAGGCTCTGGCAATTCTGAAGTTTGCCCCCCAGGCAGCTTCGGAGCCGGTATTCAAGGTACTTCAGTCGGCAATGGCCAACGCACGTGTCCTCGCGGACCGTGACGGCGTTGCATTCGACGACAGCGACCTCTTCATCACCGAAGCATTTGTTGATGAAGGCCCGACCATGAAGCGGTTCCAGCCGCGTGCCCAGGGCCGCGCCTACCGCATTAGGAAGCGGACCAGCCACATCACGCTGGTTGTCGCAACCCCGGAGAAAGAGGAGGCTCGCTAAGTGGGACAGAAAGTTAACCCGCACGGGTTCCGACTCGGCATCACCACCGACCACGTTTCGCACTGGTTCGCTGACAGCACCAAGCCCGGACAGCGCTACAAGGATTTCGTCCGCGAGGACATCAAGATCCGTCAGCTCATGTCCACGGGCATGGAGCGCGCCGGCATCGCCAAGGTCGAGATCGAGCGCACCCGTGACCGTGTCCGCGTGGATATCCACACGGCACGCCCGGGTATCGTTATCGGCCGCCGCGGCGCTGAAGCAGACCGCATTCGCGGCGAGCTCGAAAAGCTCACCGGCAAGCAGGTTCAGCTGAACATCCTCGAGGTCAAGAACCCCGAGATGGAAGCACAGCTTGTTGCCCAGGGCATCGCTGAGCAGCTGACTTCCCGCGTGGCTTTCCGCCGTGCGATGAAGAAGGCCATGCAGTCCGCACAGCGTGCGGGTGCCAAGGGTATCCGTGTTGCTTGCTCGGGTCGTCTGGGCGGCGCAGAAATGTCCCGCTCGGAGTTCTACCGCGAAGGCCGTGTGCCCCTGCACACCCTCCGTGCGAACATCGACTACGGCTTCTACGAAGCCAAGACCACCTTCGGCCGCATCGGCGTGAAGGTCTGGATCTACAAGGGCGACGTCACTGCCAAGGAACTGGCTCAGCAGGCAGCTGCTGCTCCTTCCCGTGGCCGTGCAGGAGACCGTCCGGGCCGCCCGGGTGGCGACCGCCGTCGTCGTAACGACCGTCCGGCAGCTGAGGCAGCACCTGCTGCCGTTGAAGCACCGGCCGCTGAAGCTGCTGCACCTGCAGCAGAAGGAGGACAGGCTTAAATGCTTATCCCACGTCGAGTCAAGCACCGTAAGCAGCACCACCCGGGTCGTTCCGGCGCTGCAACGGGCGGCACCAAGGTCAGCTTCGGTGAGTACGGTATCCAGGCTCTCAGCCCGGCATACGTAACCAACCGTCAGATCGAGTCCGCTCGTATCGCGATGACCCGCCACATCAAGCGTGGCGGTAAGGTCTGGATCAACATCTACCCGGACCGTCCGCTGACGAAGAAGCCTGCTGAAACCCGCATGGGTTCCGGTAAGGGTTCTCCTGAGTGGTGGGTCGCAAACGTCAAGCCGGGCCGGGTTCTCTTCGAACTCTCCGGTGTCAATGAAGAGGTAGCTCGCGAGGCACTGCGCCTGGCAATCCACAAGCTGCCGTTGAAGGCACGCATTGTGCGTCGCGAAGGTGGTGAATAGAAATGGCAGTAGGGTCGAAGGATCTCGCACCCGCACAGCTGGACGGTTTCGACAACGAGCGTCTCGTTGAAGAACTCCGCAAGTCCAAGGAAGAGCTGTTCAACCTGCGTTTCCAGTCCGCCACCGGACAGCTGGAGAACCACGGTCGCCTGCGTGCGGTAAAGAAGGACATCGCACGCATCTACACCGTTCTCCGTGAGCGCGAGCTGGGCATTCGTGCCGAGGTTGCCGCACCGGTTGTGGAAGCCAAGGAAGAAAAGAAGTCCAAGAAGGCTGCCAAGGCTGAAAAGGCCGAGGTTGAAGCTGGAGAGGACGCCAAGTGAGCGAGAAGGAAACTGTGACGGAAGCAGCAGCCAGCGCTGAACAGCGCGGTTACCGTAAGACGCGTCGCGGCTACGTTGTCTCTGACAAGATGGAAAAGACCATCGTTGTTCAGGTTGAAGACCGCGTAAAGCACGCTCTGTACGGCAAGGTTATTCGCCGCACCTCGAAGGTCAAGGCTCATGACGAAGAGAACACCGCCGGCATCGGCGACCTCGTTCTCATCTCTGAGACCCGCCCGCTGTCCGCTACCAAGCGGTGGCGTCTGGTGGAGATCCTCGAAAAGGCCAAGTAAATCCAACGCCGGGCTTGCCCGGCAGGGTTGACTGGAAGGACCCGTATTCCCTGGGGAATGCGGGTCTTTCCGCGTTTCAGGCCCGTTGGTTTCGAGTGCATAAACGTGCTAGGATATTGAGTTTGTATGGCGCCATTAGTGGGCCGTCAACTACCTCGTAAACAATCGTGCTGCTGCATACTGCCCCGCGCAGAGTTTTCTGCAAGGGAAGCTGATGCTTGTGGCACGGGCGTTTAGGCCCGTCCTGGCAAAATCCAGACGGGTCAAGAGACACCCCGATCAACCGTTCCGCAAGGCTCATTCCGTATGCATGATTTCGGTCTGAGAACCGGCGCGACGCAAGGAGTAAAAATTGATTCAGCAGGAGTCGCGACTGAAGGTCGCCGACAACACGGGTGCTAAGGAAATCCTTACCATTCGCGTTCTCGGTGGATCTGGCCGTCGCTACGCAGGCATTGGCGACGTCATCGTCGCAACCGTCAAGGACGCTATCCCTGGCGGCAACGTAAAGAAGGGTGACGTCGTCAAGGCTGTCATCGTTCGTACCAAGAAGGAACGCCGCCGTGCGGATGGTTCCTACATCAAGTTTGACGAAAACGCAGCTGTGATCCTGAAGAACGACGGTGACCCCCGCGGTACCCGTATCTTCGGCCCGGTTGGTCGTGAACTTCGCGACAAGAAGTTCATGAAGATCGTTTCGCTGGCCCCGGAGGTGCTTTAGTCCATGGCTAAAATCAAGAAGGGTGACCTCGTTCAGGTCATCACCGGCGCCAAGCAGGAACGTGGCGGAGACCGCGGCAAGCAGGGCAAAGTCCTGCGCGTATTCCCGGACACCAACCGCGTGTTGGTAGAGGGCATCAACCGCGTCACCAAGCACACCAAGGTCGGTCAGTCGCAGCGCGGCACCAAGACCGGTGGCATCGAGGTCGTTGAGGCCCCGATCCACGTTTCCAACGTTGCTTTGGTTGACCCGTCGACCAAGAAGCCGACCCGTGTTGGTTTCCGTCTCGACACCGTTGAGAAGGATGGTCGTTCAAAGACTGTCCGTATCCGCGTGTCCAAGGCCTCCGGGAAGGACATCTAATGAGCGAGACACTGTCTGCAAACAAGATCGTTCCGCGTCTGAAGACCAAGTATGCAGAGGACATCAAGAAGTCCCTGCAGGACGAATTCAACTACGCGAACGTGAACCAGGTTCCCCGTCTGGTGAAGGTTGTTGTGAACATGGGTGTTGGAGATGCCGCCAAGGACTCCAAGCTGATCGACGGCGCTGTCCGCGACCTCACCCTGATCACCGGCCAGAAGCCGCAGGTAACCAAGGCCCGTAAGTCGATCGCACAGTTCAAGCTGCGCGAAGGCATGCCCATTGGTGCACACGCTACCCTGCGTGGCGACCGCATGTGGGAATTCGTGGACCGTCTGGTTTCGCTGGCCCTGCCGCGTATCCGTGACTTCCGCGGCCTCAACGGCAAGCAGTTTGATGGCAACGGCAACTACACCTTCGGTCTGACCGAGCAGGTTATGTTCCACGAAATCGACCAGGATTCCATTGACCGCGTTCGCGGCATGGACATCACGGTTGTGACCACTGCCAAGACCGACGACGAAGGCCGCGCGCTGCTCAAGGCGCTTGGTTTCCCGTTCAAAACCGAAAACTAACTACGTGACAGGTCCGTCCGCGTTTGCTCATGAGGGCAAGCGCAGCGGAAACCGGTACGAGGAAGGGCTATAGCCCAAATGACTATGACAGATCCTGTCGCAGACATGCTTACGCGTCTGCGCAATGCAAACTCGGCATACCACGACACCGTGTCCATGCCGTACAGCAAACTGAAGGCACGCGTTGCCGACATCCTTAAGGCCGAGGGCTACATTGCCGGCTGGAAGGAAGAGGAAGCAGAGGTTGGCAAGAAGCTGACCATCGACCTCAAGTTCGGTCCCAACCGCGAGCGTTCAATCGCTGGTGTCCGCCGCATCTCCAAGCCGGGTCTCCGCGTTTACGCGAAGTCCACCAACCTGCCGCACGTGCTGGGTGGCCTGGGTATCGCTATCCTGTCCACCTCTTCCGGCCTCCTGACTGACAAGCAGGCCGGCAAGAAGGGCGTGGGCGGCGAAGTCCTCGCGTACGTCTGGTAACGGGAAAGGAAGAGAATAATGTCACGTATTGGACGTCTCCCCATCACCGTTCCTGCCGGAGTTGAGGTCAAGCTCGATGGCTCCGTCATCAGCGTCAAAGGTGCCAAAGGCGAGCTGAGCCACACTGTGGCCAGCCCGATCGAGGTTACCCAGGAAGAAAACACTCTCACGGTCACCCGCCCGAACGACGAGCGCAACTCGCGTTCGCTGCACGGCTTGACCCGCACCCTGATCGCAAACATGATCCAGGGCGTTACCGAGGGCTACGAGAAGAAGCTTGAAATCGTTGGTACTGGTTACCGCGTTCAGGCCAAGGGTTCTGACCTGGAGTTCGCTCTGGGCTACAGCCACCCGGTTAGCGTCTCTGCACCCGAAGGCATCACCTTCGTAGTAGAGGGTCCGACCAAGCTCTCTGTTGCGGGTATCAACAAGCAGCAGGTCGGCGAGGTTGCTGCCAACATTCGCAAGCTGCGCAAGCCTGACCCCTACAAGGGCAAGGGTGTCCGTTACGCCGGCGAAGTCATCCGCCGCAAGGTCGGAAAGGCTGGTAAGTAAACCATGGCCATCGCAATTAACAAGAAGCGTACGAACAAGAGCAAGTCGGCTGCACGCAGCCGTCGCCAGCTTCGTATCCGCAAGCGCATCACAGGTACGGCCGTACGTCCTCGTATGGTTGTTAACCGCTCTGCACGTCACATGTTCGTCCAAGTTGTCGATGACAGCAAGGGTGTAACCGTGGCTTTCGCTTCCACTTTGGAGGCGGACCTCCGTGCATTCGACGGTGACAAGACTGCCAAGGCCAAGCGCGTTGGCGAGCTCGTTGCCGAGCGTGCCAAGGCTGCAGGCGTCGAAGCTGTTGTCTTCGACCGTGGCGGTAACAAGTACCACGGCCGTATCGCCGCCGTCGCTGACGGTGCTCGCGAAGGTGGGCTGGCACTGTGACCGTTGAAAATAACGAAAAGGACGTTCAGGTGACTGAAGCTGTAGCTGCTGAAGCAACTGAGACCGCACCCGCTACCGACGACCGCCGCGGCGGACGTCGTGGCGAGCGCGGCGACCGTGGCCAAGGCCGCGGCGACCGTGGTGGCCGTGGTGGCCGCGACGGCGGTCGTGAGGCTGAGAAGAGCCAGTTCGTAGAGCGCGTTGTCACCATCAACCGCGTTGCCAAGGTCGTCAAGGGTGGTCGTCGCTTCAGCTTCACCGCGCTCGTCGTCGTCGGTGACGGCAACGGTATGGTCGGCGTCGGCTACGGCAAGGCCAAGGAAGTTCCCGCGGCTATCGCAAAGGGCGTTGAAGAGGCTAAGAAGTCCTTCTTCCGCGTTCCCCGCGTTGGCAGCACCATCCCGCACCGTGTGCAGGGTGAGGCCGCTGCAGGTGTAGTCCTGCTGCGTCCGGCTTCCGCCGGTACCGGTGTTATCGCCGGTGGTCCGGTCCGCGCGGTACTGGAGTGCGTGGGTATCCACGACATCCTCTCCAAGTCGCTCGGTTCCTCAAACGCGATCAACATCGTTCACGCGACTGTTGCCGCTCTGAAGCAGCTCGAAGAGCCCGCTTCCGTGGCTGCCCGCCGTGGCCTGCCGCTGGACGAGGTTGCTCCTGCTGCTCTGGTGCGCGCGCTCCAGAACCAGAAGGCAGGTGTTTAGTCATGGCTAAGAACCTGACTCCCTCCGACGCCAAGTTGGAGATCACCCAGATCAAGGGCGTCATTGGCGCCAAGCAGAACCAGAAGGCTACCCTTCGGTCCCTCGGCCTGAAGCGCATCGGACACACCGTTGTCCGCAACGCTGACGCCGTGACCGTGGGCATGCTGAACACGGTTCCGCACCTCGTGAATGTAGAGGAGGCGAAGTAATGGCAGAGAACAAGACCGCCGAAGAGACTGCTGAGAAGCAGCACGCTCTGAAGGTCCACCACCTGCGCCCCGCCCCGGGTGCCAAGACCGCCAAGACCCGTGTTGGTCGTGGTGAAGGCTCCAAGGGTAAGACCGCTGGTCGCGGAACCAAGGGTACGAAGGCCCGCTACCAGGTGAAGGCTGGCTTTGCCGGCGGCCAGTTGCCGCTGCACATGCGCCTGCCGAAGCTGCGCGGCTTCAAGAACCCGTTCCGGGTTGAGTTCCAGGTTGTGAACCTGGAGAAGCTCAACGAGCTGTTCCCGGAAGGTGGCACTGTCACCGTTGAGTCCCTGGTTGAGAAGGGTGCCGTTCGCAAGAACCAGCCCGTCAAGGTGCTGGGCACCGGCGACATCACCGTCAAGGTTGACGTCACCGCCCACGCATTCTCTTCCAGCGCTGCGGAAAAGATTGCTGCAGCAGGCGGAAGCACCACTGCTCTCTAAGAGCCAGTTGGGCAAATGCCCGTTGTAAAAGGATCCCGGTATGCGGGGCTTCGGCCCTGTATACCGGGATTTTTTGCGTGGTTGTGGACTCTCGATTATTCCGACGGCGTCCCAAGCGGTTAGACTCGGTTGTTGGGTTTCATTGATCCCATCCACATCCTTGTACTTTCTACTCAGGAGGACGCTTGCTAAGCGCATTCGGCCGGGCGTTTCGGACGCCTGATTTGCGACGCAAGTTGTTGTTCACGCTGGGAATCATCACAATCTTCCGCTTGGGAGCTTTCATCCCCTCGCCTGGTGTGAACTACCAGAATGTCCAGCAATGCTTGAACACCGGTGACACCTCGCAGGGCATCTACCAGCTGGTGAACTTGTTCAGCGGCGGCGCGTTGCTGCAGGTTTCAGTGTTTGCCTTGGGCATCATGCCCTACATCACGGCGAGCATCATCGTGCAGTTGCTCCGGGTGGTCATTCCCCGGTTCCAGCAGCTTTACGAAGAGGGCGCCTCCGGTCAGTCAAAGTTGACGCAGTACACCCGGTACCTCACCATCGCATTGGGCCTGCTGAACGCCACTACGTTGGTGTCGCTGGCTCGATCCGGCCAGTTGCTCCCAGGGTGTAACCTGCCCATCATTCCTGATGAGAGCATCATGACCACCATCCTGATCATCATCACGTTGACGGCCGGCACCGGCCTCATCATGTGGATGGGCGAGTTGGTCACGGAAAAGGGTGTGGGTAACGGTATGTCGTTGCTGATCTTCACCTCTATCGCTGCAAGCTTCCCCGGCTCGCTGGGCTCCATCTGGGAATCCAAGGGCCCGGGAACGTTCTTCACCGTGCTGGCTGTAGGCCTGCTCACGGTGGCCTTGGTGGTCTTCGTGGAGCAGTCCCAGCGCCGCGTTCCCGTTCAATATGCCAAGCGCATGATCGGACGCCGCACCGTGGGCGGCACCAGCACCTACATTCCCATCAAAGTGAACATGGCCGGCGTCGTGCCTGTCATCTTCGCTTCCTCCATGCTGTACCTGCCCGGGCTGATTTCACAGTTCAACCAGCCCGCGCCGGGGGAGCAGATGGCCCCGTGGGTTGAGTGGATCAATAACAACCTCACCCGTGGCGACCACCCCATCTACATGGCACTGTATTTCGCCATGATTGTGTTCTTCACCTACTTCTACGTTGCCATCACCTTCAACCCTGAAGAAGTGTCGGACAACATGAAGAAGTACGGCGGGTTTATTCCGGGCATCCGGGCGGGTAAACCGACCGCGGACTACCTGCAGTACGTGCTTTCCAGGATCACCTTGCCTGGAGCCCTTTACCTGGGCTTCGTGGCGTTGATTCCGCTGGTTGCGCTCGTCCTGATCAACGCCAACCAGAACTTCCCGTTCGGTGGCACGTCAATTCTGATCATGGTGGGTGTTGGCCTGGAGACCGTCAAGCAGATTGATGCGCAGCTACAACAACGTCACTACGAAGGGCTTTTGCGATGACGAGAATGCTGATCATTGGACCTCCCGGTTCGGGTAAGGGTACGCAGGCTGAGCGAATTTCGGAGCGCCTCGGCGTAGTCGCCATCTCCACCGGCGACATCTTCCGTGCCAACGTCAAGGGCGAAACCCCTTTGGGCATCGAAGCCAAGAAGTACATGGACGCCGGCGACTTTGTTCCGGACAGCGTCACGAACGACATGGTTCGCGATCGCCTGAGCCAAAGCGATGTGGAGAACGGTTTCCTGCTGGACGGATACCCGCGCACCACAGCGCAGGTGGACTACCTAGACCAGATCCTCGCTGAGGGTGAGCAGGAGCTCGACGTCGTGCTCCAGCTGACCGCTGACGACGAAGAACTGGTGACCCGTCTTCTTGGCCGTGCCAAGGAAACGGGCCGCTCGGACGACAACGAAGCCGTAATCCGTCACCGCCTGGATCTCTACCATGAGCAGACCGAGGCAGTTGTGGCTAAGTACGCCGAGCGTGGCATCCTCACGCAGGTAGATGGCATCGGTGGTATCGATGAAGTTACCGACCGCGTGCTGACAGCGATCGAGGCGGCCAAGACCGTTTAGTGTGTTCTCCACGAAGCCGGTAAAACGGTGGTGGAGTGAGGGTGTGTCCCGTACAGTGCGTGCGGGACACACCCTCTTTTCTTTTCACCCTGCATTCCAATTTCGGCCACGAACCCCGGTACGGGAAAATGGTTGAAGCATGGGGCCTGATCGGCCTCTACAGCAAACCTTCCAGAGGAGATCATGGCGTTCGGTCAGCCCCGCATTGAATACAAAACCAACGAGCAGATGCGCACCATGCACCAGGCCGGTCTCGTCCTGAGCCGGGCACTGGATGCTGCCGTTGCGGCGGCCAAGCCTGGGGTCATCACCAAGGACCTGGACGACGTCTTCGCCGCGGTCCTCAACGATGCCGGCGCAAAGTCGAACTTCCTCGGGTATCACGGCTTTCCGGCCACCATTTGCACCTCTGTCAATGAAGAAGTGGTCCATGGAATCCCTGGCGGCAAGGTGCTCAACGACGGCGACATCATCTCCATTGACGGCGGATGCATAGTTGACGGTTGGCATTCCGACTCCGCCAGGACGGTGATCGTCGGTAACGCAGATCCTGAAGACCAGAGACTCTCTGATGTCACCGAGGCAGCTATGTGGCGCGGTATCGCAGCCTTGGCCACAGGCAAGTTTGTCGGGGACATCGGAAACGCAATTGATGATTACGTATCGTCCGTCCCGGGCAAGCCCTTGGGCATCCTGGAGGACTATGTGGGCCACGGCATCGGCTCGGAAATGCACATGGCCCCGGACGTTTTGAATTATCGGACCGGCCACCGCGGCCCCAAGATCCGGCCCGGCCTGTGCCTGGCCATCGAACCCATGCTGGTTCGTGGTGACATCGAGACCGCGACCCTCGACGACGACTGGACCGTGGTCACCACGGACGGCAAGCGTTCCTGCCAGTGGGAGCATTCCGTGGCTGTGCATGAAAAAGGCATCTGGGTTCTTTCGGCCCCGGATGGGGGAGCCGAGCAGTTGGCGCCACTCGGCGTGGTGCCCGTCCCCATCCCGTAACACCGCAAAAAAGAGCTGGGCTACGTCAGTAGCCCAGCTCTTTTCGCAGTGATGAAAAGCAGTTACGCCTTCAGCTTGGGCTTCACGTCCTTAGTGTAGATACCCTCGAGTGTCTTCTTCAGCTCGGTCATGGTTGCCTGGACATCGCCCTGCTGCGTCAGGATCTTGGCCGCAGCCTTGGCCATCTCCTGGTCCGCTCCCGGCAGGAACACACGGGCATTGTCCTGGACCTTGGTGGCTGCAAGCTGGTCCATGGCGGTCTTGATTTGCGGTGTTGCTGCCAGGACCGCGGACATGTCAGCTGAGAGCCTGGTAGGCATGTAACCGGTGGCGGCCGAGAACGCCGCAGTGTTCTCCGGCTCGGTCATGAACTTCAGGAACGTCGCGGCGGCAAGCTGCTCTTCCTTGCTGATGCCGCTCGGGATGCCCAGCCCAGCGCCGCCGGTGGGGCATACGCCGCTGGGTGCCTCCGGGCCGCCGGGAAGGAATCCGACGCCCACGTTGAACTTGGCTGCTTTCAGGACGCCGAGCAGTGAGCCGGTAGAGGAAATGGTGGACGAGGTGATACCTGCGGCGAAGTCATCGGCTGCTTCCTTGGACGAGACCCCGGCCCAACCGTCCTTGTAGATGGTGTCCTGCGCCCACTGCAGTGCAGCCACGGACTGGGAAGAATCGCAGGTGATGTCCCAGTCCTTTGACCAGCTTCCGCCCCAGCCCCACAGGTTGTTCTGCAACGTCCAGCCCGCGTAGCCAGCCAGGGCCGGGTAGATGTAGGCGTACTGCGCACCTGATGTGGCCTTGAGCTTGGGCGCCCACTCGGCAAACTCCTGCCACGTGGCCGGGGCCCGATCCGGAAGCCCCGCTGCCTTGAAGTGGTCCTTGTTGTAGTAGAACAAGGGCGTGGAGCGGCCGTAGGGGAGCGCCCACTGCTTGTCGTCGTATTTGTAGTCGTCCACCAGCGACTTTTGGAAGTCGTCCATCTTGATGTCCAGCTGCTTCACCAAGCCATCGATGGGAATGATGCTGCCGTTGGAGAAGTAGCGGAACCACCACACATCCGAGAGGACCACCAACCCGGGAAGGCCCGTCTTGGCTGCCTGGGACGTCTGGAACTTCTGGGCTATTTCTTCGTAGTTGGCGCCCGCTGTCACCAGGTTCACCTTGATGTCCGGGTATTTGGAGTGGAACTTTTCAATGATCGCCTTTTCCACGTCCTGCGACTTGCCGGGGTGGTTGGTCCAGAAATCGATGGAGGCGGCGGGCTTTATGCCACTGAAATCGATCGTTGCGGTGTCGACGGCGTCTGCCGTGCCCGCCGTCGACGGTCCGCCGCATGCGGCAAGGGCCGCAGCTCCGGCGCCGAGGCCTGCTAGGCCCAGGAAATGTCGGCGGTCAAGGTTGGTGCGCATGGTGCTTCCTCTCAATAATTTACTTCGATGCGAATGGTGCGGTTGGAGAAAATCAGCCGGTGACACTGCCTTGGGTCAGCCCGGCAACGATGTATCGCTGGAGCGCTGCGAATACCAGCAAGATGGGAACGATCACCAAAACGGCTCCCGCCATGAGAATTCCCCATCCGGCGCCGTTGCCCTCCGAGTTCTGCAGCAACGTCAGCCCCACTGGCAATGTCATGGTTTCGGGACGGTCCGTGATGATGAGGGGCCAGATGTAGTCGTTCCATTCACTGACCACGGTCACCAAAGCCACCGTCGCAATAGATGGAACCGACACCGGGACGATGATCTGCCACAACCGCCGCCAATGGCCCGCACCGTCGATTTCAGCTGCTTCGAGAATCGACGGCGGTAACGTCAGGAAGTGTTGGCGCAGCAGGAACGTGCCAAACGCCGTCCCCAGGCCCGGAAGGATGATGCCCCACAGGGTGTTCTTGCCGCCCATGCCCGCTATGAGGATGTAATTGGGCAGGATGGACACCTGCGCGGGCACCATGAGTGCCACCAGAATCAGCACGAAGATTACGTTCTTGAACGGGAAACGAACGAACACCAGCGCGTAAGCCGTCAGAATGGCCAGGATGACCTTGATGGACGCGCCAACCACGGTGACGATGAGGCTGTTGGTGAAGAACTGCGCGAACGGAACCGTAGTCATCGCCGCGGCGTAGTTCTCCAGGTTCACAGACTCCGGAAGGATTCTGAGGTCCGTGGTAACGATCTCGCCCGGTTGCTTGAACGAGCTCAGCAACATCCACATCAGCGGCAGGAACACCACCAGCGTGGCGATGATCAGGGGCACGTATCCGGTTGCCATGGTCCGGATGAGGTTGGCTTTGGAGAATGGTCGCGGCGGCTCATGCAGCGCCTTCTCCTGCATGCTCTCCTGTAAGGAATCAACGACGACGGCGGGTGAAGGCGCGCTCATGAATAGTGGACCTTTCGCTCAACGAACCGCAGTTGAAGAACAGTAATGATCAGCAGGATGGCGAAAAGAATCACCGATATCGCGGCCGAATAGCCTGCCCTGTTGTAGGCCCCGAACGCCTGCAGGTATGCCTCGTAGATCAGTGTGCTGGTGCCATTGCCCAGCGGCGTCATGATGCGGATGAGGTCGAACGCCTGCAACGAGCTGAGCATGGTGGTAATCAACAGGAAGAACGTGGTGGGGGACAGCAGCGGCAAGGAAATATTGAGGAACCTGCGTGCGCCATTGGCTCCATCCAGTGCCGCAGCTTCCATGACGTCGCGTGGAAGGGACTGCAGGCCGGCCAAGTAGACCACGGCGCAGTAGCCCAGGTTCTTCCAGACGTACACAATGATCACCATCACCAAGGACAGCTGGGGATCGTTGATCCACTGTGGGCTCTGCTGTCCCAGGCCCCGGAGGAGCCAAGCAAGTACGCCGTAGCCGGGATCGAAAATGAACAGCCACACCAGGCCAACACCCACACCGGACAGCACATAAGGCGCGAACACGGCAGATCGGGCGAACGTGGTGCCGCGGACCTTGGAGTTCAAAGCCAAGGCAACCAACAGGCCAAGGACCATCGAACCGCCCACCGTCACCAGCGTGAAAATCGCTGTAGTCCCAAGGACCTTTGATGCGTCCTCACCGGTGAAGAACGTGACGTAGTTCTGTAAGCCCACCACCGTGGCCGAGGCCGAGCCGAGGGTCCAATCCAACGTGGAGTAGTAGATGTTGTTGATCAGCGGCCAATAAGTGAACGTGCCGATCAACACCAAGTTCGGCAAGGCCATGGCCAGGAACACCAGGAAATCCCGGCGGTCTCGGCCGGACCAGCGCTTCCTAGCCTGTCTGGGCTTGGCTGCTGTGGCGGGCGGAACCGGAGGCTCGGCCGGCTTGTCTGCAGGCGCAGCACTGCTGCTGTGAATCTGTCGGGTAGTCATGAGTCACTAACGGTTTCGGGCTAATGTGGGGCGCCAGCTCCCGGACCGGGGCGGCGAAGACAGGCCTAGCTCACCACACCGAAAGCCTGCGTTCGGACCAAAATGGGGAGTCGCAGCGATAGTTGGCTTACACTTCCTAACCCGTTTACTCAGCGTTACTCGCCTGTTCGTATTTGAGGCCCGGCTCCCACTTGTTGCCGCGCCTTGGGCCGCCAGTTGGCTCACCAGTGGAGAATGGAGCCATGAATTCGATCACCGATGTTGCCGGCATACGGGTTGGGCATGGGCAGGGGGTGGGGGGGGGGTGGTTGTCCGGGGTTACTGTGGTGCTTCCTCCGCCGGGGACCGTGGGGTCTGTGGACGTGCGCGGTGGTGGGCCCGGGACGCATGAGACCGATGCGCTGGATCCCACCACGTTGGTTTCCACTGTGGACGCTGTGGTGTTGACCGGGGGCAGTGCGTTCGGGTTGGTCTCGGCGACGGGTGCTCAGTTGTGGTGTGAAGAACAGGGGCGGGGTTTCGCTGTTCCCGGGACCGTGGTGCCCATTGTGCCGGCGGCCGCCATCTTCGACCTTGGTAGGGGCGGCGATGTTAAAGCCCGACCTGATGCCGACATGGGCTACCAGGCAGCCGCCGCAGCCTTCGCCTCAGGCGACCATGCCGCCGTCGAGCGCGGAAACGTTGGTGCCGGGACTGGCGCCGTTATTGCCCGCGGCCAGTACAAAGGCGGCGTGGGGACGTCCTCGATCGAACTCGACGACGGCGTGGTAGTGGGGGCCATCGCAATAGTCAACGCCCTGGGGTCGCCGGTGGGGCTGGGACCCGGCAGCGCGCGTCTAAGGGAGGAGCGACCGAGCGCGCAGAGGGTCGCAGGCCCACCGGCTCCACCGCAGGGACTCAACACCACGCTCGTGGTGATCGCCACCAATGCTGTCTTGGATGTTGCCGAGTGCAAGCGGACTGCTTCTTCCGGGCATGCCGGGCTTGCGCGTGCTTTGGATCCGTCCCATACCCTCGCGGACGGCGATACCGTGTTCGCTGTGGCGACCGGCGCCGTCGTGCTTGACCGCAGTACTGAACAGGCGCGGCAGGCGTCCTTGATAACACTCCAAAGTGCGGCGGCGGAAGCCGTTCGACTAGCCATTCTGGATGGTGTCCTTGCAGCGCAAGCCGTCTCGACGGCGGCGGGCGACTTCCCGGCCTATCGGCCAGCGGGGGAGTGACGACTGGAGACAGGTGCGCTACCATTGACGGATTTAACTTTCCGGCTTCATTGGCGTAGAGTTATTTGTTGGTTGTCTGTGCAGCCACGCCCTTTTTAGTGTCGTGGTTCCAAGAGAGCCAAGCAAACAAAAAACGTCCGCTGGATCTTCGGTGCCTAACTGAAGGACGGCGGCAAACAACAGTTAGCGGAGGATATGGCCAAGAAGGACGGGGTCATTGAGATCGAGGGCGTTGTGACTGAGGCGCTGCCCAATGCGATGTTTCGTGTTGAGCTCACCAATAAGCACGTCGTTCTCGCACACATCTCTGGGAAGATGCGACAGCACTACATTCGAATCCTCCCCGAGGACCGGGTAGTGGTGGAGCTGAGCCCATACGACCTCACACGTGGTCGTATCGTCTACCGCTACAAGTAAATTGCTGGGCGGCAAGGCAATAGTGCCTAAGCCGCTCCAGCAGATCAACTGCAAAACACGCAAAGGAACGCCATGAAGGTCAAGCCGAGCGTCAAGCAGATCTGCGACAAGTGCAAAGTGATCCGCCGTAACGGCCGGGTCATGGTGATCTGCGAGAACCCGCGCCACAAGCAGCGCCAGGGCTAATTCCCCTCACGGGAATCTGCGTCCGCAAGGACAAACCTGGGCTGCTAGCCCACGCAAGTAAATAAAGGCAGCACAAGCTGTGCCAGGACTGCATTACAGAGCCTGGTCAGCGAACCCCCGGTCGGAGGCTGGGGCCACACTGAACGTGTGGGTGTACTGCCTACGACCTCCGGTTTATTCAAGGAGTACTGCCACTATGGCTCGTCTCGCTGGCGTAGACATTCCCCGCGAAAAGCGGTTGGAAATTGCGCTTACTTACATCTACGGCGTGGGCAAGACCCGTGCACACGAAACCCTGGCTGCCACCGGCATCAGCGCTGACGTTCGCGTCAAGGACCTGACTGACGCCGAGCTGGTCCAGCTGCGTGACTACATTGAAGGCAACTACAAGGTTGAGGGTGACCTTCGCCGCGAGGTAGCCGCTGACATCCGCCGCAAGGTAGAGATCGGCAGCTACGAAGGCCTGCGCCACCGCAAGGGCCTGCCCGTACGCGGACAGCGTACGAAGACCAACGCTCGTACCCGCAAGGGCCCCAAGCGCACCGTCGCCGGCAAGAAGAAGGCCGGACGTTAATCCCTCGGGATTGATCCGGTTTTCCCCCGATAACTTTCTGTAGGAGAAACAATGCCCCCGAAGACTCGTGGAGCGGTTCGTAAGCCGCGTCGCAAGGATAAGAAGAATATTGCGCTTGGCCAGGCGCACATCAAGAGCACCTTTAACAACACCATCGTGTCCATCACGGACCCGAACGGTGCTGTAATCTCATGGGCTTCCGCCGGTGAGGTTGGCTTCAAGGGCTCCCGTAAGTCCACCCCGTTCGCTGCCCAGATGGCTGCTGAAGCTGCTGCAAAGCGCGCTCAGGAGCACGGTCTGCGCAAGGTTGACGTATTCGTCAAGGGCCCGGGATCCGGACGCGAAACCGCAATCCGTTCGCTTCAGGCCGCTGGCCTCGAGGTTGGCTCCATCCAGGACGTCACCCCCAGCGCCCACAACGGTTGCCGCCCGCCGAAGCGCCGCCGCGTCTAATTAGGTCTTCCCCGCCTGACCGGCCGGGCCTGCTATGGATGGTTTCGATCATCCATCAGCATGGCCCGGCTGGTCAGGCTGGAAACCGAAGCCGATTTCCACCACCTGTGTTGCGTCATATAGCGGATGCTCGCCGAAAGGAAACCTAAGTGCTCATTGCACAGCGCCCCACCCTGTCTGAAGAAGTTGTATCCGAGAACCGCTCCCGTTTCATCATTGAACCGCTGGAGCCGGGCTTCGGCTACACCCTCGGAAACTCCCTCCGCCGTACCCTGCTCTCCTCCATCCCCGGTGCCGCTGTAACCAGCATCCGGATCGATGGCGTGCTGCACGAGTTCACCACGGTTCCGGGTGTCAAGGAAGATGTCACCGAGATCATCCTGAACATCAAGAACCTTTCGGTTTCCTCCGAGCACGATGAGCCGGTTGTTGCTTACCTGCGCAAGCAGGGCCCCGGAGTCGTCACCGCCGCGGACATCGCTCCGCCGGCCGGCGTCGAATTCCACAACCCGGATCTGCACATTGCCACTCTGAACTCGAAGGGCAAGTTCGAACTCGAACTGACCATCGAGCGCGGCCGTGGCTACGTTTCGGCAGCTCAGAACAAGTCCGGCGACTCCGAGATCGGCCGTATTCCGGTTGACTCGATCTACTCGCCGGTCATGAAGGTAACTTTCCGCGTGGAAGCTACCCGTGTTGAGCAGCGCACCGACTTCGACAAGCTCATTGTCGACGTCGAGACCAAGCAGGCTATCGCCCCTCGCGATGCTGTTGCTTCCGCAGGCACCACCTTGGTGGAACTGTTCGGTCTGGCTCGTGAGCTGAACACCGCAGCTGAAGGTATCGAGATTGGCCCGTCGCCGACGGACGCTGCCCTGGCAGCGGACATGGCTCTGCCGATCGAGGATCTGGACCTCACCGTCCGTTCCTACAACTGCCTCAAGCGTGAGGGCATCCACACCGTGGGTGAACTCGTTGCCCGCTCCGAGGCTGACCTGATGGACATTCGTAACTTCGGTGCGAAGTCCATTGACGAGGTCAAGGCAAAGCTCGTGGAACTGGGTCTGTCCCTCAAGGACTCCCCTCCCGGTTTCGATCTCGCAGCCCGCGCCGCAGCCATCGAAGAGGACGACGCCGCGTTCAGCGACGACGAGCTCTAAACAGCAGATCTTGGCCGCCGGGTCCAGCGATGGACCTGAACGGCTTACATAACAGGAGAAATAACTATGCCTACCCCCACTAAGGGTCCGCGCCTCGGAGGCGGCCCGGCTCACGAGCGCCTGATGCTCGCGAACCTGGCAGCTGCTCTCTTTGAGCACAAGCGCATCACCACCACGGTCACCAAGGCCAAGCGTCTTAAGCCGTACGCAGAGCGTCTGGTCACCTTCGCCAAGCGTGGCGACCTCGCTTCCCGCCGCCGCGTTCTCGGCCTGATCAGCGACAAGGGCGTTGTCCACGAGCTGTTCACCGACATCGCCGGCGCCGTTGCTAACCGCGATGGTGGCTACACCCGCATCACCAAGATCGGCAACCGCAAGGGCGACAACGCTCCCATGGCTGTCATCGAGCTCGTTCTCGAGCCGGTTTCACCCAAGCAAGCTGTAGTTGCTGAAGCAACCAACGCTGCTGCCAAGGCTGCTCCGGCCGCCGAAGCTCCGGCTGCTGAAGAAGAGGTTGTAGAGACCGAAGCTGCTGAAACCGAAGAGGCTCCGGCCGCTGAGGCAGAAGCTGCTGAGACCGAAGCTGCTGAAACCGAAGAGGCTCCGGCCGCTGAGGACAAGAAGTAATTCACTGAATTCTTCACAGTAGACTTAAGTCTATGAACGAACGAAAACCCGCTGCCCCCGTTATGGGGGGCGGCGGGTTTTTGCGTGTCCGGCTTGATCTTTCCTACGACGGCGGCCCTTTCAACGGGTGGGCCGTGCAGCCCGGTCTTCACACCGTTCAAGGATCCCTTGAAGAAGCTTTGGCGCTCATCCTGCAACGCCCGATTCGCGTGACGGTTGCTGGCAGGACCGACGCCGGCGTCCATGCCCGGGGTCAAGTTGTTCACCTGGACCTGACGGAAGCCGAGTGGCTGTCACTGCCGCGTGGGCACGAACTCGATCCCGCCGTCGCGCTTTTGCGTCGACTCCGCGGCGCTTTGAGCCGCATTCTCGGCGATCTGACGGGGTCCATTGAAGTGCACGACGCCGGTCTGGCGCCGGAAGGTTTCGACGCCCGCTTCTCAGCGTTGTGGCGCAGGTACAGCTACCGGATTGCCGATGGTCCGGGTCGCTGGGACCCTGTGCTGCGGGGAATCACTTTGTGGCATAAAACGCCTTTGGATGTTGAGCTCATGAATCACGGTGCGCATTCTCTGCTGGGCCTTCAGGACTTCCGCTCTTACTGCAAACCCCGCGAGGGAGCCACCACCATTCGTGAGCTGCAGCAATTCTCGTTCGACCGTGGAAGCGACGGTGTCATAGTTGCCACCGTCCAGGCCGACGCGTTCTGTCACAACATGGTGCGGTCCTTGGTAGGTTCTGCGCTCCGCGTGGGGGAAGGCTTGGAAACTCCGGGTTGGCTGCACTCGCGTCTTCTGGAACGTCAACGCGACGCCAAATCTGTGCTCGCTGCTCCACATCCCCTGGTGCTGGAGGAAGTCGCCTACCCGTCCGATAGTGAGTTGCTGGCGCGGGCCGAGCTGACGCGGGCACGGCGCGAGTAGCTCTTCTGTCCGTGACTACGGAACTCATCCGGGCGTTGGGGGACCCCCTCCCGGCTCTGGGTACCGGAAGGGGGCCGTTGTGGCACTCCGTGGTCTGGGATCCGCGAAGTGCCGGTCTTTAGGGCAAGAACACCAGAGCCCTAGAACGTTCCGGCAAGGTTAGTCATTACGTTGATGACGGCCGGACCCATGATGACGATGAAGAGCACCGGTAGGATGCAAAACATCAGGGGGAAGAGAACCTTTACCGGCAGCTTCATGGCCTGCTCTTCTGCCCTCTGCCGACGCTTGATACGCATTTGCTTGGCTTGTGTACGAAGGACGTTGGCGATCGCGATCCCGTAGGTGTCTGCCTGGACTATGGCCCCAACGAATGCCCGCAGGTCGTGAACGTCAACACGTTCGGCCAGGGCAATGTAGGCCTCCTTGCGGCTTCTTCCTGCCTGCATGTCCTGCAGCGTACGGAGCATTTCCATAGCGAGCGGTCCCGAACCGTTTTGTCCGGCCCTTGCCATGGCACCTTCAAAACCAAGACCGGCTTCCACGGAGATCAGCATCTGGTCCAGGGTGTTGGGAAGCTCCGTCTGGATGGCCTTCTGCCGCTCGGCTGCCCGGCCGTGGATGAGCAGGTCCGGAATGAAATACACCAACGAGACCGCTGCCAGATAAAGCACGAAGCCCGGGCCGGATGGCGCCCGTAGAAAGAACAACAGGCCCACGAGCCCTGCTGCCAGGGCCAACGCCGGCTTGAGGATGAGAAGGCGCCCAAGGGGCATTCCCGCTGGTCGGCCCAATTTGGCCAGCAGCTTGTCCAACCAGATTGTGTAGCCCTTGGGGGTGAGCCTTGCTCCGAGGCGTTGGAGGTTGAATGATGATGACTGTGCTCCCAGCTCCGTTGCCATCCCGGCGCTTCGGCTCAAGTTGGCTCGAACAGTCGCCAGGCCGGCACGATCAACTGAAATGAAGGCCCACGCCATGAAAGCGATGGGGATGACGATCAGGGCGACGGACGCCCATGCAATAACGTTCATGATCACTCCCTAAAACTTGATCTTGACCACGCGGCTGAGCCAGAAGGTGCCCAACCCCAAAAGGACTATTGCGGCCACCAGCATGATCCAACCCAGGGGATGGGTGAACAACGGCTGGATGTACGTCCCGTTCGCAAGGCTGAGGTACAGGAACATGCCAGTCGGCAGCGCTATGAGCACATAGGCGGACATACGACCTTCAGCGCTGAGTGCCCTGACTTGCCCCTTGATTTGGGACCGTTCACGGATCGTCTCGGCCACATGGTCCAGGACTTCAGCCAAGTCGCCGCCCACTTCGCGATGAATTTCGATGGCCTGCGTCGCCCAGAGGAAGTCCTCGCTATGGAGACGCGAGGCCGCGTCCAAGAGGGCGTCACGCAAGTCGCGACCCAGGCGAACTTCTCCCACGATCCTGGCAAATTCTTCCTTGGTAGGTGACTGGGCCTCTTGGGCAACAGCATCCACCGCCCGGAGCAAGCTGTGGCCGGCCCGCATGCTGCCGGACAGCATTTGCAACGTGTCACCCAGTTGAGCCTCGAACTGGGCCCTGCGTCGGGAGGTCATAATGCTCAGAACCATGCGTGCGCCGATGGGCACGATGATTCCGAAGAGAATCGCCACCAAGACGCCGCCAAGGATGAAGCCTAGAACGGCGCCAGTGAACGTGGCGCAGATGACCAAAAGAACGTAGTCCGCTGGTCTCATCCGCGAGCCGGCCTGTTCAAGCAAAATCCTGGTTCCTGAAGCCCGGCTTGCAGAAACCGAACCATCCACCATGGCCACAGCGGAATTCGTCACTCGGGTCAGGACGGATTCCTGTGGGCCCGAGTCCGGACGGCGCCGGGACAACGCAATCGTTGAGTTCCTCGACCTGGGGATGAGGAACAGCCCGATCGCCAGAGCGGAGAATCCGAGAAGCACGCCGGCTATGAGCAGGAGCGGGTTGGTGGCGGTCATCGCTGACCACCGCCAGTGTGCACGCTGCCAAAGACCGCCGGCGACAAGTAGATTCCAAGGTCCGCGAAGTGGTCCACGAACCGTGGCCGCACCCCTGTAGGAACGGGCTTCCCAAGGAACCTCCCGTTGGCGTCCATGCCTGCCGAGTAGTCGAACGTGAAAGCATCCTGCAAGGTAACAACGTCACCTTCCATGCCCTGGACTTCTGTCACGTGGGTGATTCGGCGGGTTCCATCGCGCAGCCGAGAGATCTGAACCACCAGGTTCACGGCGGACGAGATCTGCTCGCGGATTGCCCTGAGGGGCAAATCCATTCCAGCCATAAGCACCAACGTCTCGAGGCGTGCAATGGCGTCCCGTGGCGAATTCGCGTGAACAGTGGAGATGGATCCATCATGGCCGGTGTTCATTGCCTGAAGCATGTCCAAGGCTTCGCCGCCACGAACCTCGCCCACCACGATCCTGTCCGGGCGCATGCGCAGCGAATTGCGAACCAGGTCCCGGATGGCGATTTCGCCCTTGCCTTCGATGTTGCTGGGGCGGCTTTCCAAACGAACCACATGTGATTGCTGGAGTTGCAACTCCACTGCGTCTTCGATGGTGACGATGCGCTCATCGGAGGGCAGGAAGGACGAAAGGACATTAAGGAGAGTTGTCTTTCCCGTTCCAGTACCGCCGGAGACGATGATGTTCAGCCGGGCCTGTACGCATGCATGAAGGAGTTCCGTGATCTCGGGGCTCGTAGTTCCCAACTGGATGAGATTCTGGGCCGTTAGAGGGACGCGCCCAAACTTACGGATAGTGAGCGACGATCCATTGACGGCCAGCGGCGGAATAATCGCGTTGACACGGGACCCATCCGAAAGCCGCGCGTCCACAAGAGGTGAGGACTCGTCGATGCGGCGGCCAACCTTTGAGACGATCCGCTCAATGATTCTGCGCAGGTGCTCTTCGGACGAGAAATGAACGTTGGTCAAATGGAGTTTTCCTGCAATTTCCACGTAGACCTTATCTGCGCCGTTCACCATGATTTCCGTGACGTCCTTGTCGTCAAGGAAACGCTGTAGTGGCCCCAGGCCAAGCACGTCGTCAGCGATTTCCTGAACCAGCCGTTGCCTTTCCGAGGACGTCAGGGGGATATCGTCATCGTCGATGACGGCGCGGAGTTCCTCCTTGACATAGCGGTGCAGCTCGGCTTCATCGAGTGTGGTATCCGAGATCCGGGAGCCCATGCGGTCAAACAAGGCGCTGCTGGTACGTTCCTTGACCGCAGACAAGGCCTGGCTGGAGTCCTCGGTGGCTCCTCCGGACCCCGGCGAATCGGCGAGATAATCCGGGGCTTGCGTTGCCGGTCCGGCCCACGGATCTCCCGGCGTTGATGTTCCAGGTGTCTCAACTTCAAGTCCACGGACCGTTTGAAGGCGTTTTGCGAGGTTCACTTGACTACCGCCCTTCGATGCAACTGCTTGTGTGGCCGTTCTTCCCATCCGGGCTTGAACCGCTCCACAAGCTGGCGGAGGCCCCGAAGGGTGACATCCTTCGCTCCATCTTGGAGTACGGGGATGCCTCTGTTGGTTGAGTAGGGGAGTGAGCGGGACCGGGGCAACGTGACATCCACCGGGCAACCGATGGTGGCTTCCACATCCACCAAGGTGAGCCCGCTCCGCTTGTCCGCGAAGTTCAGGACAACATGGCGCTGTTCCGGGACCAACCCAATCTCGTCCAAAATCTCCAAGCCGTTCCGGAGCCCCCTGATGCTGGGGATGTCCATTCCGCATACCCAGACGACGTCGGAGGCACGTTCCAGAGTCGCCAGGACATGTTCACCGAGACCGGGGGCCGTATCCACAATCACGTAATCGAATTCCTTGGCCAACTGTTCAAGGAGATGCCCCACTTGTTCTGCGGAGATCTGTTCGATTTGAGATGGGTTGCGCGGCGCGCAGAGTGCGTAGATGCCAGCGGGATGGGCTGAAAGGTATGACTTCAGCACCATGCTGTCTTGGACTGCCGCGCCAGTGACGGCATCCGCGATGGTCCGTTCAGGGTCTATGAGCAGACCGGATGCGACGTCGCCGAATTGGAGGTCCAGGTCGGCTATGACTACCTTCATGGGCGCGGTACGCCCCAAGCCAATGGCCAGGTTGGTTGAGATAGTTGTTTTGCCCACGCCACCCTTGGGAGACATAACGGCGATGATCCGGCCTCCCTGTGGACCTGCGTCCACTTGGGCACCCAAGCCCCTGCGTCGCCCGGCAGCTGCGAGGCTGGCACGCTCCAACAGTGCTCGAATGGCCACTGCATCTGCAGATGGCTCCAACAAGTCACGGATTCCTGCACGCATGGCTGGCAGCGCGATCTCGGCCGCATCCGTCGACGCGAGTACGACGCTGATCTCGGGATACTGGAGGTCGAACAGGCTTGCCAAACGGATGGCGTCGTCTGCTTGCAGTCCGGGGCCCAGCACCAGGACTTCCAGAAGTTGTCCGGACAACACGCGTAGGACGTCGTCCGGGCCCTGTGGCAAGTAGTCGGCAATGATGGACTGCACGTCGCCGTGCAGACCGGACGCAGCGTGCCGGACGCGCTTTTCAAACTCAACGTCAGCTGTGATGACTAGGAAGCGGCTCATTGGAGTACCTCTGCCTTCTTGATGGTGACGCGTGCGCTTTCCTGTGCTTCTGCGGGTTCTTTGGTCAGCCAGATGTCCCCGTACTTGGCGCCATAAACAATCTTGGTAGCGTCTACATCGCTACGGGCCAGGGTCACTATGAAGGAACCTTCCGGCAGCTGGGTATTGGCCTGCTCGGAGCTTGCCTGCGCCGTGTTGGTATTTCTCGAGGTGGCCCGCTGAACGCTGGTCACAAGAACCTTGTGGAAGACGAGCTGCGCTGATGCCTCAGATTCGGCCTGCCCGGGCTGGCCAAGCAGTACCATGACGCCGACGGTGTCGCCGGCAGTCAATCGCCCGCCAACCACACGCTGGGCGTCCAATTGAACTGAAACTTCTTGAAGTCCGTCTGGAACGGGGACTGATCCCGGAGCCGCCAGGCTGTTGGGGTCCACCAGACGGTTTCCCAGCAGCGCTTCACCCGGCATGAGTTCTGCCCCGGCGACTTTGCCTTCCATGCCGGAGAGGCTCTTGAGGGCGCCATTGGGCACCGAAGCCGCAGGTAGCGAAGCCAGTTTTACAGCAGACCTGATCTGCTGAAGATCGGCTCCCTCTGGAACCTGACTTTGAATAACGAGAACATCGACGGGCTGGAGGTCCTTTTGAGCCCGCGCGTCTGCTGCTTGAACGTATGTGACCAGTAACAGCGTGCCGACTATTGCCAGCACTACTGCGACTATGCCTCCCAGTAGGCGAGTTTTCACTTTGATTCTCCTTAATGCAATGGAGTTTTCTCCCAGATTGGTTACTACTCGGTGAGTTGGACGCCCAAGGCGCCGTACGTGGTGGGGCCGCCCAGAGTTGCGGCTTCCGTCAGACTTACTTTCTTGATGAAGGTGCCGAACAGGCCGGTATCGCTGTTCTTGAGGCCCAGGGACTTCTGGAGCGCCGAGGCATCGGAAGTCATGTAGGTCGGTCCGCCGCCTGTCAGATGCCATCCTCGGAGTGAGATCTGGGCAAAGGCCTCGATCTTGAAGGATTTCTTATACGGAGAAGAAGCGCAGGGGTTGGTTCCCGTACCCTTCTTCACCGGGCAGGCAGTTTCAAAAATGGGAATCAGGAGTTCCACAGGCTTGCCGGCTTTGAGCTTGGCCTCCCAGGATGCGAAGGCCGAGCTGCATGTGGAATCGAAGTCGTTGCCCTCATTTGCTTCGACCCACGGAGAATCGACGTCGATGTGGATTGAGCACGTTGTGCCCGGATGTTTCAGCCATCCGAACCCACCCGGCAACTCGAAGCCCGAGGAGGACTGATGCTTACACGCGTAATCCGGGTCGTCGGACAACTTGGTCCCGTGGACCGGGAAGAACTGAAGGCCTTTAGTGAAACCCGGGTCCGCTTCACATTGCGAGAAAGTCAGCGGTAGTGCATCCGTTGCGGAAAAGCCACCGAATTTGGCTTGGGCGGTGGCTTTGATATCCGCCGTCTGGACACCCAGTGCCCGAGCGAACACCAAGCTGAAATGATTGTCACCGGATACGTTGCGGGATTGGGTAGTGACATCAACGGTTCCGGTGGCCAGATTCACCGTTGCCACCGGCGCATTGCTGACACCGTCCAGGGCATTCAGTCCTGCCAAGGTGGTAGCTGTGGATGCGGGCGAGACGCAGTCGACAGAGCCTGCACTCTTGGCGCAAGCCTGGGCGATGCCTATTGCCGACGAGTCGGCGCCATTCTGCAGTTGAGCATGCTCGGAGTACATCATTGCCACGTCCACGGCGAAGGCGGTCATTCCCAGCAGCGCCACCATCAGCATGGCCGTCATGGGAGCAACAGCACCGCGTTCGGCATCACCGTGTTTCAGCCGCCGCATCGCATGACCCCTGTCCCTGAGATGTTCAGTTCAGCCGGCATTCCAGGCACGAGGCCCGGGAACCCGGTCATCCAGGGCGTGCTGTACGAGATGGTGACTTCCACGTTGCAAGGGTTGGTTCCGGTTGACGTAATGGCAATGTCACCAGGATCCAGATCCACCGAAGGTGCCGCAGCCACACCGGCAGCCTGCGCATCGCCCACGGTGTAGGTGGAGTCCGACTGGTGAATGGCTGCATATCGGGCGGCTTCCCGGGCGGCTTCAGACAAGGAAATCTGGATGTTGAATGCGCGGCCGAACTCAAAAATTCCCAGTACCAGCACGAGGAATATGGGCAACACCAATGCAAATTCAACCGCAACGGCACCGGACTGGTTCTTGGATGTGGAGGGCTTCCCTGTGCGGAACTTTTTCCTCTTCTTATCGTTGGATCTCATAGCTACTCCCAGATAAAACGAATCCGGGCCGGCTGCAGCCGATGAATGCATCGGGGCAGCCGGCCCGGGATCGGTAGTGAAGCCGGCCGGTATGGGTTACGGCAACGCCTTTTCGACGGTTTCGAAGCCCTTGAGGACGTCCGTGCCCAAAGTAACCACAGTGCCAACGATAATTGCGGCGATGAGTGCCACGAGCAGACCGTATTCAACAGCTGTCGCACCCTTCTCCTCGTTGGTGAAGCGATCCTTGACGCCGGCGATGAACGAGATAACGGAAACCATAAGAGATGACATTGGAATATCCTTCCCAGAATTAATGTGGCAGTAAATCATGAATGACAGGGCGGCAAATTATCTAAATTTACCCGAATATCGAACTGCGTCTGTGGAGCCTTTAGCTGTTCGTAATTCGATGAGATAAGAATTCACCCTGGGCCGCTGAAGTCACAATGCGTAGCCGTACTCGATTTTTCCGGACGCCTATTACTTGCCGGATGTGCCAGCGGGCAGAAAGTACTCACTTTCGGTGCCTGGGCGGGTGGAAACTACTTGCTTTACAAAGGAGCCTTATGTATTACGGGCGGGCTGAAGCCTGGGTAAGGACGTACTAACCACGGGCTAGTTCATGAACAGAACTACGCCAACCGCAGCAATGAGCATTGCGGGTCCATGGGCTGTTTCTGCGGGCTTTTCGGCGGATCGCAGGCGTAACATCAGCACCGTCAGCAACCCGCCCACCACGAATCCCAGTAGCCCGCCAATGAGTACTTGCTGCCAACCCAAGTAGCCCAAGTACAAACCCAGGGGCGCTGCGAGCTTCACATCGCCCATTCCGAGGCTTCTTGGCGAAATAAGTTTGAGAATGACGTAGCCGGCGAACATCATCGCCCCGCCGGCGAGGGCGCGGAAGAGGTCCGGCCAGCCCGGCGCGAGAGCTGCGGATGTGGAAAAAAGTACTAAACCCCCACCGAGCAACAGCAATACAAGGCGGTTGGGCAGCAAATGGAGAGTGAAATCGATCCGTGAAAGTTGCACTCCGAGTAATGCCAATAAAAGGAATGCCGGCAACTCCGGAGAGAAACCGAGCCGCCACGCAAGCAAGCAAAACAGCAGCGCGGTGACGGCCGCCGTCGTGATCCGGACCTTAGCTACAGGGAGGCCGCCGAGTCGCGGCAGCGCGCGGGCAATCAGAAGCTCGGCAACAGGGCTCAGCAGCAAACCAAGGAGCGCAAGAAGGAGTGCGAAGCCGGGTCCGTTGGGCATCTGTTCTCCCTCAATCAGCGCATGGCCCCCAAGGGCGGTTACCCCATTTTGACCCGGACGCCCTCATGACGGTATTGTTTAGAGTCGTTGTGCGTGTCCTATCTCGATGACACATGCCTTGCGGGGGATCCAGTTGCAGGATCGCTAACTCCCTAGGCATTTTCGAGATCTTGGGATAACTGGTACATAGAGCCCTCACCTCTGCTCCGGTAGCGCATACATAGATAGGTACACGCCTTATTGCGTGTCGCCTAAAACATGAACGCCAGAACAAGAACGAGGCAAAACCGTGCGTACGTACACCCCGAAGCCCGGCGATATCAACCGCCAGTGGCACGTCATTGACGCCACCGACGTTGTCCTTGGTCGTCTTGCCAGCCAGACCGCAACACTGCTGCGCGGAAAGCACAAGCCGACCTTTGCGTCCCACATGGACATGGGCGACTTCGTCATCATCATCAACGCTGAAAAGGTAGCCCTCACCGGCGCCAAGCTGGAGCAGAAGCGCGCATACCGCCACTCCGGTTACCCGGGCGGCCTGACCTCCGTCAACTACGCCGAGCTGTTGGAATCCAACCCGGTTCGCGCTGTTGAGAAGGCCATCAAGGGCATGCTCCCCAAGAACTCCCTCGCTGCACAGCAGTTGGGCAAGCTCAAGGTCTACCGTGGCGCTGAGCACCCCCACGCTGCACAGCAGCCGAAGACTTTCGAAATCACCCAGGTCGCCCAGTAGTCCTGGCCACCAACTAAACTTTTTATTACAAGGAGAACCGTGGCTCAGAACGAAGAACTGACCGCCGAAGCCGTCGAGGCCGAGGAAACCCTCACCAGCTACACCTCTGAAAGCAGCAACGCTGCCGAAGATGCTCCCAAGAAGGAGCGCCCGGCACTGACCGTTGCCGGCGCAGCTGTTGGCCGCCGCAAGGAAGCCGTTGCACGCGTTCGCGTTGTGCCTGGCTCCGGCAAGTGGACCATCAACGGCCGCACGCTGGACAACTACTTCCCGAACAAACTGCACCAGCAGGATGTCAACGAGCCCTTCAAGATCCTTGATCTCGAAGGCGCCTACGACGTCATCGCCCGTATCCACGGTGGTGGCATCTCCGGCCAGGCCGGCGCACTGCGCCTTGGCGTTGCTCGCTCGCTGAACGAGATCGACGTCGACAACAACCGCGCCACCCTCAAGAAGGCCGGTTACTTGAGCCGTGACGCACGCGTCATCGAGCGCAAGAAGGCTGGTCTCAAGAAGGCCCGCAAGGCTCAGCAGTACTCCAAGCGTTAATCTACGCTTGCTCGAAAGCCCGTTCCGCCGTTTCGGCGGGGCGGGCTTTCGCCGTTTCAGATACCAGGCAGCGGAGTCAAGGAAGGCGCCGCACATGACCTTCTGGCGGCCGCTTGAACCAGTGCTGTCCTGTCGTCGTCTAAACTTGACCCGATGTCTAGATTATTTGGAACAGATGGCGTCCGCGGTCTCGCGAACGGATTGCTCACCGCCGAACTGGCTATGCAGCTCGCGCAAGCAGCCGCCGTCGTACTCGGCCATGAACGCTCTACCGATGGCAAGCGGCCGCGCGCCGTCGTCGCAAGGGATCCCAGAGCCAGCGGCGAGTTCCTCGCCGCTGCCGTCGAAGCCGGGCTGTCCAGTTCCGGCATCGACGTCTACGACGCCGGCGTGCTCCCCACCCCTGCCGCGGCTTACCTCGTGGCGGATCTCGACGCCGACTTTGGAGTCATGCTCTCGGCGTCGCATAACCCTGCGCCGGACAACGGAATTAAGTTCTTCGCCCGCGGCGGCCAGAAGCTTCCGGACGATGTTGAGGACGCCATCGAGGCTCAGCTGGGCAAAGAGCCGCAGCGCCCGGTGGGAGCCGACGTCGGACGAATCCAGAGGTTCTCAGACGCCGAAGACCGGTACATTGTGCACCTGCTTGGCACGCTTCCCAAGCGCTTGGAAGGCTTGAAGGTAGTTCTGGACTGCGCCCATGGTGCAGCTAGCGGCTGTTCGCCCCAAGTATTCAAGGATGCTGGCGCCGACGTGGTGGTCATCGGCGCAGAGCCGGACGGCTTGAACATTAATGAAGGCGTTGGATCCACGCACCTGGGCCCGCTCAAGGAGGCCGTGGTCAAGCATGGCGCGGACCTTGGCGTAGCCCATGACGGTGACGCTGACCGCTGCCTGGCCGTTGACCATGAAGGCAACGAAGTGGACGGCGACCAGATCATGGCGATTCTGGCACTGGCGCTCAAGGACGCAGGAAAGCTCAAGGACAACATCCTCGTGGCTACAGTCATGAGTAACCTCGGCCTGAAGATCGCCCTGCGCGATGCGGGTATCGCCATCCGCGAGACTGGTGTTGGTGACCGTTACGTATTGGAGGCAATGCGAGACGGCGGATACAACCTTGGTGGTGAACAGTCCGGCCACGTGATCTTCTCGGACTTCGCCACCACAGGTGACGGCGTCCTGACCGGTCTGCAGCTTGCAGCCCAGGTTGCCTTGACCGGACGCAGCCTCAAGGACCTGTCCAGTGCCATGACCAAGCTGCCGCAGCTCATGATCAACGTCAAGGGCGTCGATAAAGCCCGGGCTGCCACTGACGAGGGCGTTGCCGAGGCTGTAGCCGCGGCGGAGCTTGAACTGGGTGAGACCGGCCGTGTGCTCCTCAGGCCCTCAGGGACCGAGGCGTTGGTGCGTGTGATGGTGGAAGCCGCTGACATGGAAACGGCCGAGCGTGTCTGCAAGGGGCTCGCCGCCGTCGTCAAGGAACGTTTGGGCGCTCCCAGCGAAATGGCAGTCTAGGAGACCACATTTTGAGGCCCGTACCCCAGCTTGAGTCGGAGCAGGGGTGCGGGCCTCGGTGTTTAAGGATGAGAGCCTCAGTTACTAAGGATTAGAGGTAGTCCGGAGCTGCTTCAAGCCCGAAATACTCTTCCAGGGTTGCGATGCCGCGGGCGGCCATGTCCGTAGCTGCCTCCACCCCGATGTACCGCAGATGCCAGGACTCGTAAAAGTACCCTGTGGTGTCGTGGAACATCCACGGATAGCGGACCACGAACCCGAACTTGTGGGCGTTGGCTTTGGCCCAGACGGCAGCGGGTTGCTCGGCGAAGCATGGTTGGAAGCTGCAAGCTCCCGCACCGTCGCCGATGTCAAAGGACCAGCCCGTTTGATGCTCGGAGTGCCCCGGGCGGGCGGAAGCGCGGTCGGCGGCGGCCTGGCCGGTGCTGGCGACGTAGCCGTTGTAGGTATCAACCTGGGTGGAATAGGAACGGTATCCGGAGGCCAGCGTCATGATGACGCCCTCCGTGGCTGCTGCCCCGAACATCTTTTCAGCGGCAGTCGCCGTCGTGCTGTTAAGCAGGGCCGCTTCGCCGCTGACGGCGAGCCGTACGCCTGGCTGCACCAAGTCTGCCGGAACGAAGTCCTGGGGGACCAGGGGCCGGTGCTTGTTCACCACTACCCAGGGACTCGTTGGATCCGTAAGGGAGTGCTGCGGGGCAACGGCGTGCGAGGGGGCTGTATTGGAGGGAGTCGCGCTGGGGGCTGATTCAACGGGTGCAGGCTCGCTTGCTGCGGCGCTGGGGGTGCCCACGGAGGACGGTGTGGCCTCGCTGGCGGCGTTCGCCGCGACGGGGGAGGGGGCGGCGTTTTCAGGCGTGCAGGCCGCCAATGCTGCCATTCCCGCGCCGGCGGTCAGCAGGTTCGCGAAGACCCTCCGGCTAGGCAACGGTTGGGAATTGTTGGGCACCCTAGACCTTTCTGAGCAGCATGCGGCGGATCGAGTGGTCTGCGTCCTTGGTGAGTACCAGTTGTGCACGTCCGCGGGTGGGCAGCACATTTTCCTCGAGGTTCGGCTCGTTGATGCGTTTCCATATGCCCCGTGCCGTTGACTCGGCGTCCTCGTCCGACAGTGTGGCGTAGCGGTGGAAGTAGGACTCGGGCTGGGCGAATGCCGTGGTCCGCAATTTCCGGAAGCGGTCCACGTACCACTCTTCAATGTAGGAGGTCTTGGCATCCACGTAGATGGAGAAGTCGAAGAAGTCGCTGACGGCCAGTCCCTGCTTGCCGTCCATCCGCGGGCGGGCCGGGGCCAGGACGTTCAGTCCCTCGACAATCAGGACGTCGGGGCGCCGCACTACGACTTCCTTTCCCGGCACGATGTCATAGGTGACGTGGGAGTACCAAGGCGCGCGGACTTCCTCGGCGCCGCCTTTGACTTCAGAAACAAAACGAAGAAGTCCACGGCGGTCGTAGGACTCCGGGAAACCTTTCCGCTCCAGCAAGTGCCGGCGCTTCAGCTCAGCCAAAGGATAAAGGAAGCCATCTGTGGTGATGAGTTCCACGTTGGGCGTTCCGGGCCAGCGCCGAAGCATTTCCCGGAGCACACGGGCAATGGTGGACTTGCCAACGGCAACGGACCCGGCCACCCCGATCACGAACGGCGTGCGTTGGGTTTGCTCACCCAGAAACGTCGTAGTGGCTGCGTGAAGTTGGTGTGAGGCCTCCACGTACAGGTGAAGGAGGCGGGAGAGAGGGAGGTAAACCTCCCTGACTTCTTTCATGTCCAGGGGGTCGCCGAGGCCGCGGAGACGGAAGACGTCCTCTTCGTTGAGGGGCTGCTCCATCTGCGCTGCAAGCCTGGACCACGTTTGACGGTCCAGCTCTACAAACGGGGAAGCGCCGTCGCCATTAGCTTCGGTGCGTTGCAAAGTCACGCTCATGATTCTGCCCTCCGCGGAGCGGATCAGGAAATGCACGACGAAGGGCAGGTGAATTGTGAGGGCTGGAACCCCGTCAATGAACAGAAGGAGGGAGGATGTCCCACATCAGTTGTTTGCACTAGCCGCTAGGCTTGTACCCATGTGTGGAATCGTAGGCTATGTTGGCAATTCGTCTCGCAAGGCAGCTGGATACAGCGCTCTTGACGTTGTGGTGGAAGGGCTGCGCCGTCTGGAATACCGCGGCTATGACTCCGCAGGCGTCGCAGTAGTGGCTGACGGGAGCATCTCTTCCCGTAAGAAGTCCGGCAAGCTGAGCAACTTGATCGCAGAACTGGAAGCAAGCCCGGTTCCTGAGTCCCTGACCGGCATCGGCCATACCCGTTGGGCAACGCACGGCGGACCCACGGACCGTAACGCGCACCCGCACCTCTCCGACGGTGGCAAGCTGGCGGTCATTCACAACGGGATCATTGAGAACTTCGCCGAGCTCAAGCAGGAACTGCTGGGCAAGGGCGTCACCTTCGAGTCGGAAACGGACACCGAAGTTGCTGCCGCACTTATCGGCGACATTTTCCGCACCCAGCTCAACGGCGACGGCGGCAACCTCACCGAGGCAATGCGCCTGGCCTGCCAGCGACTCGAGGGCGCTTTCACTCTTCTCGCCGTCCACGCTGACCAGCCCGACGTCGTCGTGGCCGCCCGCCGTAACTCCCCGCTTGTAGTGGGCCTGGGCGACGGCGAGAACTTCCTCGGCTCCGACGTCTCCGGCTTCATCGACTACACCCGCCGTGCCGTCGAACTGGGTCAGGACCAGATCGTCACCATCACCGCGGACTCCGTGGAGATCACCGACTTCTTCGGCGCTCCTGCCGAGGGCAAGGAATACCACGTTGACTGGGACCCGGCTTCCGCCGAAAAGGGTGGTTTCAGCTCCTTCATGGAGAAGGAAATCAACGACCAGCCGGACGCCGTAGCGCAGACCCTCCTGGGCCGCTCGGACCTCAACGGCAAGCTCACCCTGGACGAAGTCCGCATCGACCCTGAGCTCCTCAAGCAGGTGGACAAGATCATCGTTTTGGCCTGCGGTACCGCGGCCTACGCTGGTCTGGTAGCCAAGTACGCCATTGAAAACTGGTGCCGCATTCCCACCGAGGTGGAGCTCGCGCATGAGTTCCGCTACCGCGATCCCATTGTTGACTCCAACACCCTGGTGGTTTCCATCAGCCAGTCGGGCGAAACCATGGACACGCTGATGGCTGTCCGTTACGCCCGCGAACAGGGCGCCAAGACGATCTCCATCTGCAACACCAACGGTTCCACCATCCCGCGTGAATCCGATGCTGTGCTTTACACGCACGCAGGCCCCGAAATCGCTGTTGCTTCCACCAAGGCGTTCCTGGCGCAGATCACTGCTGCCTACCTGCTTGGCCTGTACCTGGCCCAGTTGCGGGGCAACATCTTCTCCGGCCAAATCAAGGATGTCCTGGCGGACCTGAACAAGATCCCCGCCAAGATCCAGAAAATCCTGGACAACGCAGGGCCGCTGCGTGAGCTTGCCCGCAGCATGAAGGACGAGAAATCCGTCTTGTTCCTGGGCCGCCACGTTGGCTATCCGGTAGCCCTTGAAGGCGCGCTGAAGCTCAAGGAAATCGCATACATCCACGCTGAAGGCTTTGCCGCCGGCGAGCTCAAGCACGGTCCTATCGCTTTGATCGACGACGGCCAGCCGGTCTTCGTGGTGGTTCCGTCCCCGCGTGGCCGCGACTCGCTGCACTCGAAGGTTGTCAGCAACATCCAGGAAGTCCGTGCACGTGGTGCCCGGACCCTGGTCATCGCTGAAGAGGGCGACGAATCGGTCAAGGATTACGCAGAGCACGTCTTCTACGTACCCGAAACCCCCACCCTGCTGATGCCGCTGCTCACCACGGTTCCGCTGCAGATCTTTGCTGCTGAACTGGCCGGTGCCAAGGGTTACGACGTCGATCAGCCGCGTAACCTCGCCAAGAGCGTCACCGTAGAGTAGTGCCATGATTGTTGGCATCGGCGTGGACGTCGTAGACATCGAGCGGTTTGGTCGGCAGTTGGAACGGACACCGGGACTCCGGGACCGTCTGTTTGTTCCTGCCGAGCGGGAACTGAACACCCGGTCCCTGGCGGCGCGTTTCGCGGCCAAGGAAGCTGTTGCCAAAGTGCTGGGCGCTCCGGCAGGCATGAACTGGCAGGATTGCTGGATCGGCCTCGATGAGAATGGACCCACCGTCCAGGTCAAGGGAACGGTGCTTGCCGTTGCCGAGGCCAAGGGCGTCAAGCGCTGGCACTTGTCCATGAGCCACGACGGCGGCATAGCTACGGCTACTGTCCTCGCCGAAGGCTAAAGGGACTTCACAAGCAATGATCAGCGCCTTCACCGGACAACAGATCAGGGATGCGGAAAAACCGCTCCTGGACTCCGGTGAGGGCGCTGTTCTTATGCGACGGGCCGCCTACGGGTTGGCCCACGTTGTGGCTCGCGAGGTCAAAAGCAAGCGGAAGCTTGCAGGGGCGAGTGTTGCAGTGCTGGTTGGGAAGGGTAATAACGGTGGCGACGGCATGTTCGCTGCAGCTTTCCTTGCCCGCCGCGGTGTCCGAGCGACGGCGGTACTCGCCGCCGCTGAAGTACACCCGGAGGCGCTGGCTGCTTTAGTCGCCGCCGGCGGAACTGTTGTGACGTTGGAAGCCGCTAACGCGGAAGAGCTGGCCGTCCTGTGCGCGGGCCATGACGTCGTTATTGATGCCCTGCTCGGGACCGGCGCGAGCGGTGGGCTGCGGGACGCCTCTGCCGAACTGGTGGCTTCGCTTCAAGAGTTGCGTCCGCGGTTGGTAGTGGCCTGCGACCTTCCCAGTGGACTGGACGCCAACACCGGCGAAGTGCATTGGCCGGTGCTTGGTGCGGATGTGACCGTGACGTTTGGCGGTATCAAGGCCGGGCTGATGACTGACCCGGGTGAAGGGTGTGCCGGGCGCGTGGAGCTGATCCCCATCGGCATTGAGAATTCTTTGAAACGCTACCGCCCTGAGCTTCGACGCCTCACTGCCTCGGACCTTGGATCCTTGCTGCCCCATCCTGGCCGGCGCGCCCACAAATATTCGCGGGGCGTGTTGGGCGTAGTCGCCGGTTCTGCGCGCTTTGCCGGAGCTGCTGTCCTGAGTGTCCACGCTGCCGCCCTCTCGGGGGCGGGAATGGTGCGCTACAACGGGCCCCGGGAAGCGGCGCAGCTGGTGCTCGCGCGAACCCCGGAAGCCCTTTGGGAGACCGACAACCCCGGCCGCGTCCAAGCGTGGCTGCTGGGATCCGGGGTGGACGGCGGGGAGCAGCTGCAACGGGCAAGGGACGCCGGTGCGTCGGCCCTCACCAACGATTTGCCCGTGGTTGTAGATGCCGGAGCTTTGAGCCTCCTGCCGGAACGCTGCCCGGCCCACTGGATCCTGACACCTCACGCCGGAGAGCTGGCTGCGTTGTTGAACTCGCTTCCTTCGACTGGCGAAATAGAGGTATCCCGCGACGACGTCGAATCCCGTACCCTGCATTATGTGCGGCAGGCCGCCCAACGAACCGGCGCCACAGTGCTCCTGAAGGGTGCCTCCACACTGGTGGCGTCGCCGTCGGGCGTTGTTTTCAGTCAATCCGAAGGCACCGCGTGGATGGCAACCGCGGGCAGCGGCGATGTCTTGGCGGGCGTGCTGGGAGCCTTGCTGGCACAGTCTGCGGAGATGGTACGGCACGACGACGGCGCATATGCCGCGTTGGGCTTGGATCCCGCCGACCGCTGGGCTGCTCTGGCAGCCGTTGCTGCCAGCGTCCACGGGCGAGCCGGAGCCCTTTCATCCGCTCATTTTGACGAAGGTCCCATTACAGCCTCGGCCGTCATGAATGCGGTTCCGCGCGTCATTGGTTCGCTCAACGCGGAATACGACCGAACAATACCCTAAGGTTGCTGTCGGTGTCTGGGGGCTTGAGTAGGCTTGCAACAGTTGTTCGCATCATCAAGAGGAGAACGCATGGAAGTCTGGCCTGGATCGGCTTATCCGCTAGGTGCCACGTTTGACGGCACCGGCACCAACTTCGCGCTGTTTAGCGAGAAGGCCGAAAAAGTGGAATTGTGTCTCTTCGACGACGACGGCGGGGAAGTCCGCGTAGAAGTTACCGAAGTAGATGGTTACGTTTGGCACTGTTATCTGCCGCAGGTCCAACCGGGGCAAAAGTACGGCTACAGGGTGCACGGTCCCTACGACCCTGACGCCGGCCAACGCTTCAACCCCAATAAGCTGCTGCTGGATCCTTACGCGAAGGCCATCCACCGGCAGATTGACTGGGACCCGTCCCTGTTCTCATACAACATGGGTGACCCAGATTCGCGAAATGATGAGGACTCTGCGCCGCACATGATGCTGGGCGTTGTCATCAACCCCTTCTTTGACTGGGACGGCGACAAACTCCTGCGCATTCCGTATCACAAGTCCGTGATCTATGAGGCACACGTCAAGGGCCTTACCCAGATGCACCCCGAGGTGCCCGAAGAGCAGCGCGGCACCTACGCCGGCGTCGCGCATCCGGCGGTTATTTCCCACCTGCAGAAGCTGGGCATCACGGCGATCGAACTCATGCCGGTGCACCAGTTCGTCAACGACGGCATTCTGCAGGACAAGGGCCTGAACAACTACTGGGGCTATAACACCATCGGGTTCTTCGCACCCCACAACAGCTACAGCTCCAAGGGAGACACTGGACAGCAGGTCCAGGACTTCAAAGCCATGGTGCGGGCGCTGCATACGGCTGGCATCGAGGTCATCCTCGACGTCGTGTACAACCACACAGCCGAGGGAAACCACCTCGGACCCACACTGTCCTTCAAGGGCATCGACAACTCCGCGTACTACCGCCTGGTGGAAGACGACCAGAAGTACTACATGGATTACACCGGCACGGGCAACTCGCTTAACGTCCGCAGCCCCCACTCCCTCCAACTGCTCATGGACTCCCTGCGCTACTGGGTGACCGAGATGCACGTGGACGGATTCCGATTCGACCTCGCCTCAACGCTGGCACGTGAGTTCTACGACGTGGACAAACTCTCCACCTTCTTCGAACTCATCCAGCAGGACCCGGTAGTCTCCCAGGTGAAGCTCATCGCTGAGCCGTGGGACGTTGGGCCCGGTGGGTACCAAGTGGGCAACTTCCCGCCTCAGTGGACAGAATGGAACGGCCAATACCGCGACACGGTCCGTGACTTCTGGCGCGGCGAACCTTCCACCCTTGGCGAGTTCGCTTCACGTCTGACCGGATCGGCGGACCTCTACGAGCACTCTGGCCGTCGACCCGTGGCGTCCATTAACTTCGTCACCGCGCACGATGGCTTCACGCTGGCCGACCTTGTGTCCTACAACGAGAAACACAATGAGGCCAACGGCGAAGACAACAACGACGGCGAGTCCCACAACCGTTCCTGGAACTGCGGCGCAGAAGGACCCACGGACGATCCCACCGTCCTTGGCCTCAGGGCCCGCCAGCAGCGTAACTTCATTGCCTCGCTGTTCCTGTCCCAGGGCGTCCCCATGCTGCTGCACGGCGACGAGCTGGGCAGGACGCAAAACGGCAACAACAACGGTTACTGCCAGGATTCCGAACTCACCTGGATCAACTGGGAGAACGTGGACCAGCCGCTGATCGAGTTCACTGCCGCGGTCAGCGCGCTCCGTGCCAAACACCCCAGCCTGCGCCGCAGCCGCTTCTTCGATGGCCGTCCCGTGCTTCGTGGTGAAGGCGAACGGCTCCCGGACATCGTATGGCTCGATGCCGACGCCAGCACCATGTCTCCGTCCGACTGGGACGAAGCTTTGGGGCGCTCCGTTGGTGTGTTCCTCAACGGCGATGGCATCCACGGCCTGGACACCCAGGGCCGACGCATTACGGACGTCAACTTCCTCTTGTACTTCAACGCGGACCAGGACGAGGTAGGCTTCCGGATTCCTTCCGACGAGTACGCGCCGGCCTGGGACGTCATGATCGACACCGCCGGGGAAGGCGCCGAAGCGGGCGTGGTCAAGCCGGACCAGATCCTGATGGTAGGCGGCAAGTCGCTGGTGGTACTCCGTGCCCACAGCACCCCGGAAATTGAACCCGATCACTCGGTGGCAGCTTCCCTCGCAGCTTTGACGCAAACGAGCACTCCGGAGACGGCATCCATTACCGCCCCGGCAGTGACGTCCTTGCCTTTCGATTACAAAGGCTCAGCCCCGGAGGACGACGAAAAGGCAGATGAAACGAAGGAGCCTGGATCATGAGGACGCCTGTCTCCACGTATCGACTCCAGATCCGGCCGAGCTTCACCCTGCAGGATGCGGCGGAGCTCACCGGATACCTGCAATCCCTGGGAATTGATTGGGTCTATGTTTCACCCATCCTGACAGCTGAAAAGGGTTCCGATCACGGCTATGACGTGACCGATCCCTCCACCGTCGACCCCTCCCGCGGAGGCTCCGAGGGACTAGCCGCGTTGTCCCGGGCTGCCAAAGACAAAGGCCTGGGCGTTCTTGCCGACATCGTCCCCAATCACATGGGTGTCGCTTCGCCGAAGCAAAACGCCTGGTGGTGGCAGCTGCTCAAGGAAGGCCAGGGTTCAAAGTACGCCGAGGCTTTCGACGTCGACTGGGACTTTGGCGGGGGGAAGATCCGCATCCCGGTCCTGGGAAGTGATGACGACCTTGATGAACTGAAAATCGTGGACGACGAACTGCGTTACTACGATCACAGTTTCCCTTTGGCAGAGGGGACGTACACGGCCGGGGACAACCCGCGTGAGGTCCACGAACGGCAGCACTACGAGTTGGTTGGCTGGCGCCGCGCCGACGCCGATCTGAACTACCGCCGCTTCTTCGCAGTGAACACCTTGGCCGGCTTACGAGTCGAAGTTCCATGGGTCTTTGACGAGTCCCACGCAGAGATCGTCCGCTGGTTCCGTGAAGGACTGGTGGACGGGCTGAGGATCGACCACCCCGATGGTCTGGCCGACCCCGAGGGCTACCTCGCAAGGTTGCGCGAAGCTACTGGTGGCTCCTACCTTCTGGTGGAGAAGATCCTGGAACCGGGGGAGCAATTGCCGGATACCTTCGAGTGCGAAGGGACCACGGGATACGACGCCTTGGCCGACGTCGACCGCCTTTTCGTGGATCCGGCGGCAGAGGAATACCTGAACTCCCTCGATGCCCGACTCCGGAATGCAGATGCTCCCGCGGACTACCACTCCATGATCCATGCGACCAAGCGCCGGATCGCCGACGGCATCCTGAGATCGGAAGTCCTAAGGCTGGCCCGCCTTGTGCCTGAATCCTTGGAGCTGCCGTTCGCGAAGGTAGCCGATGCCTTGGCTGAAGTCATCTGCTGTTTCCCCATCTACAGGACGTATCTGCCCTATGGTGGGAAAACGCTGATCGAGTCCGTGGAGAACGCCGCCAAGCAGCGCCCTGACCTGGCCGCTGTCCTTAGCGGGCTTCAGCCGCTCTTGCTGGATGAGTCCAGCCTGCTGGCCCGGCGTTTCCAACAGACGTCCGGCATGGTGATGGCCAAGGGTGTGGAGGACACCGCATTTTTCCGGTACACCCGTCTAGGGTCACTGACGGAAGTGGGTGCGGATCCCACGGAGTTCTCCATTCCCGGCAATGTCTTCCACGAACGCATGGCCCGGAGGCAGCAGCTCTTGCCGCTGTCCATGACAACGCTGAGCACCCACGACACCAAACGGAGCGAGGATGCGAGGGCAAGGATCTCGGTGATCTCCGAGGCCGTACCGGAATGGGAGCTCTTCCTCGGAATCGTCCATGAGCTCGCGCCCATCCCCGATGGGCCCCTCTCGGCCTTGGTCTTGCAATCCATCGCAGGCGCGTGGCCGGCAGATCGCCAACGGTTGCAGTCCTACGCCTTGAAAGCGGCACGGGAAGCCGGCAATTCCACCAACTGGACCGATCCCAACCAGGATTTCGAACGCCAGTTGGCGGCCGCCGTCGACGCCGTCTTCGATGTTCCGGAGGTTGCAGCCGCCCTGACGAACTTCGTCAACGAGCTCGAACCGTATGGAACATCCAACTCGTTGTCCGCCAAGTTGATCCAGCTGACCATGCCCGGCGTTCCGGACGTCTACCAAGGCACTGAATTCAGGGACGGTTCGCTGACCGACCCCGACAACCGGCGTCCCGTGGACTTCAAGGCTCGGATCGCAGCCCTGGAAGAGTTGGACGGCGGCGCCAAGCCCGCATTCACCGATGAAGCCGCCAAACTGCTGGTGACCTCGCGTGCCCTGAGGCTACGGCGCGACAGGCCGGAACTGTTCGCCGGCTACCTCCCGGTGGCTGCCCAAGGCGCCGCTGCGGGACACGTGGTGGCCTTCGACCGGGGAGCCGAACATCGTGGAGCTCTCACCGTTGCCACCCGCCTGCCCAAGCGGCTGGCCAGTGAAGGCGGCTGGCGGGACACGGCCATTGAATTGACGGTGGCCTGCCGGGACGAACTTACCGGGGCCAGCTACGGGGCAGGCGCCGTCCCTCTGGCCACCTTGCTGGAGCATTACCCGGTGGCTTTGTTGGTCCCTACGGACTGATTTTCGGACGGTGCGGTCACCGAATAGCGGTGATCGCACCGTCAACACCGTCATTGCAAAGCACGCTTGAAACACGTACAGGGGAGCATGATGCTGGAGCACGCTGCTGGAAAGAATCTTTACGACGTCTGGGCTCCGAATGCGGATTCGGTTCAGTTGCTCGCCGGAGGCCACGAGTACTCCATGGAGAGGCATCACGACGGCGCCGCAGCCGGTTGGTGGCGGGCGCCTGCTGACGCAGTGGCCCAGGATGGCGACGACGTGCGGTACGGCTACATCGTGGACGGCGAGGGACCGTTTCCCGATCCGCGCTCGCGGAGGCAGCCGGACGGGGTCCATGGTCTGTCAGCGACCTTCGATCCTTCCGCCCATGAGTGGAAGGACAGCGAATGGAAAGGCCGGAGCCTCAAGGGTTCGGTCATCTATGAGCTACACCTCGGCACCTTCACCGCGGAAGGCACGCTGGATGCCGCAGCCGAGAAACTGAAGTATTTGGTGGACCTTGGCGTCGACTTCGTAGAGCTACTCCCGGTCAACGGATTCAATGGTGTTCACAACTGGGGTTATGACGGCGTCCTTTGGTACGCCGTGCACCAGCCGTATGGTGGCCCCGCCGCCTACCAACGCTTTGTGGATGCAGCGCATGCCGCGGGCTTGGGCGTTATTCAGGACGTCGTCTACAACCACCTCGGTCCAAGCGGCAACTACCTGCCCAAGTTCGGCCCCTACCTGAAATCGGGGGAGGGCAACACCTGGGGTGACTCCGTGAACCTTGACGGCCCCGGCTCGGACGATGTTCGTCGATACATCCTGGAGAACGCAGAGATGTGGCTCCGGGATTACCACGTGGACGGACTCCGCCTCGATGCCGTGCACGCGTTGCGTGATGAGCGTGCCGTGCACATCCTTGAGGAATTCGGCGCGCTGGGAGACGAGGTGGAGGCAGCCACCGGAATCCCCAGGACGCTGATTGCGGAATCGGATTTGAACAACCCGCGGCTCATCTACTCGCGGCAAGACAACGGCTACGGCTTGGAAGGCCAGTGGAGCGACGACTTCCATCACGCCGTCCACGTCAACCTCAGCGGGGAAACCACCGGCTACTACGCGGACTTTGACTCGCTCGCAGTGTTGGGCAAGGTCCTGGAACATGGATTCCTCCACGACGGCAGCTACTCCAGCTTCCGGGGCAGGCACCACGGCCGCCCGATCCGCCGCGATATGGCCCACCCTTCCGCGCTTGTGGTCTGCCTGCAGAACCACGACCAAATCGGGAACAGGGCCACCGGGGACCGCCTCACTGCGTCGTTGTCGTACGGAAAGCTGGCCATCGGTGCTGTGCTGACCATGACATCCCCCTTCACGCCCATGCTGTTCATGGGTGAGGAATTTGCTGCCTCCACTCCATGGCAGTTCTTCACCTCCCACCCGGAACCTGAGCTCGGCAAAGCTACAGCAGAAGGGCGAATCAAGGAATTCGAACGTATGGGATGGGACCCGGCGGTTGTTCCTGACCCGCAGGATCCTCAGACGTTCCAGCGCTCCAAACTCAAGTGGGACGAAGCCGGCGAAGGTGAGCACGCACGCTTGCTGCAGCTGTACAAGGATTTGGCACAGCTGCGCCGCAACACTCCGGAATTGGTGGACGGCGGCTTCGGCGAGACACACGTTGAGTTTGACGACGACGAGCACTGGCTCCAGTTCTCCCGCGGCCCCATCCGGGTAGTCTGCAACTTCGGGGACGAAGCACTGGGCACGCCATTGAATGGCTCCGTGTTGCTGGCTACCGACGACGAAGCAGCCCTGAACGACGGGACGCTGACCCTTCCCGGCGGTAGCGCCGCCGTCGTGCGCGTCCAGTAAGCCACAGAAATTGAGGTGACGGCGCCCACATAGCGGACGGCGCCGTCACCACTGTTTCTGCAGTGGCAGGATGGTACGTATGACTTATTCGGCCGCGGAAAACCGCTACGAAACCATGCCCTACCGCCGCGTCGGACGCAGCGGACTCAAACTCCCCGCCATCTCGTTGGGCCTCTGGCACAACTTCGGCGATGACAAACGATTCGACGAACAACGCGCCATCCTGCGCCGTGCGTTCGATCTCGGTGTCAACCACTTTGACCTCGCCAACAACTACGGTCCGCCGGATGGCTCGGCAGAGACAAACTTCGGCCGTCACCTCAAGGACGACTTCAAGCCGTACCGTGACGAACTGGTCATCTCCACCAAAGCCGGTTACTACATGTGGCCCGGCCCGTATGGCGAGTGGGGATCCCGCAAATACCTGATCTCCAGCCTGGACCAGTCGCTGGAGCGCATGGGCCTGGAGTACGTGGACATCTTCTACAGCCACCGCCCCGATCCTGAAACGCCATTGGAAGAAACCATGGGCGCTTTGGACTATGCAGTCCGGTCCGGTAAGGCACTGTACGCGGGAATCTCTTCCTACACGCCGGAACAGACGATCGAAGCCGCCCGGATCCTCAAGGAACTCGGCACTCCTCTTCTCATCCACCAGCCCAGCTACTCCATGCTGAACCGGTGGACGGAGAACGGCTCACCCAACCTGTACGAGGCCTTGGACCAGGTGGGCGCCGGTTCCATCGCCTTCTCGCCGCTGGCGCAGGGGATGCTCACCAACCGCTACCTCAACGGTGTGCCCGCCGATTCGCGGGCCGCCAAAGAACGGTTCCTGTCCGAATCTGCACTCACTGAAGACAAACTCGACCGCGTGCGGGGCTTGAACGCCATAGCCGAAGGGCGTGGGCAGACCCTTGCCCAGATGGCCATCGCGTGGATCCTGCGTGATCAGCCCAAGGGTTCGCCGGTGACCTCAGCCCTGATTGGTGCTTCCAGCGTTGCCCAGCTTGAGGACACGCTCAGCGCGATCAACAACCTGGGGTTCACCAGCGAAGAGCTCACGGCCATTGACGAATTTGCTGTGGAATCGGACATCAACCTTTGGGCTCAGAAGTAGCCTTCAACAACTGACATAAACAGCGGAGGCCGGGAGGGAACAAAACCGGCTTCCGCTGTGTTGGTTACAATGCAAGTGTGCGCCGAATGGCGCCGTGCCACTCAGCCGTGCCCTGGACTCAGTCAGGGATGCGCCTGGCACCTGAGGTTAGTTCTCAAAAAGGAGTTCCGTGTCTTCACATCCGATTCGTGTTGCCATTGTCGGCGTAGGCAACTGCGCCGCATCGCTGGTCCAAGGTGTTCAGTACTATCGCGACGCTGACCCCAAGGCCACGATCCCGGGTCTGATGCACGTCGAGTTCGGCCAGTACCACGTCAACGACGTTCACTTCGTTGCTGCTTTCGATGTCGATAGCAAGAAGGTTGGGCTCGACCTCGCTGACGCCATCGGTGCCAGCGAAAACAACACCATCAAGATCGCCGACGTTCCCGCAACAGGCGTGACTGTCCAGCGCGGTCACACCCTCGATGGTCTGGGCAAGTACTACCGCGAGACGATCGTGGAGGCTCCGGAAGAAGCTGTAGACATCGTTGCCGCGCTCCGCGAAGCCAAAGCAGACGTTATGGTCTGCTACCTGCCCGTCGGTTCGGACCAGGCCGCCAAGTTCTACGCCCAGTGCGCCATTGACGCAGGCGTGGCCTTCGTCAATGCACTGCCCGTCTTCATTGCCGGGACCAAGGAGTGGGCTGACAAGTTCACCGAAGCCGGCGTCCCGATTGTGGGCGATGACATCAAGAGCCAGATCGGTGCCACCATCACGCACCGTGTCATGGCCAAGCTGTTCGAAGACCGCGGCGTCACCCTGGACCGCACGTACCAGCTGAACGTTGGCGGCAACATGGACTTCAAGAACATGCTTGAGCGCGATCGCCTCGAGTCCAAGAAGATCTCCAAGACCCAGGCCGTCACCTCCAACGTTGAGGCTGAGCTGCACGCCGACGACGTCCACATCGGACCGTCCGACTACGTTGCCTGGCTCGATGACCGCAAGTGGGCCTTCGTCCGCCTTGAAGGCCGTAACTTCGGAGACGCCCCTGTTTCGCTCGAATACAAGCTCGAAGTGTGGGACTCCCCGAACTCTGCCGGTGTGATCATTGACGCCATCCGCGCTGCGAAGATCGGCCTGGACCGCGGAATCGGCGGCCCGCTGCTCTCCGCATCCAGCTACTTCATGAAGTCGCCGCCGGAGCAGTTCAACGACGACATCGCCCGCGACAAGGTTGAAGCCTTCATCCGCGGCGACATCGAACGCTAAACACCCCGCCTTACCATGCGCCAAACCGCGCGACGCCAAACGCCCTCGTCTTCCGATACGGGGGCGTTTGCCGTACCCAACGCTCTATCAGATCCCTGCCCTCTGGGCGCAACGCTCTATCAGATTCCTGCCCTTTGGGCGCAACGCTCTATCCCTTTCCTCAAGGAAGTGAGAGACGGTTGGGGTGCAGGGCTTGGGATGTGAGAGAGGGTTAGAAGAGGCCGGTAGGGTTGCCGTCGACATGCACATCCATGCGCATGGCGGCCGGTTCCTTGGGAAGGCCGGGCATGGTCATCACCGCACCGGTCAGCGCAACGATGAATCCAGCACCGGTCTTGGGAATCAGATCGCGAACGTGCACGCGGAATCCTTTGGGCGCACCCAGCCGGGAAGCATCGTCGGTGAAGGAGTATTGTGTCTTGGCCATACACACGGGGAGCTCTGACCAGCCGTTCTTCTCGATCTCGGCGAGACGTTTGATTGCCGGCACGGAGAATTCCACACCGTCGGCCCCGTAGATCTCCTGCGCGATCGTCCGGATCTTGTCCTCAACACTGAGTTCCAGCGGGTAGAGGTGGTGGAAGTCGGTTGGCACATCCAGTGCGGCTGCCACCTTGGCGGCGAGCTCATCACCACCGTCGCCTCCGCCCCCGCGCCCCCAAACATCGGCAACCGCCGCTTGCACGCCTTCTGCAGCACACCAGGCAAGGAGCCACTGAAGTTCCTCAGGACTGTCCGTTGCAAATTTGTTGATGGACACAACAGGGGATAGGCCGAACTTCGCCACGTTGCCCACGTGCCTTTTCAAGTTCTCCACACCGGCTGCCACGGCGTCGACATTTGGCTCGCTGAGATTTTCCTTGGCAACGCCGCCCTGCATCTTGAGCGCGCGGATGGTTGCCACCACCACGACGGCGGATGGCGCCACGTCGGCGATGCGCGCCTTGATGTCCATGTATTTCTCGGCGCCAAGGTCCGCGCCGAAGCCGGCCTCAGTGACCACGACGTCGGCGAGCTGCATTGCGGTGCGGGTGGCGATCAACGAATTGCACCCGTGGGCAATGTTCGCGAAGGGACCGCCATGGACCAACGCGGGAGTCCCTGCGATGGTTTGGACGAGGTTGGGCTTGATGGCGTCTTTCAAGAGCATGGTGAGGGCACCTTCGACGCCGAGGTCCGAAACCGTGACTGGCGTGCGGTCGTAGGTGTACCCGAAGGTGATGCGTCCCAGCCGGTCCCGAAGATCGTCGAGATCTGAGGCGAGGCAGAAGACTGCCATGATTTCCGAGGCCACGGTGATATCGAAGCCGTCTTGCCTGGGCACTCCCTGCATGGGGCCGCCGAGTCCGATGATGACTTCCCGCAGGGCGCGGTCGTTCATGTCCAGCACGCGTTTGAACGTCATGCGGCGCGGGTCGATGCCGAGGTGGTTGCCTTGGAAAATGTGGTTATCCACTAAGGCCATGAGGGCGTTGTTTGCCGATGTGATGGCGTGGAAGTCGCCCGTGAAATGCAGGTTGATGTCATCCATGGGCAACACCTGGGAGTACCCACCGCCCGTGGCTCCACCTTTCATGCCCAGAATCGGACCGAGAGAGGGCTCACGCAGGGCGATCATCACGTTGTGGCCTGCGCGGGCCAGGGAATCCGCGAGTCCCACTGTGGTGGTCGACTTTCCTTCGCCGGCAGGAGTGGGGGACATGGCGGAGACGAGCACTACCTTGCCGGGGGCCTTTCCCTGAGGCAGGCCCAGTTTGGCCGTGTTGATCTTGGCCTTGTAGGGCCCGTACAGCTCAAGTGCATCCACGGGAATGCCGGCGCGTTCGGCCACCTCTTCAATGGAAAGCATGGTGGCGTGGTGGGCAATCTCAAGATCACTCATGACCTTGTTTTCAGACATCTTTGTCCTTCGGTTCTGCCCGCAGCGGGGATGCTGCTGCCGGGGGTTTACGCTGTGCGCGACAATCTATCAGCCCCGGTGCAGATACCGGCGGAGACTCAGCGCCGCGGGACCAAGAGTCCGCCCACAGCCTCACGGTAGCTTTCCAACGTGATGGCGGCGGTGCGTTGCCATCCGAAGGACTCGGCGTAGGTGGCAGCGAGCCGGCCCATGTCCTCGCGGGTCTGGACGTCGTCGTAAAGATCTTCGAGGGCGTCTGCCCAATCGGAAGGATCGTGTCCGTTTACCAGGATGCCCGTTCGCCCGTCGGAGATGGCGCGGGAGAGACCACCAACATTGGTGGCCACCACAGGTGTACCGCACGCCTGTGCTTCCAACGCCACCAAACCGAAGGACTCGCTGAAGGAGGGCATCACCACCACATCTGCTGACCGGAACCAGCTGGCCAGCTCCGGTGCCACAACAGGCGGCCGGTGAGTAACGACGTCGGAGAGTCCAGCGTCTTCAATGATGTGCTGGAGGTTGAAGTCCTTCGCCCCGCTCAGAGAGCCCAGTATGGTCATTTCCAAATCAATGTCCGGCCGGCGTTTTCGGAGTATGCCGGCCGCCTTGACGAATACCTGGGGACCTTTGAGCCGCTGGATCCTGCCGGCAAAGAGGATGTGGAAGCTGTCCGGCCTGACGCCCCGCAATGAACGCGATTTTCGCCGGAACGAGGGCGTGAACACCTTGAGGTCCACTCCCGGCGGGGCTACATCTATCCGGTCAGGATCCGCCCCGTAGTGTGAAACCAATTCCTCCGCTTCGGCAGGAGTATTGGCAACCAGCCTCGAAGCGCCGTCCACAATGCGTTGCTCTCCGTCTTCCCGGCGCCGCGGCTCAGGCCGTTCACCGGATTCCAGGACAAGATTTTTGACCTTGGCCATGGTGTGCATGGTGTGGATGAGGGGGACGCCCCAGAGTTCTGAGAGCTCGAGCCCTGCCACGCCTGAAACCCAGTAGTGGGAGTGGATGGCGTCGTAGCGGCCGTGGAGCTGTTGGTGGCGGATTTTGTCGATTTCCTCGACCATGTGGTGCAGAAGTGCCGGCAGTTCTTCCTTGGGCAGTTTGCGGCGTGGTCCTGCCATGACGTTGTGTACGCAGACGCCGGGGCCAGGGTGCTCGACGGCGGGCTGGCCGGCTTTGGTGGATCGCGTGAAGATTTCCACCTCCACCCCGGACTCCGCAAGTGCCATGGCCAAGGCGCGCACGTAAACGTTCATTCCGCCGGCATCTCCCGCGCCGGGCTGCTCCATGGGGGAGGTATGGAGGGACAGAAAGGCCACACGACGGATCAACGGCATCCGGGACCTCCTCACGATCACAGCAAATTCAACTTTGCGCTGCAGAAAACATTACTCCTGCCGTTGAGTCCTCAGCCGGGCAAGCTCCGCTATGTGGACAAGACTGCTAGCGTGGCCGCTGTGAGCCAAGAACAATCCTTTGACATCCGTAAAGCAACACCTGAGGACTGGCCCGGAATGTGGTCGATCCTGCAGCCGGTGATCCGCGAGGGCGAGACCTTCACATGGGATCGCGACACCACAGAAGAGGTGGCCAGGAGCAAATGGGTGAAGGAAGCTCCCGGCCAGACCTTCGTTGCTGTGCGCCAGGGCAGCGGCGAGATCCTGGGAACAGGGGAGTTCCACGCCAATCAAGCCGGTGGTGGAAGCCATGTTGCCAACGCCGGATACATGGTGGGGGCCAACAACTCGGGTCAAGGTATTGCCAGGGCCCTGTGCGCCTACTCACTGAGCGAAGCGAAAGCGGCAGGCTTCCGTTCCATGCAGTACAACGCCGTGGTGGAGAGCAACGTGCGTGCCGTGTGGTTGTGGCAGTCCATGGGTTTCAAGATTTTGGCTACGGTGCCTGAAGCCTTCAACCACCCAGAAATCGGCTACGTGGGCTTGCACGTGATGTACCGAAAACTTTAGGCCCACAGCTGGGTTAATTCAGGAAAAGCGGCCTCGTATCCGTCAAGCAGTTGCCGGCCCAGGGCGAGCGAACCTACCAGGGGATGTGCCGCAAAGGCTTCCACAGCTGCCTCGCGCTCGCCGGACACCACGGCGCGGATTGTCAGCCGCTCCACCTCCTTGATGTGCTGCATCAGGGTGAGGAACTGCCCGTCCGGCCGGTCCTGGGCCAGCGGCAACGCGCCGTCGGGCGTTACCTCGCAGGGAACCTCGACGACAGCGTCCCCAGGCAGTCCGGGCACCGCCGCCTCGGCAGCGGGCCCAGTGGCGGACACCGGCGAGTTGGGCACATTGAGGATCAACTGCGCCGTACCTCCGCCGGACAGCGCACGCATTACCGAAAGCGCTACACGTTCGTATCCGCCCCCTGCGAGATCGGACTCGTCCCGCTGTTCCCCGTGGGTCCTCGCTTCTGCCAGGTAACCTTCCTCCCGGGAGCGCCGGGCGTCATCCCAGAGCCGGTATGGCTGTGAAGCATGGAGAAGCGACGGGTACAGCAACTGTTGCTGGCCGTGGATGGAGGCCCCGCGGGTTTGCTGTTGCTGTCCAATGGCCTGGGTGGCCTGCGACGTTTGGTAGTAGTAATAAAGGTATTCGTTGGGCAGGCAGTTAAGGAGAAGGAGGGTGTGCTGCCCGAACAAGCGGCCCTCCTCCATGGTTTCAAGTGCACCGTGATCAGACAGCAGATCCGGTAAGAGGTCCCGTCCAGCGGGTGCCAGCCGGTAAAGCCAGCCGAGGTGGTTCAGCCCGAAGTAGCCCACGCCGTCGAGGTGCCCTTCAGCAAGGGGGGCCCCGGCGGCGCGGGCAGCACGCTGGACCAATCCTCCGGCGGAATCGCAGATGCCGATCACCCGGTTACCCAAAACCGGCACCAAAGCCTCGGTAACCATGCCGGCCGGATTGGTGAAGTTGATGAGCCACGCATCGGGGCAATACTCCCGCATGGCCTCAGCGAGTTCCAGCATCCGGGGGATGGAGCGCAGCGCATAGGAGATGCCGCCGGCGCCGGTGGTCTCCTGGCCCAGCAACCCCAACCTCAGGGGAATCTGTTCGTCCGCGATCCTCCCCGCGGTACCACCGGGTCTGATCGCCGCGAACACCATGTCCGTGCCGGTGAGTGCCTGCCCAAGATCCGTGGAAACAACGACGACGGGCCCGGAACCGCCCGTGGGCATGTCGCGAAGCACCGCCTCAATGGCAGCGAGCCGTAATTCATCCACGTCAAAGAGAACAAGCTCGTCCACCAAACCTGCGAAAGGTCCCTCACACAAAGCCCGGTACACGAGGGGAACCCGGAATCCGCCGCCACCGGCGATCATGAGCCGCATGGTCCGAGTCTATGCAGGCATGCAAGTCTATGCAGCCCAGCACGTGCAGCGTAGTCTGCCGTGCATGGACGCTATGCCCCAGCGACGATACGACCCCTTGGCTACCGTCCGGTCGGACGGGGACCACCAATGCGATCTCCTCCTGACAGGAACGGTTTTCCAGGACATCATTTTCACCGGCCTTCCGCACGCACCCGAACCCGGCACGGAGGTGTGGAGCGAAGGAATGGGCAGCTGCCCCGGGGGCGTAGCCAACCAGGCCATTGCTGCCGCGCGGCTCGGCTTGCGAACCAACCTCGCGGCAACGTTCGGGGACGACGGCTACGGCGACTACAACTGGCAGATCCTGGAAAGCCAGGAGCACGTTGACCTCTCACTCTCGCAGCGGGTTTCGGGCTGGCACTCTCCAGTGACGGTATCCATGTGCGTGAACCAGGACCGGTCCATGGTCACGCACGGCCACCCCGCGCCGATCACCTCCTCGGAACTGATCGGAAAACCACCCAAGGCACTCGCCGCCGTCGCAGATTTAGGCGAGGAACTGGAGCCGTGGATGCTGGCCGCGAAGGATGCCGGCACCAAGCTCTTTGGCGTGGTGGGCTGGGATCCTACGGGGAAGTGGTCCGAGCGTCGCCTTGACCAGCTGGCTAACTTCTACGCCTTCTTGCCTAATGCCCCTGAAGCGATGGCGTTCACCGGCAAAACCGACCCGTGGGCGGCCTTGTATTCGCTGGCTGACCGCGTCCCAGTGGCAGTGGTAACCCTCGGCCCCCAAGGCGCCGTGGCAGTGGACTCGGAGACGGGGGAAGAAGAATGGGTGCCGTCCCTGCCCGTATCAGCCTCAGATCCCACCGGCGCCGGGGACTGTTTCGGGGCGGCCTTCATTGTGGGGTGCCTGGCAGGGTGGAGGCTGGGGGACCGGCTCCGGTTCGCTAACCTTTGCGCTTCCCTGGCGGTCCAGGAAGTGGGGGGCTCACTGGCTGCACCGGGATGGGGAGACATCGCGGATTGGTGGCAACGGGCGAACGCGCGGAAGGAGCGTCAGTCCAGTCAATGGCTGCGGCGCTTCGCCTTCCTGGAACCGATCGTGAAGGACATCCCGGCCGAAGCCCAACGACGAGCCCGGGCCACCATCGCGCATCTGTCTGACGCGCAGTAGCCATGGCCGGGCTCCGCAGTTAACCTGAGTTCACTGACAGCACTAGAATCTCTAGGGTGACTTACGAAGCAGCTGCAGAAATCGGGATCGGCGCGAAGACCTCCATAGCAAAGTCAGCGGTCCTGGAGCGCTCCGCCGTGATCGATCTGGACGCCGTGCGGCACAACGTTCGTCAGTTCGTGGGCATTGCCTCCCCGGCCGCTGTGATGGCTGTGGTGAAGGCGGACGCCTATGGGCACGGTGCCGTACAGGTGGCACGGGCAGCCCTCGACGCCGGAGCTGCCTGGCTGGGTGTCGCCCACATTTCCGAGGCGCTCGCCTTGCGCGCTGCCGGAGTCGAGGCCCCGCTCCTCGCCTGGTTGCACACCCGCGAAAGCAACTTCCAAGCGGCAGTCGCCGCCGGCATCGACGTCGGGATCTCCGGTTGGGAGCTCGAAGCGGTAGTCGCCGCAGCGCGGGAACAGGAGCGACCCGCGCGGGTGCATCTCAAAGTGGACACGGGACTGGGCCGGAATGGCTGCACCATTGCGGATTGGGACCAGCTGTTGGGACAGGCCATGGACTACCAGGATCAGGGCCTCCTGCGGGTTGTGGGTATCTTCTCGCACCTGGCCGTTGCAGACGAGCCGCAACGCCCGGAAACGGACCATCAACTGGCCGTCTTCCGCGAGGCAATCGCCATGGCCGAGGACGCCGGCGTTGACACCGAGGTCCGGCATATAGCCAACACGCCGGCGGCTTTGTCCCGACCCGACTCTCACTTCGACCTTGTCCGCGTAGGCCTCGGTGTGTACGGACTCTCGCCCTTCGAAGGGGCCACATCTGCCGAATTGGGCCTGCATCCCGCCATGACTGTCCGGACTCTCCTGTCCAACTGCAAAAAGGTACCCGAAGGCCAAGGCGTCTCTTACGGACTCAATTACCGGACCAGCGAGGAAAGCACGCTGGGCCTGGTGCCGCTGGGCTATGCGGACGGTGTCCCCAGGGTCGCCACCGGGGGTCCTATACGGGTAAACGGCACGACGTATCCGGTTGTTGGCAGGATCGCCATGGACCAGATGGTCATCGACCTCGGACCCCTGTCCCGGGAGGAGGCGGCAGGCCTCAAGGGTGCCGAGGCTGTCATGTTTGGTAATGGAGCAGACGGTGGCCCCACCGCCGATGATTGGGCGGCCGCAGCAGGAACCAACAACTACGAAATCGTGACGCGCATCAGCCCCCGGGTCCCTCGCAGCTACGTCAACGAAATGCCCGCCACGCCGGAGTCACCCGCTGCCCTCAACGACGCAGCTGAAACGGCAACGCTGTGAGCGACGCCCAGTGGGAGCGCACGCTCACAGTCACGACGGCGGAACAGACGCACGCGCTCGCAGCAGCTGTGGGCGGGGTGCTTGAGGCCGGGGATCTCCTGGTCCTGACAGGCGAGCTGGGTGCGGGCAAGACCACGTTCACCCAGGGACTTGGCGAAGGCCTGGGGGTGCGTGCAGGCATCATTTCGCCAACGTTTGTCCTGGTACGCATCCACCCCAATCTTCCCGATGGCTCCAGGCCTGGGGGTCCGGACCTGGTCCATGTTGACGCCTACCGACTGGATTCGGCAGCGGAAATCGATGACATCGATCTTGAAAACACCATGGACACGGCGGTAACCGTGGTGGAATGGGGCCGGGATCGGGTGGAGCACCTCTCGGACAGCCGTCTGGAGGTTGACCTGCACAGGTCTGTTGGTGGAGAAAGCCCTGTGAGCTCCCCGGACGGGGTGGTCTTGGACTTCGATACCGATGACGACGACGAACCCCGCACCATCGTGTTCCGTGGGTTCGGTCCCCGCTGGGCCGAAGCACCGCAAGTCCTTGAAAGTACCTCACAGGTGGAAGGTCATTGATGCTGATCCTGGCCATTGATACGTCGGCGGTTGCCAGTGCGGCCCTGATTTCGGATGATGCCATGGAGGGCGTTGTTGATTCTTTCGCCACCGAGGACACCCGCAGCCACGCCGAAGTCCTCGCCCCCGGGATCGAGAAGCTCCTGGCTGGTGCCGGGGTTACCGGTGATGACATCGACGCGATCGTCACGGGTGTGGGACCTGGCCCGTTCACCGGACTCCGTTCCGGCATTGCGACGGCCCGAACCCTCGCCTTCGTCTGGAACAAGCCGTTGTATGGGCTCATGAGCCTGGACGCCATTGCGTTGGAAGTCGCGGAATCAACGGCCGCGACCCGCGAATTCCTGGTGGCTACGGATGCCCGACGCAAAGAGGTTTACTGGGCCCGTTACACGCTGGCTGAGGGCCAGCTTCCAGAGCTTGTGGACGGCCCGCATGTGGGTTTCGCTTCCGAGCTTCCGGACTTGCCGGTCTTCGGGGCTGGTGCAGGTTTGTATGCTGACGTCCTGACCGCGGATGAGGACTTTGCCCAGACCCAACCGGACGCGGCCTCGCTGGGCCAGTTCGCTCTGGCCAGGCTCACGGCCGGGCAGGCGTTGCTTGACTCCACTCCGCTCTACCTACGCGAATCCGATGCCCAGGTGCCCGGGCCTAGAAAGCGTGCTCTTTGATGGGAAGGACACTGTGAAACTGTCACCCAAGCTGGAACTCGCCGGTGTTTCACTGCGCGACATGACTGAGGCCGATATCCCGGCAGTTGAGGTGTTGGAGCGCCGCTTGTTCCCCGTGGACGCCTGGCCCTTACAGATGTTCTTCGACGAGTTGGCCCAGCCCGAGACCCGGCGATACGTGGTGGTGGAGGTTGCAGGGGAGATCGTGGCTTACGCCGGATTGATGTGCATCGAACCGATCGCGGACGTCCAGACGATCGCCGTCGTGCCTGAATTCGAAGGAAAGGGAATCGGTTCCGCTGTCCTCACGGAGCTGATTGAGGAAGCCCGGCGCCGCCGTGCGGACGACGTCCTGCTTGAGGTCCGGGCGGACAACCCCCGCGCCCAGCAGCTGTACGTCCGCTTCGGCTTCGAACAGATCCACGTCCGCCCCCGCTATTACCGGGACGGCACCGACGCCCTGATCATGCGGCTCCCGTTGAACAAACCCCAGTCTTCCGAAGGAGCTTCCGCATGAGCGGTCCTGATCACAAGCAGCCGCTGGTGCTGGGCATCGAGTCTTCCTGCGATGAGACCGGCGTGGGGATCGTGCGGGGGACCACCCTCTTGACCAACACCGTGTCCTCGTCCATGGATGAGCATGTCCGCTTCGGCGGTGTCATCCCGGAGATCGCGTCGCGCGCGCACCTGGACGCTTTTGTGCCCACTTTGCAGGAGTCGCTGCATGAAGCCGGTGTCACCTTGGACGAGATTGATGCCATTGCCGTGACATCCGGTCCCGGCTTGGCAGGTGCGCTCATGGTAGGCGTCTGTGCTGCCAAGGCGCTGGCTGTGGCCACGGGAAAACCGCTGTACGCCATCAACCATCTGGTGGCGCATGTGGGCGTGGGACTCCTGAACGGACGTCAAGGAACTGAGGGAAAGAACGACGCCGGTGCTGCCGCCGGCTTGGGAGCCGGCAAGCTGCCGGAGAACCTCGGAGCCCTCCTGGTCTCGGGCGGGCATACGGAAATCCTGCGCATCCGCAGCATCACGGACGACGTCGAGCTTCTCGGTTCAACCATTGACGACGCCGCCGGCGAAGCCTACGACAAAGTGGCCCGCATCCTTGGCCTCGGGTATCCCGGTGGCCCGGCCATCGACAAATTGGCGCGTCAGGGTAACCCCAAGTCCATCCGCTTCCCTCGCGGCCTGACGCAGCCCAAGTACATGGGTACTGCGGAGGAAAAGGGCCCGCACCGCTATGACTGGTCTTTCAGCGGACTGAAGACGGCCGTGGCGCGGTGCGTTGAGCAATTCGAAGCCCGAGGCGAGGAAGTCCCCGTGGCGGACATCGCCGCAGCGTTCCAGGAAGCCGTGGTGGACGTCATCAGTTCCAAAGCAGTCCTGGCCTGCAAAGAGCATGGCATCACGGACGTCTTGCTTGGTGGGGGAGTAGCAGCGAACTCGCGGCTTCGGGAACTGACCGGGCAGCGGTGTACTTCCGCCGGAATCAAGCTCCATGTCCCGCCGCTGGACCTGTGCACGGATAACGGCGCCATGGTTGCGGCGCTCGGTGCCCAGCTGATCATGGCCGGCATCGGCCCCAGCGGAGTCTCCTTCGCGCCGGATTCCTCCATGCCGGTGACCACGGTGTCAGTGCCCGCCTGAGCTTCAGACTCAGGCAAACAGGGAACTAGGCGTCAGGTCCTTTGCGCATTTGGTGCACGAGGTCCATGACCACTGCCTGCAGGTCACCGTTGTGTTCGGCGGCGACGCGGCGCTGGCGCTGGTAGCTTGCCCCACGCTCAATGATCTTCAGGACGTCTGCCAATTCTTCGGAGCAGCCGAGCTTTGCTGCCACGGGCTCAAGCCGCGCGACGGTTTCCGTGAGGTGCTCTGTGACAAGCTGCTCGTTGCCTTCGGCGTCGAGGATGATGATGGCTTCCATGCCGTAACGCGCGGCCCGCCATTTGTTCTCCTGCACATGCCAGGGCGGCATGGTGGGGATGCTGCCGCCTGCATCAAGGATGGAGGAGAACTCGTCCACCAGGCATTGGGTCAGCGCGGCAATGGCTCCTACTTCTTCAAGAGTGGCCAGCCCGTCGCAGATGCGCATCTCGATGGTCCCAAGGTTGGCCACCGGGCGGATGTCCCAGCGGATTTCTGAGGTCGCATCGATGACGCCGGTGGTGAACATGTCCTGGACATAGGACTCGTACGCCTCCCACGTGTCGAATTGGAAGGGGAGGCCTGCGGTGGGAAGCTGCTGGAACATGAGCGCACGCTGGGAGGCATAACCGGTCTCTTCTCCGGCCCAGTAAGGGCTTGAGGCGGACAGCGCTTGGAAGTGCGGGAAGTAGTTGACCAGCCCGTCCAGGATGGGAAGGACCTTTTCCTTGCGGTCGATGCCCACGTGGACGTGAACACCGTAGATCACCATTTGGCGTCCCCACCATTGGGTCCGCTCAATGAGCTTGGCGTAACGCTCCTTGTCCGTGACGGGCTGGAGCAGGGGAGGGCTGAAGGGGTGGCTGCCTGCGCAGAAGACTTCCACGCCCATGGGATCGGTGACTTCACGCACGGCGGCCAGGGAGCGGCTGAGGTCTTCCTTGGCGTCTTTGACTGTTTCGCAGATGCCGGTGACCAGTTCCACCGTATTGAGGAGCAGTTCGCGCTTGATATGGGGGTGTTCGTCGTCCTCGTTGAGGTCGGGGTGGTTCGCGGCGACGCCTTTGAGGACGTCGTTGGCCACTGATACCAGTTCCCCGGTGCGTGCATTGACGAGCGCCAACTCCCATTCCACACCCAGTGTCGATTGCCTGGATGGCGCAAAATCAATCTGCACGTAGTCCCCTCATTTGTCTTGTCTCAGCCGGACACGGTTCCCCGCTGTAGGGCCGCCAGCGGTCGGAACAAGTCTAATGCAGCCGGAACGCAGGTTTCTGCTGTGGTCCTGCAGGGGGAAAGCCCTGTCATTTGCTATTGAGAATGCTTCTCAATAGAATTGCTGCATGCATCTCACAGTTGTCAGTTCCTTGGACACCCAATGCCGCGAGTCCGCCGCGGCCCGGCTCGGCCAAACCCACGCCAATTACGTGGTGGTCCTTCACGATCTCCTTGATGGCTCGATGGTCCTGCGGCGGGTATACCGGAACGGCCAGTTGTTCGAGCGCGAAACCACAGTTCTGGAGCATGGTTGCCTCAGCTGCACTGTCAGATTAGATGTAGTCCCGACGGCGGAACGTCTCGCCTCCTGCGGTTTCGACCATGTAGTGCTGGGCCTCCCTCCCGGCGTTGCGGCCGGCATGGCCGTTGGCGAGCTTCGGCGTGGCCTGAGCCGCCCTGCGGTGATAGACAACGCCGTACTGGCTTTGGACCCTGCGGACTTGGATGACCATATTTGGGACCGTCACACGCTGTTCGAGTCCGGGTTTACGTCCATGCCCACAGATGAGCGAACCAGCGGAGAATTCCTGATCGGCGAGTTCGGGCAGGTGGATACGGTGATGGTGCACCCCGGCCTGGGTGCAGTGCTGAGCGGCGAACCTCGCGAAGGCACTTCGCAGTGGCAGTTGGGTGTCCAGTTGCTTGGCCAGTTGGCGTCCCACGCAGGCGTCATTGGCGCCGCTGACGCCTACAGGCCGGGATGCTTCGACGACGCTGAAGCGGCGGCACGCAACCGTCCCGGCGTCGTGCGTGTGCCCGTCAGCGACGGGGGTGGGTCCTACCGGACGGTGCTCCACAAAGTGGGTCGGCCGCTGCATCCGGGACGCTTCCGCGAAGCCCTGCCCCAACTGGCCGCCGGAACGCACTGGCTGCGAGGCCGCCTCTGGATCGCATCAGCGCCCAAGACACGGATCGCCGTCCAAGGTATTGGGCCAAGGGTCTGGCTCGAAAGTACCGGGAAATGGCTGGCGGACTCGGCCGAACCTGGCCAGGCGCACCCCGGAAAGGCGGGTGCCGACGTCGACTCTGTCCTGGACTGGCATCCCAGCCGCGGCGACCGTGGAACTGTGCTGGCGATCACCGGCCTTTCGGAGGACATCGACGCCCGGGAATTTCGCGGGCTCCTGGACGGTTGCCAACTCACCCAAGCTGAAATGCAGCAGGATTTCGGCGTGTGGGACGACCCCCTGGAACTCAGCGACGCCCTTTAAACCAACCACCCAACCAAAGGAGAAACACCATGAAGGTCAGGAATTCGCTGCGTGCCCTCAAGAAGATCCCCGGCGCCCAGATTGTGCGCAGGCGCGGGCGTACCTTCGTCATCAACAAGAACAATCCGCGGATGAAGGCGCGGCAGGGCTAACCGCACGTCGGTGATAAGGGGGCGTGTTTAATGGGGGAATGCCAATCCTGAACAAAGACATGTCCCTGTGCATTTCGCTTGCGGCCCGGCCCAGCAATATCGGCACCCGGTTCCACAATTATTTGTACGATCTGCTCGGCCTGAACTTTGTCTACAAAGCATTCGCCCCTGCGGACATCACCCTTGCAGTGGCTGGCATCCGCGGCCTCCCCATCCGGGGCGCCGCGGTGTCCATGCCTTACAAGGAAGCCGTCATCCCGTTGGTTGACGTGATGGACCCGTCGGCCAAGGCCATTGATTCGGTGAACACCATCGTCAACGACAATGGCGTGCTGACTGCCTACAACACGGACTACATCGCCATTGCCCGGCTGCTAAAGGACCACCAGGTTCCCAGCAGCCACAGCGTGCTCCTCCGCGGTGCAGGCGGTATGGCCAAGGCCGTAGTCGCAGCACTTCGGGACGCCGGGTTCACCGCCGTCACCATCGTGGCCCGCAACGAGGACACCGGCCGTGCACTGGCAGATCTTTACGGCTTCGCCTGGCAGGATGACGTCAACGGCTCCACAGCTGATCTCATCATCAACGTCACGCCGTTGGGAATGGCAGGTGCGGACGAAACAGCGCAGTCCTTCGACGACGCCACGATTGCCGCGGCGCAAGTAGTGTTTGACGTCGTGGCTTTGCCGTCCGAGACGCCACTTATCAGTGCTGCCCGGAAGGCGGACAAGAAGGTGATCACGGGCGCTGAAGTTATTGCCATCCAAGCCGAGGAACAATTTGTCCTCTACACCGGCGTGCGCCCTAGCCCTGAGCAGGTCCGCGAAGCCTCGGAGTTTTCACGCCGCTGACTGCCGGGTGCCGCTGACGCTCTAGGCCGTCACCGGTTCCACCACAACAGCCACTCTCTCCTCGCCGATCCTGGTGAGGACCAGGGTGGCTGTTTTCGTCCCAAGGGACTTATCCGGTTTGGCGGGCAGCAACTGCTTCCGGAGTTCCTCGGGAGTGACTGCCGTGCCGCGCTTTTTGATGTCCAGCACAGTGATTCCGTTGGCCTTGACCCAAGCCTTGAGGGCCTTGACGTTATAGGGCATCACCTCAAGAACCTTGTAGGCACGGGCGAAGGGAGTGTCGTGCAGCGCAGGCGCGCAGATGTAGGCAATGTGCTCGTCCACCAGGTGCCCGCCCAGCCGTTCGGCGACGTCGGCCACCAGTCCTGCGCGGATCACCGCACCATCGGGTTCGTAGAGGAGACCTTCTACAGGCCCGACGGCGGCTACCGGGCCGCCGTCGAAATCCGCGCCGCTGGTGATCTCAGCGGCGCCTTGGCCGCCAATCACCAGCGCGGCGCGACGCACGCCGGGGCGGGACACTGCGTTGAACCACAGGGTCACTTCGGTGACGTCGCCGCCTACCGAAACCCACTGGGCTTCGCAGCCTGAAGGCACGGACTCATGCGGGATGCCGGGACCCATCTTGACGCCGATGGCGCGGCCGGTAGCCGCCAGGCGTTCCACGAAGGACAACGGGGGAGAGAAGGCTTCAGGGTCCCAGATCCGTTTGGTTCCGGAGGTGGACGTGGTTCGCCGGGCGGGATCCAGCCATACGCCGTCCACCCCGTCCAATTCCACGGTTGTTGCGTCGGAGTGCACCACGGTGGCATGCGGGAAGGGCATGAGATTGATGGTGGCGCAGGCGGCGGTGGTTTCATCCATCTCAACCGCGGTCACGGAAATGTCCATTGACGCCATCGCCATGGAGTCGGCGCCAAGGCCGCAGCCCAGGTCTGCCACGTGCGAGATGCCGGCCTTCGCAAAGCGCTCGGCGTGACGGGCTGCGACGTTCAATCGCGTTGCCTGCTCCAAGCCGGCTTGGGTAAAGAGCATCTGCCGGGCAAACTCGCCGAACTTTGCCTCTGCGCGCGTCCGCAGCCTGGATTGCGTGAGGACCGCAGCTACCAGCTCCGGGGAGTGACCTGCTTTGCGGAGGTCTGCGTTGACGCTGAAGGAATCGGCCTCCCGATAGGGTCCCAGTGAGGCAAGAAGTTCCCATCCTTCAGTAGTCAGCAAGGGTGCGATCTGTTCCTGCGGTGCGTGAGGCATGGAATCAAGCCTAACGGCGCGGCGCTTGACAGCGTGAGCGGCGAATCAGCCCGATAGGGTTGTTTTCATGGAAGACAACGCAGCACCGAACCCCTCCACCCTGACGAAGATTGCGCGCCCCGCCCTGATAGCGGGTGTCGTGATAGCGGTGGTCTGCATCGGCCTGCTGATCATTATCTTCGCGTTGGATTCCTTCAATGCGGCTACTTACTCGGTGGCCGGCAAGAGCGTCAATGACGCCACCGATGAAGCGCGCGGCATCCGCGAACTTTACAGCGGCGCCCGGACCGGTGGAATTATCACGCTGGTGATCTCCGGCGTCGTGGCTATAGCCGCCGCCGTGGTCCTGTACCTGAACCGCGGCAATGCTCCGCTGGATGAGGATGACGACGGCGAAGACTACGATCTGGACGACCTGACGGGCAGGTAAGGGACGTTCACCCATGACGAAATGCTGGCACTCACCTTGACCGAGTGCTAACGCTTACATAGAGTCTTGTTAGCACTCTCCCCCGGAGGGTGCTAATCACGCCAAGCGTCTTCCGGCACCGCGACGACGGATGTACGCTCCGGCACCCTAGTTCTTAGTCCATGAATCAGCTCATGAAAAGGAGAGTCCGAGTGTCGGTCTCGATTAAGCCTCTTGAGGATCGTATTGTTGTTCGCCCGCTCGAAGCAGAGCAGACCACGGCTTCCGGCCTGGTCATTCCGGACTCCGCACAGGAGAAGCCGCAGGAAGGCGAAGTTGTTGCAATCGGCCCCGGCCGCTTCGATGACAACGGAAACCGCGTACCGGTTGACGTAGCTGTTGGCGACGTCGTCATCTACTCCAAGTACGGTGGAACCGAAGTCAAGACCGGCGGCAACGAGTACCTTGTTCTGTCCGCCCGCGACGTCCTTGCGATCGTCGTAAAGTAACTTCCCGGAGCCCCGCACCGCCGTCGAGTTGGAATGATTCCAGCCGCCAGCGGTGCGGGTTTTCTGTCTTGAAAGGACACAACCATGGCAAAGCAGCTTGCTTTTAACGATGCTGCCCGCCGGTCTCTTGAGGCCGGTATCGACAAGCTCGCCAACACTGTCAAGGTGACGCTTGGTCCGCGCGGCCGCAACGTCGTGCTGGACAAGAAGTGGGGCGCACCCACCATCACCAACGATGGCGTAACCATCGCCCGTGAAGTTGAGCTTGATGACCCCTACGAGAACCTTGGCGCGCAGCTGGCCAAGGAAGTAGCCACCAAGACCAACGATGTTGCCGGCGACGGCACCACCACGGCTACCGTGCTGGCACAGGCCCTGGTCAAGGAAGGCCTGCGCAACGTGGCTGCCGGCGCCGCTCCTGGCGAGATCAAGCGCGGCATCGAGGTTTCCGTTGAAGCAGTAGCCGCCCGACTCTTGGAGAATGCCCGCGAAGTCGAAGGCACCCAGGTTGCCAGCGTCGCAGCCATCTCCGCACAGAGCGACGAGGTTGGCGAACTGCTGGCCGAAGCGTTCGGCAAGGTTGGCAAGGATGGTGTCATCACCATTGAAGAATCCTCCACCACCCAGACCGAATTGGTCCTCACCGAGGGCATGCAGTTCGACAAGGGCTACCTTTCCCCGTACTTCGTCACCGACGCTGAGCGCCAGGAAGCCGTCCTCGAGGACGCCCTCATCCTGATCAACCAGGGCAAGATTTCCTCGCTGCAGGACTTCCTGCCGCTGCTGGAGAAGGCCCTGCAGGCAAACAAGCCGCTCTTCATCATTGCTGAAGACATTGAAGGCGAAGCCCTGTCCACGCTGATCGTCAACCGCATCCGCGGCACGCTCAACGTTGTTGCCGTCAAGGCTCCGGGCTTCGGCGACCGCCGCAAGGCCATGCTCCAGGACATCGCCACGCTGACGGGCGCCCAGGTTGTTTCCCCGGACCTTGGCCTGAGCCTGGACACCGTTGGCCTCGAGGTACTCGGTACCGCACGCCGCATCACAGTCACCAAGGACAACACCACCATTGTTGATGGTGCCGGTACGGCTGAGGACGTCGCTGACCGCGTTGCACAGCTGCGCGCCGAGCTTACCCGGACGGACTCCGACTGGGACAAGGAAAAGCTGCAGGAACGCCTGGCCAAGCTGGCCGGCGGCATCGGCGTGATTAAGGTTGGCGCAGCCACCGAGGTTGAGCTGAAGGAAAAGAAGCACCGCATCGAGGACGCTGTTTCCTCCACGCGTGCAGCCCTCGAAGAAGGCATCGTTTCCGGTGGCGGTTCCGCTCTCATCCACGCCCTCAAGGCACTGGACGAGTCCCCGGCCGTCAAGGCGCTGGAGGGTGACGCAGCAGCTGCTGTGGGCATCGTCCGCCGCGCCCTGGTCCAGCCGCTGCGCTGGATCGCCCAGAACGCTGGCTTCGACGGCTTCGTTGTTGTTGCCAAGGTTTCCGAGCTGGAAGCAAACCACGGCTTCAACGCCAAGTCCGGCGAGTACGAGGACCTGATCGCCGCTGGCGTGATCGACCCCGTGAAGGTCACCCGTTCGGCTCTCCGCAACGCCGCTTCCATCGCTGCTCTGGTTCTCACCACCGAGACCCTGGTTGCCGAAAAGCCGGCTGAGGAAGAAGACGCACACGCAGGCCACCAGCACTAACGGCCTGGTTTAACAGAAGCCCCGGTCACGTTGACCGGGGCTTTTGTTGTCTGCGGCTTTCCGCGGGGCGGCTATTGTGAGCGTACGACGGCGGCGGTAACCTGACGCTACTAGGGCGGCTTGGGTGCGTCATTCGGTCTGTTCCCGGTCGCAAGGTGAGCCATGACAGTTCCGGACACAGATTTGGATTTGGGACGCTCGGCCTTCCACGAGCGCCGTTGGCGCGATGCGCTTGAGTGCCTCACCCGCGCCGATTCAGAGGGCGGACTACCTCCGCAGGACATCGAATTGGCGGCATCTGTGGCGATGCTGCTTGGCTTGAATAGCCAAAGCATTGAGTACCTGACCCGGGCGCACGACGAATTCCTGACCATGGGAGACACTGACAGCGCCGCGAGGTGTGCGGCCTGGCTTGTTATGTTCCTGATGGACATGGGAGAGCCGGCCCGTGGAAACGGGTGGTTGTCCCGTGCCAAGCACGTGCTGGAAGGTATGTCAGGTCCCTGTGCAGCCGAGGGATACCTCATGATTCCTGCGGCCCTCGGTTTGTTGCGCAGTGGAGCCCCGGCAGCTGGACACGGTCTGTTCGCCAAAGCCTTGGAGCTGGGAACCTCCTTCCACGACAAAGACCTCCAGGCCTTGGGCCGGCTCGGTGTCGGCACCACCCGCGTTTCCCTCGGGCACGTGGAAGAAGGTTTGCAGCTTTTGGATGAAGTGATGGTCTCTGTCACCTCAGGTGAGGTCTCTCCCATCCCCGCAGGGATCATCTACTGTGCAGTCTTGGGCAGTTGTCGTCTTTCCAACGATGTGCGCCGCGCCCACGAGTGGACTGCGGCCTTGGAACGCTGGTGCGGGGATCGCCCGGACATGGTGATGTTCAGTGGACAATGCCAGGCTTACCGTGCCGAACTGTTGATACTTCACGGAGCGTGGGAAGAGGCCCTGTCGGTGGCGCGGGCCGCCGAAGGCAGGGTGCGGAAGGGCGACCCGGATGCCACGTTTGGATCCTGGTATCAACAGGGCGAAGTACTTCGCCTGCAAGGTTTCCTGGAGGAAGCGGGGAAAGCCTACGCCATAGCTGCCGGGACCGGATTCGAACCTGTTCCCGGCATCGCGCTGCTTGAGCTGGCCGAGCACAAAACGGCCCAGGCACAGGCCACCATGCGGCGGGCGATGGCAGGGGCCGACCCAGCCAATCGACGTCGCTTGCTGCCTGCCGTCGTCGAGGTTGAACTTGCCGCTGGCGACGCGGCTGCTGCCAGGCTCGCGCTGGACGAACTGTCCGAGCCTCTTCAGCAGGGCGGCCGTCCATTGGAGATGGCCCTGGTTGCCCATGCCGCTGCCCAGGTGCTGTTGGTCGAAGCCGAGCCCCAGGCCGCGCTTCGTGAGGCGAGAAGGGCGTGGCGGATCTGGTACAGCCTCGAAGCTCCCTATCAAGCCGCCCGGTGCAGGGTACTTGCGGCGCGTGCGTGTGCCCTGTTGGGCGATCCCGATTCTGCTGCCATGGAGTTCGAGGCTGCCAAAGCCGACTTGGCAGATCTTGGGGCGATGCCGGCAGTAGCAGAGGTCCTGGAACTCACCGGCGAGAAGAACAAAGGCAGCTCACCGTTGACTGACCGCGAGGTGGAAGTGCTCCGGCTGGTGGCCGGTGGGCACTCCAACCGAACCATCGCCCGGGAGCTTTACCTCAGTGAAAAGACAGTGGCCAGGCATGTTAGTAACATTCTTTCCAAGCTCGCCGTCCCCACTCGGGCCGCAGCCACCGGTTACGCCTTCGAACACGGACTGATTCGCTGAAAACCACTGCGAGTGGTCAGAAATACCCATCCCGCTGGAAATGAGTGGCTCACATGACCGATGCGGACCCAGGCGCTGCGCTCATAGCGTGGCTCCTATCAGGTCACAGCAAAGATCAGTGATCCACTGCAAGCGAGGTAGGAGACGATGATGTCCGTTCACCACAATCCAGAAGTTGACACCGTCATTGTGGGTGGCGGCCAGTCCGGGCTCGCGCTCGGGTACTGGTTGGCAAGGCAGGGCAGGAACTTCCTCATCCTGGACCAGCACCAGAGGCCAGGGGATGCTTGGCGTCAACGCTGGGACTCCCTGCGCCTCTTCACTCCGGCCAAGTATGACGGCCTTCCCGGCGCACCTTTCCCCGGCGACCCCTTGGCATTTCCCACCAAGGATCAGCTGGCTGACTACCTGGTAGATTATGTGCGCCGCTTTGAACTGCCTTACGTTCCCGGCGTACGCGTGGAAGACATCAGCTCTGAGGGTGAGGCTTTCGTGCTCCGGTCGGGAGACCGCGAATGGAGAAGCAGGAATGTGGTCATCGCCACAGGCGGTCACCGTATCCCCAAAGTTCCTGCCTTCGCGGGCGAACTGGATCCGGGCATCCTCCAACTGCACTCTCAGGATTACAAAAACCCCGGTCAGTTAAAGGAAGGCCCTGTCCTGGTGGTGGGCCTGGGCAATTCCGGTGCGGAGATTGCCCTTGAAGTTGCCCGCTCCCGGCCCACACTTCTTGCTGGCAAGCCCAGCGCCGAGATGCCTATGCGGCATGGCCGTGCAGCTGCACGTTTTGCCCTGCCGGTAGTCCGATTCCTGGGCCTTTACGTCCTCAACCTCAATACCCCCATGGGACGAAAAGCGGCTCCCAAGTTCAAATCCATGGCGGCCCCGCTGATCCGCACCAAGAGCAAGGACCTGGCCGCTGCCGGTGTCCGCCTCCATCCCAGGTTGGCTGGTGTGCAGGACGGACTCCCGGTACTGGAAGACGGGACGCAGGTGGAGGCCGCGAACGTCATATGGTGCACGGGCTATCACGAGGATTACTCATGGGTGAACCTGCCGGCATTCGACAGTCACGGGGAACCGCAGCAGACCAGGGGAGTGGCAGACAGCGTCCCGGGCCTGTACTTCCTTGGCCAGGAGTTCCTGTTCGCGGCAGCCTCGGCAACGCTGCCCGGTGCCTGCCGGGACGCCCGATACCTCGCCGGGCGGGTCACGGCGCCGCGTTCCAGCGGCCTCGTCAACGTGTAATAGCTCACGTCGTAGTGGGTTGTGCCGGGCGTCAAGGGTGAGGAGCGCCAGGAGTATCAGCACAGGTCACGCACAGGTTTGGGTGGCACAATGTATGGCTGGACCTGTGCTGATGGGGCATCGAATGGCGGCCGGGAACACTCTCCCACATGGGTTGCGTGACTGAAAACGCGTAATATTGATGCTTTGTGCCACAGCTTTGAGGAACTGCCTACCGTGACGACGCCAACGATTCCAGCCCCTGCCCACCACGGTAGGCGGGCTTCCGGACCCGTTGCGAAATCCAAATTCCGACCCGAAATCCAAGGCCTTCGGTCCTTGGCTGTCCTTATGGTGGTGAGCTACCACATCTGGATCGGCAGGGTCTCCGGCGGCGTTGATGTCTTCCTTTTGATCTCCGCATTCCTTATGACTCTCCAGTTCACGGGCCGGTACAAACAAGGCCGTCCCATGGACCTCGTGCGGCACTGGCTGCACTTGTTCAGGCGTCTGCTGCCCGCCGTGGTCGTGGTTCTTGTGTCAACTCTGGCAGCAACCTTTATTTTCCTGCCGGCCACGCGATGGTTCGAGATTGTCCAGCAAACCTGGGCGTCGCTGTTCTACTTCGAAAACCGGCTGCTGCAGGATCTGGCCGTGGACTATTACGCCACTGACCACAGCATGGCCAGCCCTGTGCAGCACTTCTGGTCGCTGTCCATCCAGGGTCAGGTATTCATTCTGTGGCCCGTCATTTTCGCCACTGCAGCGCTGGTGTGCCGACGCTTCGCCCTGCGATACCGGGCCACGTTGGTGTACGTCTTTGCCATCATCTTCCTGGTCTCGTTTGTCTACTCCATCATTTTCACGGCCAGCAATCAGGCAGTGGCATACTTCGATACCTTTGCCCGTTTGTGGGAGTTCGCCCTGGGCACGTTGGTGGCGTTGATTCTTCCCGCCCTGAACTTTTCCAAACCTGTCCGTATTGTCATGGGCTGGGTTGGTGTGGTGGCGATGCTCACGTGCGGCATCCTGCTGCAAGTACAAACGGCCTTCCCCGGATTCGTCGCATTGTGGCCAACACTGGCTGCGGTGGCCGTTATTGCGGCCGGACAGACCGGAAGCCGTTTCGGTGTGGACCGGATACTGAGTTCCAAATTCCTGGTACGGCTCGGTGACAATTCGTATGCGCTCTACCTCTGGCACTGGCCCATCCTGGTGATTGCTTTGGCCTGGAGCGGAAAGGATCACGCTGGCTGGCTGTCCGGCACGGCAATCGTGGCGTTGTCGCTCATCCTGGCTTTCCTCACCACCAAATTCGTGGAGAAGCCGTTCCGCGAATGGAAATGGCCCGAGGTAAAGAGGCGCCGCTCGGTCATCGCGATCGTGGCCTGCCTGGCCGTGGTGTCCGCACCCCTGATGGCATTCCAATACCGCTTGGACCTGGACCAGCAAGCTGCGGAGGCGCGGATGGTCTTTGATAACCCCGGCGCGAAGGCCCTCCTGCCCGGGTACGTCAATGAAGCGGCTCCGAATGCGCTCACTCAACCCACCGCTGAAAGGATTGGGCGTGACTGGGCCAATCTGCCCAACGGATGCTCCGGTGACACGAAACCCGAATCACGGCTGCTGCAGGACAACTGCAAGCAGAACGGCGTGGGAGATGATGCCACCAAGACGGTCCTTGTTGTAGGCAACTCCCACTCCCAGCAATGGCTTGCTGCCATGGAAGTGCTGGCGGAGCAGCACCATTGGCGCCTCTACTCCTTGCTGTACGGGGCGTGTCCCTTTATGACTGAAGATCCCGAGTCCGAGCCGGGCTGCAACAAGTTCAACAGTGAAGTGCGCAGCCATATCCGGGAACATGCGCCGGACGCCCTTTTCATGGTGGGTACGGCGGCTGTTTCCTCCTTGCCCGATGAAAGACTGACACACGGATTCGAGGACCTCATTCCCGAGGTCACGGGGCTGGGCATCCATGTAGTGGCGGTGCGTGACAATCCGCGGTTTACCTACAGCCTGACGGATTGCACCCTTTCCAAGGGGGTGGACAGCCCGGATTGCCGCCCGCTCAAAGCTGACGTCCTGGCCGAACCCAGCCCCTTTGATGCGGTGACTGGCAAGTACCAGAACCTTTCCTTGCTGGATATGTCCGACCTGATGTGCCAAGGACTCTATTGCCCGCCGATCATCGGTAATACGTTCGTCTACCTGGATGACAACCACCTGACCAGAACCTACGTCAAGAGCATGGCAGGCATGTTGGATGAAAGGTGGTTTACCGCGACAGGGTGGCAGCGATGATGGAGAAGAAGGCCGCCGCACCGGCCACTCCCGCAGAAAAGCCCGCGACCCGGGCCAAACCAGGCTTCCGGCCCGAAGTCCAGGGGCTGCGTGCCCTGGCTGTGCTGATGGTTGCGGCTTACCATATCTGGCTCGGTAAGGTTTCCGGCGGCGTGGACGTCTTCCTGCTGATTTCGGCTTTCCTTCTGACATTGTCCTTCACACGCAAGCTCGAAAGTCGCACGCCACTAAGGCTTGTGCGGCACTGGCTGCACGTGTTCAAGCGTCTGCTGCCCGCTGTCGTCGTTGTCCTGCTGGCGATCCTCGTCGGCACCTGGGCATTGATCCCGCAAAGCAGGTGGCCGGATGTCCTCACCGAGGCGTGGGCATCGCTGATGTATCGCCAAAACTGGCAGCTTGCCGCCTTCGCGGTTGACTACTACGCCCAGCAGCACGTGGACGCCAGCCCGCTCCAACATTTTTGGTCGTTATCCGTCCAAGGCCAGGTGTTTATTCTGTGGCCTTTGATTTTCGCCGGGGTCGCCCTTGCCCAGCCGCTGCTGGCCAGGCTGTTCCCTCAGCGGAAGGCCGTGGGCCACAGGCAACTGCTGTTCATCGCCTTCGGTGCGGTCTTTCTGGCATCGCTCGTGTTCTCCGTGGAGCAGACCGCCACCAACCAGGCATACGCATACTTTGATACCCGTGCCCGTCTGTGGGAGTTCGCCTTGGGCTCCCTGCTTGCCTTGGCGATTCCCTATCTGAAACCCGGACGCCGGCTCCGTGTCGTCCTGGGCTGGGCCGGAATTGCTGCGATGCTTGCGTGCGGGCTGGTGCTCCCCGTGGATCGTTCCTTCCCGGGTTTTGTGGCTCTCTGGCCAACCCTTGCAGCCGCGGCCGTGATCGTCGCCGGCCACAGCGGAAGCCGCTTCGGCGCAGACCGTCTCCTGAGTTCGCGCCCGCTGGTGGTGCTGGGGGACAACTCGTACGCCCTGTACCTTTGGCACTGGCCGGTGTTGGTGTTCTTCCTTCTGGCCTCCGGCACCAAGCAGCCGAGCCTCCTCCAGGGCTTGGGAATCATGGCGGTTTCCCTCCTCCTCGCGGTAGCCACCACGAGGTTCGTCGAACTTCCCCTGCGCAGCTGGAAGTGGCCGGACGTGCGGTCCTGGCGGGCCGCCGTCGTGATTGCTGCCTGCGGTGCGCTGCTGGCGCTACCTGTCACCGCCTGGCAAAGCGCCATCACCGCGGAAGCGGCAGCGATTGCCGATCAGCCTCATGAACTGACGCCCGGCGCGGCAGCGCTGGCCCCGGATTACGCAGGTAAGCCGAGCGAAGAAGCCCTGATCATCCCGGCGCCGGCGGCCATGAAGGACGAATGGGCCAACGTAGACGGCGCGTGCACGGGGGACAATGTGCCCACCGACCCCGTGTTGGAGGGATGCCTGCAGAATGAGGAACCCGAGGTAGTCACCAAACGAATTGTGGTGTTGGGTGACTCCCACTCCCAGCAGTACATGGCCGCACTTGGCCCGATTGCCAAGCAGCACGGCTGGGAAGTGGTCACGCTGCTCAAGGGCGGGTGCCGGTTTGGCGCGCAATCGCCGGAACGCCCGGAGTTCTGTAACGACTTCAATAAGGCGAGTTCTGCCTACGTTCTGGAACACAAACCCGACGCCGTGTTTACGGTGGCATCGCTGACGCACGTTGACGCGCCTTTCGAGACCGAAGTCCCCGGTTACCTTGAAGGCATCAAGCCGTTCACGGACCTGGGAATTGATGTGGTGGGTGTCCGGGACAACCCGCGATTCAGCTTTAACATGCCTGAGTGCGTCCAAAAAAAGGGCAAGGATTCTCCCGACTGCAACGTTCCGCTTGAAGAATCCTTGGCGGCTTCCTCACCCTTGGATGACTACGTCGGCAAGGTGGAAGGGCTCCATCTCATGGACATGAGCGACTTCATCTGCGAGCAAGGGACATGCCCGGCTGTTGTGGGGAACGTCTACGTCTACAAGGACGACAACCATCTTTCCAAGACCTACGTGCAGACCATGATTCCAATGTTTGAGGAGCGGCTGCTCGCCGCTACCGGCTGGTCCGCCAGCTAGGTTCGCTGTCCGGCGGTTTTAAACGCACGACGCCGGCCTGCCGCCAGTGCGATTGCTCACAGTCGGGCGTCGCGGAATATGGCGACAGGCGCGGAGGTTCTAGTATTTATCCAATACCTTCTGCGCAGGCAACTTCTGCACAGGTACCTCATGCACAGGCCAGTCCCGTAATGACGGGCTGGTCATCAGTTGCAACCCCTACCAGTTAAGCCCCCGGAAACCCAGGTAAGAGGCGCACACTCATGACCCAGCCCGAACACGATCCCTTTGGCTTTGTTGGCCTGACCTACGACGACGTCCTGTTGCTGCCCGGCCACACGGACGTCATCCCGTCCGACGCAGACACCTCGTCACGCATTTCCAGGCGCATCTCCGTCCAGACTCCCTTGCTTTCAGCAGCAATGGACACGGTGACCGAGTCGCGCATGGCCATTGCCATGGCCCGCCAAGGTGGTTTGGGCGTGGTTCACCGCAACCTTTCCATCGATGACCAGGCCGAGCACGTTGACCGCGTCAAGCGCAGTGAATCCGGCATGATCACCAACCCGCTGACCATTGGCCCGCAGGCAACGCTGCAGGAACTGGACGAGCTGTGTTCCCGCTACCGCGTGTCCGGCCTTCCCGTGGTGGACACGGACGGACGCCTCCTGGGCATTGTCACCAACCGCGATACCCGCTTCATCCCGGAATCGGAATTTCCGCTGCGTAGCGTCAGCGACGCCATGACCAAGATGCCCCTCATCACCGGTCATGTGGGCATCAGCCGTGAAGAAGCCTCGCACAAGCTGGCCACCAACAAGATCGAGAAGCTCCCGCTGGTTGACGAGCAAGGCCGCCTGATGGGCCTGATCACCACCAAGGACTTCACCAAGGCCGAACAATACCCGTTGGCCACCAAGGATGACGAAGGCCGCCTCCGCGTAGGTGCCGCAATCGGCTTCTTCGGTGACGGCTGGGAACGCGCCATGAAGCTCATCGACGCCGGCGTGGACGCACTGTTCGTTGATACAGCCAACGGACACTCCCAGGGCGTGCTGGACATGATCCGCCGCCTGAAGTCCGATCCCATTGCTGCGCACGTGGACATCATCGGCGGCCAGGCTGCCACCCGGGAAGGTGCCCAGGCACTCATCGACGCCGGCGCTGACGGCATCAAGGTGGGCGTGGGTCCCGGATCCATCTGCACCACCCGCGTTGTTGCCGGTGTTGGCGTGCCGCAGATCACCGCTATCTACGAATCTGCCAAGGCCGCGATCCCGGCAGGAGTTCCGCTGATCGCCGACGGCGGCCTCCAGTACTCGGGCGACATTGGCAAGGCGCTGGTTGCCGGCGCAGACACCGTCATGTTGGGCTCGCTTCTGGCCGGTTGCGAGGAATCCCCGGGTGACCTGATTTTTGTCAACGGTAAGCAGTTTAAGAGCTACCGCGGCATGGGTTCGCTGGGAGCCATGCAGTCCCGCGGCAAGAACACCTCCTATTCCAAGGACCGCTACTTCCAAGCGGACGTTTCCGGCGACGACAAGCTCATCCCGGAAGGCATCGAGGGCCGTGTGGCCTACCGTGGTCCGCTGGCTTCGGTTGCTTACCAGCTGGTTGGTGGCCTCCGCCAGACCATGTTCTACACCGGCGCCCCCACCATCCCGGAACTGAAAGCACGCGGCAAGTTCGTCCGTATCACCCCGGCAGGACTCAAAGAGTCCCACCCGCATGACATCCAGATGACTGTTGAGGCACCCAACTACGGTTCCCGCTGATCCATCACCTGCATCAACAGTTGTTCCCCGTGGAAGTTTCCACGGGGAACAACTGTTTAACATGACGCGGCAGAATTGTCGGTCCCGAAGAATAGGCTGGGCACATGTCAGAAAAGCCCGCGCAACCGCGGCACCCGGAGTCGATCAGGCTAAATGCCTTCCCACCGGGCAAGACGCCGCCCCGCAAGTTGGCCCTGCGTCCTTATGCACGCGCCGTCGGGCAAGTCCTCAAGGTGAGTTTCAAAGCCTCACCTGGTGCGGTCATCATGAAGGTGGCAGGGTCCTTGATCTCGGCAACCCTTCCGCTGGTCACCACGTACTTCGCGGCCCTCACCACCACCGCGCTGGCAGCAGGTTATGCGGGAGACCCTGACGCCGGTCCACGGGCCATCCTGTACGTCATCATCACGGCGGCGCTGGGCTTGTTCTGGGGAGCCTTCAACAGCGTGGACCGGTACATCCAGCAGCTGATGAGCTTCAAAGTCGGTGCGATCGTGGGGGACATGATGTACCAGCGGTTTCTGGCGTTGGAGTTCTGGCGCTATGACGACAAAGAAACAGTGGATCTTTACGACCGCGCCAAAAGGTTCTCCGATTCTTACGCCCGTGTGCTGGACCGTATCGCAGCCATTTTCACCCAGTTCGTCTCAGTGGTCCTGGCCATTGGTGCTTTGTTGCTTGTCAGCTGGTGGATCGCGGTCATTGTGCTGGTTGCCATCGTGCCCAGCGTCTACCTGCAGTTCAAACTGTCCCGCGAGCAGATCGCGCACTGGAATACGCAGGTGGATTCGCGGCGGCAACGCCGCATGATCGAACAGAACCTCCTCCGGCCCCAGCACATCGCAGAGATGCGGCTTTACGGGATCGTTGGGTATCTCATGGACCTGAGGTCCAGGCTTCGCGACGCTGACGAACGCAGGCGCCTTGATTTCCAAAAGCGCTACATCCCCAAGCAGCTGGCCGCTGATGCCCTTCAATACGGAGCCGAGGTTGTGTCCTTGGTTTGGGTGGTGGGGCAGATCATCGCGAGGGCGCAGCCGGTGGGGCAATTCCTTTACGTGCAGCAGATTGTGAGCCGTGCCCTGTCCACGGCCAACAGCCTCGTCTCGTCGCTGAGTTCCATTGATGAGGACCTGGCCAACCTCAAAGACTACGAGCTTTTCATGGCACTTCCCGTTCCCAGCGGACAAGAGGAACCGCTCCCGAAGTCGCCAACCATGGTGGAACTGCGGGACATCCGGTTCAGTTACACCGGGAGCGACATTGAGGTCATCAAGGGCATATCCATGACCATCAAGGCCGGCCAGCACATCGCCATTGTGGGGGAGAACGGTGCCGGCAAGTCCACGCTGATCCGCATCCTGGCTGGTTTATACCGGCCCGATTCCGGCCAGGTCCTTCTGGACGGCGTGGACCTCACCACGATTGACGTCACCAGCTGGCACCGGCACCTCGCGGTTCTGAGCCAGGAGTTCCTGAAATACGAATTCGCTACCGCTGCGGAGAACATCTATCTGGGAGATGTTGACCAGCCCCGTGACGACACCCGCATCCGGCGGGCGGCCTCGGACGCCGAAGCCATGGAGTTCATCAACAAGTTGCCCAACGGTCTGGAGAACCACGTCAGTAACTGGATGGAGGACCCCAGGGGACGGAAGGGAAGCGGGCTTTCAGGTGGCCAATGGCAGAGGCTGGCGATGGCCCGTAACTTCTACCGGGATGCCTCGTTCATGGTCATGGACGAGCCCACATCTGCCATTGATGCCCTGGCGGAGCACCGCATCTTCACCAGGCTCTTCGCGGACCGGAGCAGCACCATCATTGCCATCAGCCACCGCTTGGCCACCATCGAGAAGGCGGACATCGTGTACATGCTGGAGGACGGGCGCGTTGCTGAGCAAGGGACACACAAGGAACTCGTAGCGTTGCGGGGCCGCTATTTCCGGATGTTCGAATCTCAGCTCTCCGTGGATGAGAGCACTCAGAACACACCCTGAGGCTTAGAGCGGGCCGTATCCTGCGTTGCCGTAGGGATCACGCCACGTGGCGAGGTCCTGCTCCAGAAGCGCCCGGAAGTGGGGATCAGTTGCAGCCTTGCGGCGAAGCGACTCCCTCGAACGGCCCGCGATGGTGGCCGGGACGATGATCCCAACCACCAGGAGCGACACCATGAAGGCAAGAACCGTAACCAGCGTTAGCAGCGCGGCAGGATCCTGCCAGGTGGACGGTTTGGCCGTGAAAGCAAACAGTCCCGTGAAGACGAGCAGGACGAACGCCACAAAAGAGAATGCACCGCGCAGGTTTCCAGGACCACGATTGACCAGCGCCCGGTCTGTCCGTGGCAACCGGTTCCTAACCCGCGCGAAGTAGATTCCGCACAGGACGGCGAGGGCTGCGCCGGGAATGCCGAGGGCAGCCAGCGTTACCGGGGTGCCGAGCCGAACAGCTAGGACTACACCCAGGAGGACAAGGAACCCGCCCACTCCGATTCCCGCAGCCCACGCGCCCATGTAAGCTCCTCGGGCGCTGGCGAGCTCACGCAGGCGGGAACGCGCATTCGTCGGGGTGATGGCCGAGAGCTCCGGGGAAAGCCAATAGTCAAGGGAACGGTCTGAGTGGTAAAGCGGTGCAGGGCCTGACTGGTAGCTCACCGGGGCTATCGCTCCAAGCCTGCGCGGACCCGTGCGTCGAGTTGATCACGCGTTAGGGCCGTAGAGTCGAGATTTTCGCCTTCGCCCGCAGCGATTGACAGGGAACCGTCGGCCTCAGCTTTGACGTGCACCGCTCGGGAGGTTCCGTCGTTGAAGTGCCGGCGGGTAGTTGCGGCCGCGGGAAAGCCGTCCGGCGCCTGATTCAGGTAATAGTCAGCCATCTGCACTGCGGTGGTGACCATACCTTCGGAGCCCGTAATGGGGTGCAGCTCGTGAACGCCGTACTTGCTCAGATTGAGCAACAGGGCACCCTGCTCGGCGCCGAACATGAAGGAAACGTGTTCCGAGGCCGGGGTGACCAGGGCTGTTTCCAGCCATGCCGTGGCATCCGCCAAGACAGCCGTAACGGTGGCGGCCGGCCCAACCGGCAGGAGTGCGTCGTTTTCGATCTTCATCAACCCACGTTCCAACAGCGTGGCAACACCGGCCTGTTCCAGCGGCGACCCGGCGGCGTGATCGAGGCGGAAGAGGGTCTGGCATTTCAGTGCGCCGTCGGTGCCGGCCAGCGCAATGAGGGCGATGAGCTCGTGTTCGGTGATGAGCAATGCCTGGGTTTCTTCTGTCTGCGTGGTCATTTCTGCCTTCTGTTATGGGTTGCTCTGTCCAGTGTAGGAAGTGGCGCGATCATGTAAGCCATCCCCAGACCTTCTTTGCGCCGTCGGCTATTGCTCCGGCGGCGTCCTGTGCTCCTTCCCAGACATGTTCTGCGCCATCAGCGATCATGGAGGACGCGGAGTCGTAGCCCATGTTCGTCGCCAGGAGGCCTAAGCCACCCCAGGCGATGCCAGCGATGGCGCAGGCAGGGCCAACCACCGGAAAAAAGCTACCCACGGCCAACGCGGCGGAGATTCCGCCGTCCACCGCCATTCCGGGATGACCCGTCTGGATACCCTGGTAGACCTGAATTCCGCCGGTGACAAAGCCCAAGGCCCCCGACAACCGCCCGAGCATTGAACTGCCGTTGAGCAGTTGGGTGCCCCTGACATACCCGGCGCCTGCCGCCTGGCCGTACTGGGCACTGAGCCAAGGCCACCGGGTCAGTTCCGTGACCAACCCGCCCTTGGCCATCTGGGTAAGAATTGAGTCCGTCGCCAAACCGCTGGCGGTGACGAGGGCGTTGCCGGCCCACCAACCCTGGCTGCCGGTGACGCCCAACAGCCCCTCCCACCCAGTGGTCGCGGTGTCGTCGTTGACAGTGCCGCCGGGAGCCTGCGGGCTGTTGGCCTCCGTAAACCCTCCGCTGGAGGACCCGCCCTGGGTGCTGGCCTTTTGCTGTTCATCAGCCTGGGCGCGCAGCATTCTGGAGGCGTCATCCAAGGAACGGGAGGCCCTGTGCAACATAGGCCGCAGGGTGCTGCTCCATTCGCGGCGAAAGCGCTCGCCGTCGGCTCCCTTCCACGCAACGCCCGAGATCAGGCCATTGACCTGGAGTTCCTGGTTCTGGAGCCGGCTTCCCGCTTGTCCCATTTGTTGGGATAGCGAGTTGAGCTGTTCAATGTCGGCTCCGTATAACCCAGGCGCCATGGTTCCCCCTTGCAAGATGTGCGTATGGTTTCGCAGGCTATCGGATGCGTCCGGGCCTCTGCCATGGGCAGCCCTGCCCATGTGGAAAGCTGCCCGGCACGCGCGGGGATGCTCCCGTTGCCGGGGACACACTTGATTCCTCGAATCGGGGTTCCGGGAGGGGTCCAGTAAAGTAAGAGCCGTGACTTATGAGATTGAGATTGGCCGTGGCAAGCGTGGGCGTCGTGCCTACTCCCTGGATGACATCGCGATCGTTCCCAACCGACGGACGCGTGATCCGAAGGACGTCTCGGTTTCGTGGCAGATCGACGCCTACAAGTTCGACATGCCCGTCATCGCCGCGCCCATGGACTCGGTGATGTCACCTGAGTCCGCCATCGCCTTGGGGCGCCTGGGCGGGCTGGGTGTCCTGGACCTTGAAGGACTGTGGACCCGCTACGAAGACCCGCAGAAGGTGCTCGACGAGATCGCCGCCCTGGCGGACGAGACCAGTAGCCCAGCGGTCACCCGGCGCATGCAGGACTTGTACCAGGCTCCCGTGCAGCCGGAACTCATCAGCTCCCGCCTGGCTGAGATCCGCGCCGCGGGCGTGACCGTAGCCGGTTCCCTCACGCCGCAGCGCACCCAGGAGCACTACAAGACTGTGGTGGCTGCCGGCGTCGACATCTTTGTTATTCGTGGCACCACCGTCTCAGCCGAGCATGTCTCCAAGAACCACGAACCGCTCAACCTCAAGCAGTTCATCTACGAACTTGATGTTCCCGTCATCGTTGGCGGTGCAGCCGGATATACCCCTGCCCTTCACTTGATGCGAACAGGTGCTGCCGGCGTCCTGGTCGGATTTGGAGGCGGCGCCACAAGCACCACCCGCCGTGCGTTGGGTATACATTCACCCATGGCTTCCGCTATCTCCGACGTCGCTGCCGCCCGCCGCGACTACATGGACGAGTCCGGCGGACGGTACGTCCACGTCATTGCCGACGGCGGCATGGGCAGCTCCGGCGACATCGTCAAGGCAATCGCCATGGGTGCGGATGCCGTAATGCTCGGAAGCGCCCTTGCCCGCGCCGAAGAGGCCCCTGGCCGTGGCTGGCACTGGGGTCCGGAAGCCCACCACCTCGAGTCTCCGCGTGGTGACCGCGTCAACGTGGGCACCGTGGGCCCGCTTGAGGAGGTCCTGTTCGGACCAGGCCACCATACCGATGGAACGTCCAACCTGATTGGCGCCCTGCGCCGCTCGATGGCGACCACCGGCTACTCCGACCTGAAAGAGTTCCAGCGGGTGGACGTCGTCGTCTCGCCGTATCTCGGCTAAGCCTCCGGGAGCCCCTGCCCAAGGCGGCGAGCAGCAAGTAGGGTAGGGGACTACCAAGCTGTTGCGTTTGAGGAGGGGTCCGATGAGCAATGTCGCAGGCGGTCCACAGGTGAATTCACCGGGAGCACTAAGCCCGGAATCCCGCGCCGCATCAATCGAAGTCTTGAAGTCCACCGCCCAGGCGGGCAAAGAGCTCGACATCCTGATTGTCGGGGGCGGTGTGGTGGGCGCCGGTGCGGCTTTGGATGCCGTGACGCGTGGCCTCACCGTAGGCATCGTGGAGGCAAGGGACTGGTCGTCCGGCACGTCGTCCCGATCCTCAAAGCTCATTCACGGCGGACTGCGGTATTTGGAGATGCTGGATTTTGGCCTCGTCCAGGAAGCGCTCCAAGAGCGGGGGCTGCTGATACAGCGCATCGCACCGCACCTGGTGCGCCCAGTACCTTTTCTGTACCCACTGACCCGCCGTATCTGGGAGCGCCCGTATGTGGGTGCTGGGATTATGCTCTATGACACTCTGGGTTTGACGTCCGGCAACAGCCGGGGCGTCCCCATGCATAAGCACCTGTTCCGGCGTGGAACCCTCCGCGCGGCTCCCAGCCTCAAGGAAGATGCCTTCGTAGGTTCCATCCGCTATTACGACGCACAGGTAGACGATGCGCGTCTGGTGGTCAACGTCGTAAGGACTGCGGCACACTATGGAGCCCACGCAGCGAATCGCGTACGTGTGGTGGACTTCCTCCGTGAAGGGGAACGCGTTGTTGGGGCCAAGGTGGAAAACCAGGAGGACGGTAGCGTCTTCGAGATACGGGCCAAGCAAGTGGTCAACGCCACTGGCGTCTGGACTGACGAAACGCAGGCTATGGTGACCGACCGTGGCCAGCTCAAGGTCCGCGCGTCCAAGGGAATCCACCTTGTGGTGCCGCGCGACCGGTTCCAGTCCACCGTCGGGCTGATTCTTCGCACGGAGAAATCAGTGCTCTTTGTGATCCCTTGGGGTCGGCACTGGATTATCGGCACTACTGATACGGATTGGACGCTGGACAAAGCCCATCCGGCAGCTTCCAGCAAGGACATCGATTATGTGCTGGAGCATGTCAACAAGGTCCTCAAGCGCCCGCTGACCCGTGAGGACGTGGAAGGCGTTTACGCAGGCCTCCGCCCGTTGCTGGCCGGGGACAATGACTCCACCGCCAAGTTGTCCCGCGAGCACGTAGTGGCGCATCCGGTGCCCGGACTCGTGGTGGTTGCCGGGGGGAAGTACACAACCTACCGGGTCATGGCCAAAGATGCCGTGGACGAGGCAACAAGGGCCATGGATGAACGTGTTCCATCCAGCTGCACCGAAACCATTCCGCTGCTCGGCGCTGAGGGATTCAAAGCCGCATGGAACCGGCGCGGCAGGTTGGCGGAACAGGCGGGAGTGCATGTGGCGCGGGTGGAGCACCTGCTCAACCGTTTTGGCTCCATGACCCCCGAAGTTCTGGAAATCATCGCCGGCCGACCCGAATTGGGGGAGCCTCTTCCCGGTGCGGATGACTACTTGGCTGCCGAAGTCGTCTATGCAGCAACCCATGAGGGCGCACGGCACGTTGACGACGTCTTGACCCGCCGCACCCGCATCTCCATCGAAGCATGGGACCGGGGTGTGTCTGCCGCGCCCGTAGTAGCTAAGCTGATGGGAGAAATCCTTGGCTGGAGCGAGACTCAGCGCGAAAGCGAAATCAAGCACTACCTGGCGCGAGTGGAAGCTGAACGGCTTAGTCAGCAGCAACCCGACGACGAATCGGCCGATGCTGCGCGCATGGGAGTGGATGACATCGTTCCCCTCCGCTGACCAGCTCAAGGAATTGAGGCCTGCAGGCCACACGGAGGGAACACAACTTGGCTGAACCACTTGACCGGTACGATGCGGAACTGACAACCCCGGATACGGTCATTCTTGAACTTGTTGCCCAAGACAAGATCGATGCCGCGGCGCAACTGGCTCACAGGCTCTATGCAGCCGGCAGGATTACCAACCTTGAGGGCTTCTTGGAGCAAGTACATTCACGGGAGCACCAGCTTGCCACCGGCCTTCCGGGCGGCATCGGTCTGCCGCATGCCCGCAGCGAATTCGTGGACAGGATCTCCATAGCCGTAGGGGTAACCAAATTTGGCCATGCCTTGGACTTCGGAGCCACCGACGGTCCGGCAACCCTGATCCTCCTGATCGCCACGCCTGCCAGTTCCTTCTCCGACCACCTCGAGGTTCTGGCCACGCTGGCCCGCTCCCTGTCCAAAGAGTCCTTCCGCGAGTCCCTCCGGCGGGCGCATGACCCCGAAGTCATCTCCGAGCTCATCAACTCCAGCCTGGTGTTCTTCGACCACTAGGGCGTTTCGTTGTTCTACAGCCGGACGAAGTACGGTTAAGGGGTGTTGAAAACCGCGTTGAAACCCCGCTGGATCGCAGGACTGATCTTTGCGCTTCTGTTGTCCGGGGTGTTTGTGCTGCTCAGCCAATGGCAGCTCAGCCGGTCCGCCCAGCATGAGCCCCCGGCACCGTCCAGCATCGAAGAAGTGAAACCCCTGGTAGACGTCCTCCAACCGGGCCAGTTCTTTCCCGGCTCGGTTTCGGACCAGATGGTCACGGCCACGGGTACCTACGATCCCAACAAGCAGGTCCTCGTTGAAGGCCGCCTCTACAACAACCAAAAGGGCTTCTGGATCGTCTCCGCCTTTGCCGTCAATGACGCCCCCACGCTCAAGGGCGCTGGTGCCTCACCCAAGACGTGGATTCCGGTAGCCCGCGGGTGGGTGGCGGATGCCGCCCAAGCCGGCCCGCCGCCGTCGGGAACCATCACCGTGACGGGCCGCCTCATCCCGTCCGAAGCGCCGCTTCCAAACGTCGACGCCGGCCCGGACCGCGCGTCCGCAGTCTCAACGGCGGAACTCATCAATAAATGGGAAGTTTCCAGCTACCAGGGCTTTATCGCAGCTACCACGGAGGTGGCCGGAGGCGCGCAAATTCCCCTCGGAGATGACGTCAAGGCACTGAACATTCCTCCCCAGCCTCCTGCGGAGCAGGTCAACTGGCTGAACCTCTTCTATGCGGTGGAATGGGTTGTCTTTGCCGGGTTCTCGATCTTCATCTGGTGGCGCCTGGTGAAGGACGACTACCGGCGGGACTTGGAAGAGGACGAATTCGACGACGAATTCGCCGATAACGACTTGGACCAGGCAGGCCACCCCGAGGCAACTACAGAACCTACAAACCCAGAGCCAGAACAAAAGGTGCAGCAATGATTGAGCCAAAACCGGCTATCCAGCCCGAACAGTCCGGACCCAAGCCCAGGAAGCGGCGCTTCGGCGGTACGGAAGCGCAAATTCGTTCGGCGTTGAAGTTCTACAAGGTCATGGCGTACCTCACGGGTGCCATGCTTCTCTTGCTGTGCGCTGAATTGATTGCCCGTTACGGCTTTGGCGTCTCGCTCTTCGCGGGCGGCACGAACGCAGTGACGGGCCAGCCGTTTGGCTTCGGTTTCGCTGAATCCGAGCCCAAGGGCGTCATTGGCGGCTTCAACATCTCCACCTCGATTCTGATCGTGCACGGATGGATGTACGTGGTTTACCTGGTCTCCAACTTCCGCTTGTGGTCGCTCATGCGCTGGCCGTTCTCCAAAATGATCCTTTTGGCACTTGGTGGAGTCATCCCCTTGTTGTCCTTCATCGTGGAGAAGAAATTCCACGCGCAGGTTGAAGCGGAACTCGCAGCCAATCCGCAGGCGTCCAAGCGCTACTAGCACCTCACGGCGTCCCGGTGTGAGATGCCTAACGGCGGGGCCGTTTTGGTCCTCTGACGCCTCTGCCAACGTGCACCGGGACGGCTCGGCAAAGTAGTCTTGTCTGGTGACTACTCCCACCGCACCCCAAACTTCCCAGAAGCCGGTGCTGGTTGTTGACTACGGTGCCCAGTACGCGCAGCTGATTGCCCGCCGCGTCCGCGAAGCGAATGTGTATTCGGAAATTGTTCCGCATACCTTCACCACCGAGCAGCTTCTGGCCAAGAACCCGGCAGCCATCATTCTCTCCGGAGGGCCCTCCAGTGTTTACGCGGAGGGCGCGCCCTTCGTGGGTGCCGACCTCTTCGAGGCCGGCGTTCCGGTATTCGGCATCTGCTACGGATTCCAGGCCATGGCAAATGCCTTGGGCGGCAAGGTGGCCCAGACTGGTTTGCGGGAATACGGAGCTACCGAAGCCCTTCTTGTGGGTGATGCACGCTCCATCCTCGACGGCGTCCCGTCCTCCCAGAACACATGGATGAGCCACGGAGACTCCGTTCATGAGGCTCCGGAGGGCTTCGAGGTGCTGGCAACTACGGCCGGAGCTCCGGTGGCTGCCTTCGCCAATGATGAGAAGCGCCTCTACGGTGTGCAGTGGCACCCGGAAGTGAAGCACTCCGTTCTTGGACAGCACGTCCTGGAAAACTTCCTGTTCAAGGGCGCGGGCTTGAGCCCTAACTGGACAACGGGCAACATCCTCGAAGAGCAGGTGGACCGGATCCGCCAGCAGATCGGGGACTCCAAGGTTATCTGTGGCCTTTCCGGCGGCGTCGATTCCGCCGTAGCCGCTGCTCTGGTCCAGCGCGCTGTTGGTGACCAGCTGACGTGTGTCTTCGTTGACCATGGCCTTCTGCGTGAAGGCGAAGCCGAGCAGGTTGAACGCGACTTCGTGGCCGCCACCGGCGTCAACCTTTACGTTGCCAACGAGCAGGAACGTTTCCAGTCGGCATTGGCAGGCGTCAGCGATCCTGAGACCAAGCGCAAGATCATTGGCCGCGAGTTCATTCGTGCCTTCGAAGAAGCGGAACGGGCCATCATTGCCCAGGCCGCTGCCGAGGGTGAAAAGATCAAGTTCCTCGTCCAAGGAACGCTTTACCCGGACGTCGTGGAATCAGGCGGCGGCGAAGGTGCTGCAAACATCAAGAGCCACCACAACGTGGGCGGACTCCCCGAAGATCTTCAGTTCGAGCTCGTTGAGCCGCTGCGTGCCCTGTTCAAGGACGAAGTCCGCGCTGTGGGTGCACAGCTTGGCCTGCCGCAGGAGATCGTCGGCCGCCAGCCGTTCCCGGGCCCCGGCTTGGGAATCCGCATTGTGGGTGAAGTGACCAAGGAGCGCCTGGATCTGCTGCGTAAGGCTGATGCCATTGCACGTGCGGAACTCACGGCCGCAGGCTTGGATAACGACGTCTGGCAGATGCCGGTAGTTCTCCTGGCTGATGTTCGCAGCGTTGGTGTCCAGGGCGATGGCCGCACCTACGGTCACCCGATTGTGTTGCGTCCGGTGTCTTCCGAGGACGCCATGACGGCAGACTGGTCGCGGTTGCCGTATGACCTGCTTGCCCGGATCTCCAACAGAATTACCAACGAGGTGGATGGAGTCAACCGCGTGGTGCTGGACGTCACCAGCAAGCCACCGGGAACCATCGAGTGGGAATAGCACATTGAGTGGCCGGCTTCCTCTGGGAGGCCGGCCACTTTGTTTGAAGCCGGGATGCTTCTTTGCCCCACTCATTGCCCTCGGCTGTGAAATGACGGCGAATTTCGCAGTGGAACAGCGTTGCGGAGCGAGCTGTCCGCGGATTCCCGCTACCCTCGAAAGTATGCCGGTATGGTCCAAGGCGTCTAAAGCTAGTACAGAAAAGAAGGCAGAAGTCGTGTCAGTAGGTCAAGGCCAGGAAGAGGGCTCCGAAGAGCTCCGCAAATGGCTGTCTGGTCTCAAACCCGTCACCGGGGCCGACACCATGCTGCGCTTCGTCAAGACGCCTGAAGGCGCCATCGATCTCAGCAACGCCCACCCGTCCGGGCTGGCGCAGTTGCTTGCAGGCCGACGAACACGGCTTTCCACGCTCATCAGGGATCGTCAACAGTACCTGGTAGCAGCCAGGGCGGCCCGCAACATCCGGTCCAAGATCTTCGAGCTCAGCAACGACCGCGGCATCGAGGCCGGGTACTTGTCCGCCGGGACCGTCGTATGGACCTCTGCCGTCGGCGGCAAGCCCCAACGCGTTTCTGCCCCCGTGATGCTTACTTCCATTGTCCTCACGGTCAGGCCTGGCGAGGACGACTTTGAGCTTCAGCTCACCGAGCAGGCGCGAATGAACCCTGCCCTGGTGCGCCATCTGAAGACAGTTCATGGCATCGTCTTTGATGTTAACGCTGTAGCGCGCATGGCCTACAACACTGCCCGGCTTGATCCCCAGCCTGTCCTGGATCGGTTAACCACGCTGATTCAGCCGATTCATGGCGCAGAGGTGGAGTTTAACCTGCTGGTCACTACGCTGGCTGATCTCTCCGGCAACCTGGATGATCCATGGATCAACATGAACAACCCCACGGTTGCAGCACTCTCGACTGCCGCCAACGGCGGAGACATTGAACCAGAGCCGATCAAGGCAGGCCGGTTCCCAAGCCTGGACCTTCGGGATCCGGCCGATGAGCTTCTCCTGCTCGATGCTGATACGGATCAGCAGTATGTAGTTGATGCCGTTCGTGCCGGGGACTCACTTGTTGTCAGCACCCCGCCAGGAAGCGGCCAAACGCAAACAGCAATCAACGCAATAGGTGCGTTGGTCAGCGAAGGCAAGTCCATTCTGGTGGTGGGGGACAGGCAGACCAGCCTTGCAGGACTTTCCGGCCACCTTGAATCCCTGGGCCTGGAGTCGATGCTCTTCCGGCCCGGTAATGGAACCACTCCTCAGCAACTCAAAGGCCAGTTGGTCAGAGCCATCATGCGCAATGAGAAAGCGCTTGAGCCACAGCTGGGCAACCTTCACCAGACACTTACCAGCCACCGTCATGCACTGATGGACCATGTAGCCTCCCTGCATAACGTCCGTGAGCGGTGGGGTTGCTCGCCGTACCAGGCAATGCAGTCACTTGCCGAATTGACCTCAATTCACCCTGCACCCTCCACTACGGTGCGCTTGAAGCGAAGCGTCCTGGACAATATCAAGGACCGTGAAGAGCTCGCTGGCCGATTGCGTCGGGCCGCCGAGCTTGGCAGCTTCAGCCGGTCCTCCACCTCGAGCCCCTGGTATGGCGCCCGTTTGGTGACCCGCAAGGAGACCGAGGAAGCACAGCAGCTTGCCCGCTCGGCCGAGGAGAAACTTCCGGTCCTGCGGGATCGCATGAAGCAGCTTTCCGATCACGCCGAGATCCGCCTAGGTGAAACTTTCACCGAATGGGGCGCTCAGCTGGAACTGCTCATTGCCGTACGCGAGAGCCTGGATAAGTTCACCCCGGATATCTTTGACCGGCCGGTGCACGATCTCATCTCCGCCACTGCCACCTCTGCCTGGCGCCGTGAGCGCAACCTTGAGATGCCCTCCATGCAGCGCTCCCGCCTGCGTCGGGTAGCTAAGGAATACGTGCGGCCCGGTGTTCACATTGCGGACCTTCACAGCTCCTTAGTGCTGGTCCAGGAGCAGCGTGCTCTGTGGGCAGGGTATGCAACAACCCAGCGGCACCCGGCTGTTCCTTCCGGCCTTGCCGATCTCGGTGCACTCTACCGGGAACTCGATGGCGAGCTGCGCCGCCTGGGTGATGCGCTCAAGTACACCTCCGATGGTGGAGCCCTGCACGGGACGCGGTATGCCCCACTCATGGAACGGTTGGAGCGGCTCGTTGCAGACACAGCCACGTTGGAGACGCTTCCTGAGCGGACGCTCCTTATCGAGGAAATGCGCGAGCACGGGCTCGGTGAACTGCTGGCGGATCTTGCTGCCCGGGAAGTCCCGGCGTCTTCTGTAGCCGCCGAACTGGATCTGGCTTGGTGGCAGTCCGCGCTGGAGGCGATGATCAGCGGTGATGATTACCTCGCCATGTCCGACGGTGATTCACTGCGCCGCCTCGAAGCCGAATACCGCCTTGCGGACCAAGCCCATATTGCCAGTGGCGCCGCTCGCCTCCGTTGGCAGCTGGCCCAGAAATGGCGTCAGGGTCTCCTTGAACATCCCAGGCAGGCGGAGCTACTCCGCGCCCTGTTGAAGGATGGCCGGGTGACGCTGCCCGCCCTGAGCGCCCAGGCCCCGGACCTGGTACCCCTGCTGGTGCCGGTATGGTCCGTCAGTCCTTACTTGCTCACCGGGGTGCTCCCGGCCGAGCAAAAATTCGATGCCGTGGTGATCATCGACGCCGAATCCACTTCATTGCAGGCTGTCCTCCCGGCCATCGCCCGGGCACGCCAGGTAGTTGCCTTCGGCGACGCGAAAATTGCCCATGCGCGCACGTTCAGCGTCGCCGTGGAGCCGCCTGTGGCCGGGGTAGCCAGCCACGAGAATGTGGACAGTGCCTTCAAGGCATTGGCCAGGGTCCTTCCCACCTGGCAGCTGAACTGGGTCTACCGTGCGGTGGACGAGGACCTGATCCTCCAGTTGAGCAAAAACTATTACGACGGTGGCCTGCGTCGTTTGCCCGACGGCAACTCGGTCACCGGCTTGGACCGATCAATCCACGTAGAGTACATACCGGACGGCACCGGGCTGCCTGGGGCGGACCATGAGGGCGTTGAGTCCGTCACCGCGGAGGTCAACCGCGTTGTGGATCTTGTGTTCGAACACGCAAGGCTCCGGCCCCGTACATCACTCGCCGTGGTGACGGCGAGCCTGCGCCATGCTGCCAGGATTGGCGAAGCCATCAGGCTGCAATTGCCCAACCACCCCCTGCTGTCCAGCTTCTTCGGAGCCGGCCCCGAGTCTTTCCGTGTGGTGGACCTTGAGCGCGCACAGGGCCTTGTCCGCGACCATGTGATCTTCTCACTAGGCTATGGCCGCACACCGCATGGCCGTGCGCTCCATTCCTTCGGTCCGTTGTCCACCGAGGGCGGGCGTAACCGTTTCGCCCTGGCAATGACACGTGCCCGGCGCTCCATGCACGTCCTGACGTGCTTCCGGCCCGAGGATCTCGACCTTGATCGCCTGGCCCATGGTGCTGTGGACTTCTATGAACTCCTGGACCGGGAGCTCTCCGGCAACAGCAACCTCGGAACGCCCGCCTCCCGCGCTGTCGCCAGTGAGCAGGCTTTAGGTGAAGATCCGTTGGTGGCCGATCTGGGCGACCGTTTGCGCGCCCGCGGAGCCAGGGTATGGCATCTCTACGACGGCGTGCTGGATATAGCGGCGGCTGCGGACCCCGTCCACACCATTGGCCGGGAGGGTGCTGAAATCCCCACCCCCGTTGCCATCGAATCCGATGGTACTGAACGCTACCGGCGGATGAGCGTCCGTGAACGGAGCCGCCTGCGGCCGCAACTGTTGGAGCGCATGGGATGGCGCTATATGTCGCTCTGGACGATCGAGGTCTTCACCGATCCTTCGTCCTGCGCGGACCGGATAGGCTCCTACTTGGGCCTCGAGAATCACCTTGCACAGTCTGCCTCCACCCACAGTGGTTTCCTTCACGCCCCTGGGGAAGAATTGACCTCGGTAACTGACCAGCCTTTGTTGGCCGGAGATTCCGTTGAGCATGCTGAGGGTGAAGAACCTCAACACGACGTCCATGAAGCAGAGAATTCGAAAGAAGCACCACTGATGGATCAGGAAACGGGCGGCGAGGACCGCGCTACTGAGGAAACCGGCGAGAACACCGCTGGTCCTACGGAGGCGGCCGGGGAACCGAAGTCCCCGGCAGCCAAGACCGGCCCGAGCGGGATTCTGCCCACCAAGGCCGCTGAGGATGATCCCCGGCGGTGGGGCGACGACTCCAACTACGACCATGAGCAGTGGCTCAAGGAACAGAAACCCCCGCACTGGGGCTGAGCGGACAATGATCATTGATTAGCCCGCTAGGGGCTAACCAAAACAAAGAAAAGCTTGCCTTGCGTTGATGCGCCGGCAAGCTTTTCTGCTTGTTGAGGATCAGCCGCCACCACCACCAGACCGTCCGTGTCACCTGTACCCAGCCATTCACCGGGCTTGCCGCCCTGGGCTGACGTCCAGAGTACGGGTACAGGTCCTGCGAGGACTTGACTTTGCTGTGATTCGTCATAGGACCCCGCTGCCGTGAGGACCACTGATACCAGCTGACCGGGGGAGAGTAGCTGGATGGACGAAGGATCGGCCATCCGGAGGGGGACAGCGGCCGAGCCGACGGGTGCGCCTGTCAGAAGGCCGGGTCCCAGCAGACTCGTCTCCGAAGGGATCTGTCCCTTACCCAGAGGGGACGCGAGTTGGCGGCCAACAAGGGCGCCGACGCTGTCCAAAGCTCCGCTGATCGCGAGATTGGGTGGTACCTCAACAGTGGTGAAGTCCGCTGCGGTGAGGTGGGTCCCCGTTGGAAGGTCCCGGGCTGCCACGAGGACGCTCACCTGTTGCTCAGACGCAGGGGTGAGTTCCTGGACTGCGATGCCGGCAGCCACGCATAACAGCAGCGCTACTGCCAAGCGGCGGTTACGTGCAATCCAGGAACCAAATCCCGTCCGGCGCCCGCGCTGACCTGAGCGCCCTCGTGGACGACCGCGGTTGAACCGTGAACTGGTCCGGGAGCGGGAATGCGGTTGCAGGGAGCGCGAAGGGCTGATGGGCGGCCAAGTACCGGCGGCTCGCGATGAGCGTTCAGCACGGGCGAGGAGGGCGCTGCGTGACAGTTGTGGCATGCCGCCACGCTAGCCAGCTTCCCGGGCCGCAAACAGCGCCCGGTTGCCCTATGTGGAAAACCAGTTAGCTGCTTGCCGCTGCAGTTGCCGGTGCTGCTGAAGGCGCGGGTGTAGAGGCAGCAGGCGCCGCTGAAACAGTGCTGCCCTTGGCATCCCGGGAATCAGTCCGGTAAAATCCGGAGCCCTTGAAAACGACGCCTACGCTGTTGAACTTCTTCCGCAAGGCGCCTTTGCATTCGGGGCACTCCGTCAAGGAGCTGTCAGAGAAGGACTGGACGATGTCGAAGGCATGGTCACAGTCTTTGCAAGCGTATGCGTATGTGGGCACTGAGTTCCTCCTTTAGGACAAAGTTCAGGTCCTGGCAGCGTCGGTGGAGATAGTCCGCCTTAGCAGTCACAGGGCCTGAGTGCTAATTCTATCATCGGTCGCCGCAGGGCGTACCCTCGGTAGTTCCGGCCTCACTTGATAAGCCGGCCACCATCAGCGCTGCTCGGCGTCGTCGCCGAGTTCAACCACTCCGGACGGTGTCAGCACTTGTCGCACGGGGCGATCAAAGGCCTCGGCGGGAATGGACCCCGAAGGTAACAAATCGTCGTCGAACACTACGGCGATGGTGGGCGGCCTGCCGCCGGAAGCATCCAGGCCCTGGAGGAGCCTGTCGTAATAGCCGCCTCCCTGGCCGATCCGGTTGCCGTCCCGGTCCACCGCCGTCGCGGGCATGAAGATCCCCGCGGTACCGGCAACTACCGAGCTCTCCAGCCGCTCACCCTCCGGCTCGTCTATCGGCGCAAAGGTGGACCGGACAAATGCTGTGTCAGGTGTCCAATACACCCAGCTCAAAAGCCGCCCCGGCTCGCAGACGGGCAGTAGCACCCGGTGCCCGGCCTTGTGCAGGGCTGTGATCAAAGGGATGGTGGGCGGCTCGAAAGCGACGCCCAGGTACACGGCAAAGGTCGAGGAAGCGCCGGGGGAGACCTTGGCCGCCCAGGCCGTGCCATGCTGTGCAAGGGACTCTCCAGCGCGAGCCAGGTGTTCAGGACTGAGGGCCCGCCTGTGCAACCGCCGACTGCTGCGAATGTCTTCCTTCGATGCCATCTCTGTCCGTTCGGGTGGTTGTCGCGCGCCGGTTGAGCTGCAGAGGTTGTCCACTGCGGAAAACCAAATGTGCTAACGACGCGGCGAGGGGTTTAGCCGTTGGTGTGTTCCGTCCGTTACATTAGTCCGGTGACTCTAGAAAACAACGCTGTCCGCAAGGCCGTCATTCCCGCAGCAGGCCTTGGCACCCGCTTCCTGCCCGCCACCAAGGCGATGCCAAAGGAAATGCTGCCCGTGGTGGACAAGCCTGCCATCCAGTATGTCGTCGAAGAAGCGGTCAAGGTGGGCCTGCATGACGTCCTGATGATTACAGGGCGCAGCAAGCGGGCACTCGAAGACCACTTTGACCGTGTGCCGGCTCTTGAGGCCACGCTTGCTGAAAAGGGCGACACCGCCAAGCTTGAAGCCATTCAGTCCGCCACCAACCTCGGTGATATCCACTACGTCCGCCAGGGCGACCCTAACGGCCTCGGTCATGCTGTCCTTCGTGCAAAGCAGCACGTTGGGTACGAGCCCTTCGCCGTTCTGCTCGGCGATGACCTGATCGATGCCCGTGAAGACCTGCTGAGCGAAATGATTGCTGTTCAGCAGAAGACCGGTGGTTCCGTTGTTGCACTCATCGAGGTAGAGCCTTCCAAGATCAGCGCCTATGGTTGCGCCGATGTTGAGGACAACGGTGAAGATGGCTACGTGCGCATCAAGCAACTCGTCGAAAAGCCTTCTCCGGAAGAGGCGCCCTCCAACCTTGCCGTGATTGGACGTTACGTGCTGCACCCGGCCGTGTTCGACGTCTTGGAGAAGACGGCTCCAGGTCGCGGCGGAGAAATCCAGCTGACCGATGCCCTTGAGGTGCTTGCTGCCGGCGAAGGTGAAGGTTACGGCGTCTACGGCGTTGTGTTCCGTGGCCGTCGTTACGACACCGGCGACAAGCTCAGCTACCTCAAGGCCTGCATCGAGCTTGCCTGCGAACGCGAAGACCTCGGTCCTGAGCTTCGCGAGTGGCTGCCCAACTTCACCGCCACACTTCCCAAATAGACAAATGATGTATGGCTCTGCGATCTGGCCGGTAACGCTGGAAAGCGGAGACCTGCTGCTCCGGCCCATCCGATACCGCGACAAGCGGGAATGGTCCGAAGTCCGTTCGCGGAACAGCGAGTGGCTGGCGCCGTGGGAGGCGTCCAACCCGGCTCCGGGTGGGCGCCTGCCCAGCTACCGTCAAATGGTGGGGTCCTTGAATGAGCAGGCCCGTCAGTCAACCGCTTTGCCGTTTCTCATAGTTGAGAGAACGGCCGGTTTTCACGAGCCGCAAATCGTCGGACAGTTGACGGTCTCATCCATCGTGTGGGGATCGGCCATGATGGCCACCCTCGGCTATTGGGTGGATAAGGACCGCGCCGGGCGTGGCATTGCGCCCACAGCGGTTGCGATGGCAACTGACCACTGCTTCCGGGTGCTCGGCTTGCACCGTATGGAAATCAACATCCGTCCAGAGAACTCTCCGAGTTTGAGGGTTGTGGAGAAGCTCGGATTCCGCGATGAAGGTTACCGGGAACGCTACCTGCACATCAACGGCGAATGGGCTGATCACCGCTCTTTTGCGTTGACGGCCGAGGAGGTGCCGGAAGGACTCCTGCGCAGGTGGCTGAGAGGATAAACGGGCAGGTCATCGGCCTTTTCGCTCATATCTCCAGTCATTTGCGGACTCGCCCACGACACACCGGCCGCAATGCCGCCGCACCCGGCGATTTGCTTCTACGGTTTTGAATGTGGACTTCCCTCTCAGCAGCTCAGTGATACTCGTGGTCACTGTCGCGCTGTGGATGGTCTGGGTGGCGCCCTATGTTTTGCGGAACAGGCGCCAACAAGTCCAAACGGCCACTGTTCCAGCAGAGGCTCTTGATGACGAACCAGACGAAACGCAGGCAGGGGTGGTACTGACTTTGGCACCTCAGCAGGAGAAACCGATGGAGACCATGCACAGCAAAGCACCGGCGTCGCCCCAGGACTCCCCAGCGGCGGAGTCCTCGCTCCGGAAGGCGCCCCCTACGCCGTTCACGATCCGTTACGCCCGGCTCACGCTCGCCTTGGCAGGCCTGGCCCTGTTAGTTACGGCCGCGGTGTCAGGGGTTCTCAGAATTCTCGGCATCGGTTCTGTGTGGTTGCCGCTGGTTTCCCTCATTGGCGCTGTGCTGGCTGTCGTTACCTTGCGTAAGCTCGCCTTGCGGGACCTTCGTGAACGGCGGGCTCGCCGTGCGGCTCAGGCCTCACCCATCCCCACACCTGCCCGGTACTTGCCCAAGGAGCCGCTTGTCGCAGCGAAGGAAACCACGGTTTTTGACGCCGAAGCCTCTAGCCGTGAAGCTGCGCGATTGTCAGCCAAGGAATTGCGCGAGGCAGCGCTTGCTGTGGCAGTTGCCGCAGGCGATAAATCCGCTCAAGTTGCCAACGACTCCAAAGGGGCCAGCTGGCAGCCGGTGGAGGTCCCCAAGCCAACGTACGTGGCCGCTGCGAAAGCACCGCGACCAGCTCCAGAGCCCTTGGACCTGCCCGAGGCACCAAAGCCCGTTGGCAAGCCTGTGCTGAAGCAGAACGTTGAGCAGGCCGAGGCAGCAGTTGCTGTAGTGGCCACTGCTAAGAACCACAGCGCCCTGAGCAACTTGGACGATGTCCTGCAGCGTCGCCGCGCCTAAGTCCTGGAAGCGACCACAGGTGCAAGGCCAGGAGACGTTCGTGTGGTGGTTGGAAAAGCGCAGGGAAAGTTTGTAGCCTAGGGACACTGGCCGGGCAGTTGAGGCTCTCGGTCCAGGGGCTATAGCTCAGTTGGTAGAGCGCTTCGTTCGCATCGAAGAGGTCAGGAGTTCGAATCTCCTTAGCTCCACAGATTTTATTGCACTCAATCGTTCAAGTGCGGAAGTATCCACCATGCCGGCTGAGCGAAACATGCGCTGCGCGAATGAGGTTGGACCGTGATGCAAGGCAGCGGTCCGTTGTTTGCCTCAGCGCCGGGAGTGCTTGGGCGGCGTCGTCGAAATGATTTTCACGGATCATTGATTCCATCGCCCGGCACTGGTGCTCTGTTTCCAAGGCGCCCACCATGGCTGAACTGATCTTCAGGCTGAGGAGTGCCGTTGTGGTCTCTGATGCGTCGCCCTCATCCACAGCATGAACGATCCTTTCCACCCGTTGAGGGAGCATTGAAAGGTACTTTGCCAAGAACCGCAATGCCGGCCTCGGGTTTCCAAGCTCGTCGGCGAGTGACTGGATTCGGCTCAAGTCCCAGTCGCCGGCGGCAGCGCTACGCGGCGCTTTCATCCCCGGCTCCTACTGTGGCTTGCGGGGCTGTGTTGTCCGGGTTTTTGGTCCAGATGGAGGCCAGCATTCCGATGACGAGGATGGCGGGTGCGCCGTACATGAGGGTGTTCATGACGATGGGTTCACGTAGGGCCCGGATGGCGTTGCCAACGTAGGGGATGGTGGCTACGTGCTTGTCCACGGTTTTGCCTTGGAGGGTGGCGATCCAGGGGTCGATGCCGTTGTTGGCGTCGCCTTTGGTCTGGACTGCGATACCGCCGTCGGCGGTGGTGGTGATCTCGGTGATGCGGTGGGTTTCCACGCGCTGGTCTTCGACGGGGATGTGGTAGGTGATGATGTCGCCTACTTTGACGTCGGTGGTGGGGGTGGGGACGGTGACCACGACGTCGCCCGGGTTGATCAGCGGGGCCATGGAACCGGTGAGCATGGTGGAGGTTTGGTAACCCAGGATCCGTGGCCCGATCGCCAGGAACAGGAACACCAACGCGCCTAGGATCAGCATGCCCACGCCGATGCCCTTGACCACTTTGCCGGCAATCCGACGAAACCGGCCAGCAGTGCCAGCGGCGCTGGCAGCAGTTGTAGGGGCCGCAGTTGTGACGGCAGCTGCAGTGGCCGCAGTTGTAGGGGCCGCAGATGTGACGGCAGCTGCGGCGGCAACAGTTGGGGTGGCCGCATCAGCTGAAATTCCGACGGCGGCACTAGCCTCCCCGGCGGAACGCCGGCCGTGGAGTGCGGGTTCTTTGATGCTGGTGATAATGCTCATGACGTGGCGTTCCTTCCGTGGTGGGGGTTGAAGTTCGTGGGGGGTAAGGCGCGCTCACCGTGTTGAACAGCGAAACCGGTGACCCACAGGAGAACCGCTCTCCAGCAGAAACGCTGCCCAACAGCAGAACCGGGTGCGTCAATACCGGCGGACCTGATCGGGCAGGGGGGGCGCCCGACCAGGCCCGGCGGGGCTGGTGGTGATTCTCCGTTCTGGTGAAGTGGCTGTGCTTGACGGGATACTCGCCGGGCCTGATCGGGCTGGGGGAAGGAACCGATCAGACCCGGCGGGGCCGGTGGTGTTGTTTACTTGGTGGTTTCGGTGCGTTGGGTGCCGGTGAAGGCGAAGGCGATGGTGGAGGTGGCGCCTTGGAAGTCGTTGTTCGCGGTGGTGGGGAACGCGGTGGTGACTTTGAGGTTGTCGGTCTTGGCCGAGGTCAGCGAGGTGAGGTTGTTCAGGACCTTGTTCGCTGCGATGACCGGTCCGGAGGCCAGGACGGTGGTCTTGGTCCCGGTGCAGTTGTACGGGGCTGCGGCGCCGGTCCAGGCCACGGAGCAGTTTTCGATGGTCAGCTGCAGGCCGTTGGTCACGTCCGTGGTGAGCAGGGATGCGGTGGTGCCGGCGTTGGTGGTGAGGGTGACGTTGTTCAGGTCCGAGTTGCCGGTGTTGGCCAGGGTGACGAGTTTTTCGACCTTGTCGCCGGGCAGCAGTCCAGCGACCGGGACGTTGAGGGTGTTCGCGGGGCCGGGTGCGCCCAGGGCGATGGTGACCGTTCCTGCGGTGACGGCTTGGGAGGCGGAGGTCGAAGAGGTGAACGCGCCGTAGGTTCCCATGCCGGCGACGGCGGCTGCGGTGCCGACCAGTGCGACGGAAGCGAGGATCTTGCCGGAGGTGGTCTTGAGGCTGATGGCCATGGGGATCAGTTTCCTTTCGGGAGGCCACCGTGAGACCGGCCGGCCGTTCGTTTCCAGCCTGTGTGGCTGACAAGAACTACTGTGCCGGGCCCGGATCAAGAACAAATCCTGCATACCCGCAACACTTCCTCAGGAAAACCTCAAGACTCCCGCACGGGTCCAGACTGGAACTCCGATCCTTTTGCCCCTGGAAGTAGGCTGTAGGTGTGAGTCAACCGCTGATGAATCAACCGCTTGACGAGGGTCCCTTTTATCACGGGACGAAGGCCGACCTCACGGAGGGCGATCTCCTGAGTCCCGGCTTCAGATCCAACTATCGTCCTGAAGTCGTGATGAATCACATCTACTTCACAGCTCTTCGGGATGGCGCGGGGCTGGCTGCCGAGCTCGCTGCCGGCGATGGCGAACCGCGCGTCTATGCCGTTGAGCCAACCGGAGCTTTCGAGGACGACCCGAATGTGACGGACAAGAAATTTCCTGGCAACCCCACCCGGTCTTATCGCAGCAGCGCCCCCCTCAAAGTTATCGGTGAAGTTGACGGGTGGACTCGCCTAACTCCTGAGGCGCTGCAGGAGTGGCGGGTACGACTGGCGGCGATCGTTGCGGACGAACGCGGCGAAATCATCAACTAAGGATGACGAACACGAAGGGTGCGTTAGCCTGCCATGCAGCCATTGTTTCGCGCATCCAGCATGTATATCGTTAAGTATCGTTCAGTATCGTTCACGACCAACCGAGGTGAGCTTGATGCACAATTCATTCCCTGCAAGCGGATTTATGGGTAACAACCTTGACGGCATGTGGCAGGCCGTGGAGGAGTTCAGGTCGCGGTTTGAAAAGCGCTCCGGAACCCGTGCTGGACGGGGTGAGTTGAGGACAGCCATTCTGGCCCTCCTCGCTGAACGACCCATGCACGGTTATCAGATCATCCGTGAAATCGAAGAGCGCAGTGGCGGAAGCTGGAAGCCAAGCGCCGGCTCGGTGTACCCCACCTTGCAACTGCTGGCAGATGAGGGTTTCGTCAGCACTGAGGAATCCAATGGCCGCAAAATATACTCCCTCACTGAGGCGGGCCGCGAAGATGTCGCAAGCGCCGAAACGGCAGCGCCTTGGGAATCCACAGGCAGCACCTCAGGTTTCGCGGCATTGCCCAAAGCGGGGGTGGAGCTTGCCCAGGCTGCTGCGCAAGTAGGGCGGACAGGAACCCCCAAACAGGTGCAAGAGGCCGTGACGGTGCTGGAAGAGGCTCGTCGTCGGCTGTATTCGATCCTCGCCCGGGACTGAAGGGAGTGACGTCGCTTCGACGCGACCGGACAGATCCCTTGGCCGGGGAAGCCCGTGCCCGCTATCGTCGAATCCTCAGGTTTGCTGCATGGCATTTGCTGGTGACCTGGTGGTTTGAGCTGTTCCTTCCTCGTGTGGGCCTGCGAAAACTGACTGAACGCAGCCGTTCGCGGAGGATGCAACGCTTTGCCCGGCGATTCCATGGCCTCGCCGTGGAGCTTGGTGGGCTAATGATCAAGGTAGGCCAGTTCATGTCCTCCCGGCTGGATGTTCTACCGCCTGAGATTACGGCTGAACTGGAGGGCCTTCAGGACGAAGTGCCGCCGGTTCCCTTCCCCGCCATCAGGGCCCTTGCCGAGGCGGAGCTGGGGGCGCCCTTGGAATCAGTGTTCGCTTCGATAGAGGAGTCGCCCATAGCCGCGGCATCCTTGGGGCAGGCGCACCGGGCGAAGCTGCTCGCGGGCAATGCCGAGGATACTGGCCTAAGCAGCGTGGTTTTCAAGGTACAAAGGCCGGGCATCGACAAGATCGTGGACGTCGATCTTGCCGCTCTGCGACGGGTGGGAGGCTGGCTTAGCCGCATCCGCCTCGTCTCAAACCGCGCCGATGTTCCTGCTCTGATCAAGGAGTTTGCGCAGACCAGCCTTGAGGAGATCGATTACCTTAATGAGGCCGCAAATTCAGAGCGCTTTGCAGCTGATTTCGCCGCCGATGGCAGGGTGACCGTGCCGGGGGTGGTTTGGGAACGGACTACACGCCGGGTGCTCACCCTGGAAGACGTCACAGCCATCAAGATCACGGACGCAGAGTCGCTTCGTATGGCGGGGATTGACCCGGCGGAGGTTGCCCCCGTTTTCGCGTCAGTGATGTTTGACCAATTGTTCACCAAGGGCTTCTTTCACGCCGATCCACACCCCGGCAACATCTTTGTCACACCCGATTCCGGGTCAGTGGAACATCCATGGAAGCTGACGTTCATCGACTTCGGCATGATGGGGGAGGTTCCTGCGAAGACCAGAAGCGGATTGCGCAAGCTCCTGATTGCGGCTGCTTCGCGGGATGGAAGGGGGCTCGTGGCTGCCATCAGCGATGTTGGCGTTCTCATGCCTTCGGCTGACACGGCCGAGCTGGAGCGGGCCATGACGCAGCTCTTCGCACGCTTTGGCGGCATGGGCTTTGCCGAACTTCGAGAAGTGGACCCGCGGGATTTCCGAGATTTTGGGACGGAGTTCGGCAGCGTCATCAGGTCGCTTCCGTTTCAGCTGCCGGAGAATTTCCTGCTCATCATCCGCGCCATGTCACTGACGTCGGGTGTATGTAGTTCGCTGGATGCCCGGTTCAACTTGTGGGACTCGGTGGAACCATACGCTGCGCAACTGCTGCGGGATGAGCGAGGCAACCTGGTCACTGACGTCGCAGGGCAGGCATTCGAGGCCGCGGCGGTCGCCTTGCGATTGCCGAAACGGCTGGATGGGCTGGTTACCCGGTTCGAAGACGGAACACTCCAAGTATCCAACCGCCGTCTGGAACGACAAATGTCCCGGCTTATTATCCTGGCGCGGCGAGCAGTAGCTGCCGTGATCTTTGCAGCCCTCCTGGTGGCTGGATCCGTGATGAGAGCTGACGACCTCGTACTTGGCAACGTGGTGATGATCGCGTCGGCGGTTCCGCTGCTCTATGGTCTGTGGCCCGGCCGCGGCAATCTGTGAGCCGACTCCGTCGTCGTAGAATTGCGCTGTGACTGAGACCCCTACACCCCATCCCGAGGCCTCCGGCAAGATGTCCGGACCCATCCTGGTAGGCGTGATGCCCGGGCAGCAGCCCGCAGTCCTGGAGCAGGCAGCACGGTTTGCCGCCCGTGCGGGCCTGCCACTTGTTTGCGCGTATGCCGACGTCACGGTGTATCCAGTCGATGGGACCACCGGAGGGCCGGCAGCGCCCATCGACCCCGATACCGTTGATGGAGCCCAAGGGATCCCGGAATCACTAGCGACCACCATTGCCCAACTCTTGGCTGATCAAGACGTTGAGTGGTCCATTGTCCCGCTTGCAGGGGAACCAGCGCACGCCTTGGCCCGCGAGGCCAGGAGCATCGGCGCCTCCATGATTGTGGTGGGCACCCGTGAGCATAAGCTGACGGCCGCGATCAAGGAGCTGACGGCTGGTTCCGTGGCCCGGCATCTGTTTCATCGGCAGGACGTGCCGGTCCTTGTGGTGCCCGTGAACCCCCGGGTCCCGGACGACGATGACGAGGACTGAGGCAAGCAAGCCAGTTCACCTTCACTGGGGTTTCATCGGCATCGTGGCGGCAGGCGGCGTGTTCGGAACGCTCGCCCGGTACAGCCTTGGACTGGTGATCCCAGCGCCGGATGCCTGGCCGCTGCCTACCTTGGTCATCAACCTCTCAGGTGCCTTGGCCCTGGGGGCCCTGCTGGAAGGACTCTCGCGCAGGGGGCCCGACGTCGGCAGCCGCCGGGTTCTGCGCCTCGCCTTGGGTACGGGGTTCCTGGGCGCGTTTACGACGTACAGCACACTGGCTTTGGATGCCATCCACTTATTCAGAGCGGATGCGGCCCCGGAGGCTGCCGGGTACCTCGCAGCGAGCTTGTTCGGCGGGGCCGCTGCCACTACTGCCGGCATCTGGTTGGGTGCCTGGCATCACCGTCGCGTTACCGGGCGTGTGCCGTGACGGTGATACTTCTCGCCCTTGCTGGCGGAGTCGGTGCAGCGGTCAGGTTTATGGTGGACGGATTGATCCGCCAGCGCCTCAGGACTGCACTTCCCTGGGGAACCATCCTGATAAATGTCACGGGCTCGTTTGCTCTCGGGTTCCTTGCCGGACTGGTAATGCGGGGCCAGGCGCCGGAGTCCCTGTTGCTAATACTGGGGACGGGCTTCCTGGGCGGGTACACGACCTTCAGCACGGCGAGTCTGGAGACCATCAGACTGGTACAGAGTGGAAGGGTGGGTTTGGCGCTCATCAATGGATTGGGATCCATGGTGGCGAGCGTTATCTCTGCTGCGGCCGGTGTTGGGATCAGCCTTCTGCTGCCTTGAGTAGTGGCCAACCTCACCAATAAAAGTGTCATGCCCCGGCTGTAGGATCGAGCCATGGCTAAGAAGACTTTCAATGAGCTGTTGTCCGCCCAGGTTGCCAATGAGTTTGCGGCCTCCCAGCAATACATCGCCGTGGCTGTGTATTTTGATGGCGAAGACTTGCCACAGTTGGCCCGCCACTTTTATCGCCAGTCCCTGGAAGAGCGCAACCACGCCATGATGATGGTCCAGTACATGCTGGACCGCAACGTCCACGTGGAGATTCCGGGCATCGCCCCGGTTCGCAATAACTTCGCCAACGCCAAGGAGCCCATTGCGCTCGCCTTGGAGCAGGAAAAGGAAGTCACCCGCAACATCGAGGAGATGTTCCGTGTTGCCCGTTCAGAGGGCGATGCCTTGGGTGAGCAGTTCATGCTGTGGTTCCTGAAGGAGCAGGTTGAGGAAGTTGCCTCCATGACCACGCTGCTGAACATCACCGAGCGCGCCGAGAACCTCTTCGACATCGAGAATTATGTAGCCCGCGAAACCGTTGGCGACGGCGGTCACGACGCCAGTGCTCCCTCCGCGGCCGGCGGCGTCATTTAGCTGCCAGCCTCGGGGTATTTACTACAGGAGGCCGTTGGAACCTTACCTTCCGGCGGCCTCTTCGCGTTCCAAGGCCTGGTCCGGATGGGATCGGCTCAGCGGGGATAACCGGCTGGCGATGCGCGCGAGATCCACGGGTAGAGCGTTGCCGTTTGGCTCGATGTCCCAGTCGAGGGGGCCGTTGCCGATCAGGAAGAGGGTGATGTCCTGGTCGTAGAGCACATCCACCACGTTGCTGAAGCGCTGCCAGGCCGGCGCGGACGCAGCGTCACCTACCGCTGGCGAAGGGACGTCCTCGATGACCCACGTCCTGAATGTTTCGGCCAGGACCAGAAAGTCCGACGTCGAGGTCAAGCCACCGCACAATTCCGCAAAACCAACCCATAGAAGGTCCGGGTCGGAGTTCTTGACCACTATCGGCTGGGTTGTCGGTTGCACAACACGTCCCCGGGCTGGCGGCGGCCGGAAAAGTCCGAGGCGGCCCAATTGTCCGCGCGTACCGGGGTAATGATGCGTCCGGATCGAAATGCCCCGGTCTCCCTGGCAGGGCGGGTTCCAGTGGCTGGATAGCGCCGAAAGTCCGTGCTGCCGTTGATCTCCACCACGTCCATCATGTCCTTGATGGCTTCAATGGTGGGCAGGAAATGGTCATGCCATAGGGGATTGGGCAGCAAATCGTCCGGGGCGTAGTTTGATGTCACCACAAGGGAGACGCGACGCTGCGCGGCGGTCCGCAAGAGTCGGGAAGCTTCGTGGCGGCTTTCGGGGAAGCGCCCGACGGCGGCCTGTCACCTGGGCGCCAAAGGTCGCCAACCGCTCAGCTGCTTGCCGCTGGCTGGGTTCAAAGGCAAAACCGGACTGCCCGGCGTCGTGTGCCATGCCCTCGATTAAAGTCCTGGCAATGTCGCGTTGACTTTGAGGACGTCCCAAGGAAGGCGTCACAGCCAACCTTTGCGTTTGAAGATGGCGTACATGAGGAGGGCTGCGCCAAACATCAGCCCTACCGCCAGGGGATAACCGAAGTCCCAGTGGAGTTCGGGCATATGGTCGAAGTTCATTCCGTAGACGCCGGCTACGAAGGACGGCGCAAACAGGATGGCCGCCCAGGATGAGATCTTCTTGACCTGCTCGTTTTGGGCGGCGCTTGCCTCGTTTTGGCGGTTGGCCGTTAGCGTCCCATCTAGGGTGAGCGCATTCTGGAGGAGGTCCCTGAACGAGTTGGCCCTTGAGATCACCCGTTGGACGTGGTCCTCCACGTCGCGGAGGGAGCGCTGGAGCTCGATGTCAACGCCGTACTTTTCGAAGCCCTTTTCCAGCAGCACCATCATGTCCGGCAGAGGGTGGATGGCACGCTGGAACTGGATCACTTCACGGGCCAGCTCATAGATACGACGTGAAACAGCGCTGTCGCCGCTGAAGAGCTGGTCTTCGATCTCGTCGATGTCGTTTTCCAAGCCTGCGACCACGGGAGCGTAATCATCCACCACTTGGTCCAGGAGGGCGTACAGCACAGCCTCGGGGCCATGGCGAAGGAGATCGGGGCGCTCCTCAAGCCGTTTGCGCACTCGAGCCACGCCACCGGTTTCGGCATGGCGGATGGTCACCACAAAGTTTGGTCCGGTGAAGACATGGAGCTCGCCGAATTCCACCGTCTCGGTTTCGTCCAGGTACCGGGCCGGCCGTAGGACGGTGAACAGGTTGTGGTCGTAGCGCTCCAGCTTGGGCCGTTGGTGCGCCGAGACGGCGTCTTCCACGGCGAGGTGGTGAAGCCCGAACTCGTGAGCGACGGCGGCCATCTCATCCTTGGTGGGACGGTACAGCCCAATCCAAGCCATGCCCCCATGTTCGGAGAGCGTCTCAAACGTCTGTTCAAGGCTGTGAGGGGTGGCGGTGCGCACGCCGTCTACATATACGGCGTTGTCGATAATGGTCACTGGTTGAACGCTACTGCATGGCACCGATGATGGCGCCCGCAATGGTCATTGCCAGGAGGTCGTGGCCGGAATCAATGACGGTTACTGCGGTGGGGCGGCCAGCGAACCCGTTGTGAATGACGTGGCCCCCGGCACGGAATACCAAGGCAAGGATGAGGGCGAAGAAACCGCCGGCAACAAAAGTATTGAGATCCAGGGCGCTGATGAGGACGGCCAGGAGAATGCTGGTCACGGCCGCTGCCACCATCATGGGAACCCAGATGCCCGCTCCGCCTTCGATGTTCTTGAGGTCGTCTTCGGTCTTACCGATTGCCTGCATCCACCTGCGGCCCAGAACGGCCGGCATGTACCAGACAAAGCCGATCACCATGGATGAAACGAAAGCCAGAAGTACGGCGAGCCAGTTGATCTGGGAAATGTGTGAGAGCCAATCCATGCCTAAAAGCCTAGTCCGTTTAGCCCTCCGAGCCGGCGCTCCGGCCCTCTTGCCGGGGCCGTGTTGGCGTTGCCGCCATCCTGCCGATCAATGGCTCCGTGCGGTACGGGATGTGGGTGTGCAGAGCAAGCACCGTTTCGGTTCTGATGACTCCCTTAGTGCGAAGCACCGAGCGCAACGCAGACTGCAGGTTGTGGGTGTCCGTTGCCACCACCCGGCACCACAGGTCGCCGCGACCGGAAATTTCGTGGACCTCCAACACTTGGGGGATCAGGCGCAAGGCGCCAATAACGCCGTCGAGTTCCCGGTGGGTGACTTCAATGGTCACAAAGGCGACGACGTCGTACCCCACCTTTTCGAGGTCTACTTCCCGCCCGGCTGCATGAAGCACCCCGGACCGGAGAAGGCGCTTGACCCGACTTTGAGCAGTGTTACGCGCTATGCCCAGTTCCTCGCTCAACTCGGCGATCTGGATGCGTGGATCCTTGATGAGTTCCAGGAGGATCTTCAGGTCCATGGGGTCAAGGGTGTTCAAATGGTCACTCCAGCTCATTTGGCTCGCAGTACTTTGAGTATTTTGCTCAATTCTTGCATCTCCATAGCTCTTCGAGGTCAATGCCATTGCATTCTGTTGCCATCAATACTTAGCCGGACTGCGCTTCCCACAAGGAGATCAACAGCCCGGCCACCGAGCCCGAAGGCAATGAAATGACTGTCTTGAGCGAACTCCGCATGCGCCCGGCCACAGCCGCGCGCTGGGGATGGGATGCCTCCACCACCGCCAGGCTGGTCCTGGCCGGGGTTGTGATCTTTACGCTGCTGGTTGGCGCCAACCTCGCTACGCCCTTGTATCCCTTGCTCCAAGCCAGGCTCGGAATGTCATCGCTGGGCGTCACTGTCGCTTTCTCGAGCTACGTCCTTGCCCTGGTAGCCGTCCTCATGGTGGCTGGCCACTGGTCCGACCACATAGGGCGGAGGGCTGCGCTGGTCCTGGCTGTGCTTGTCGGTTTGGCAGGCGGGATCATCTTCGCCAATGCGGACTCGCTGGTCTGGTTGTGCCTTGGCAGGGCGCTGCAGGGCGTGGCCGTAGGGCTTGCTACGGGAGCCAGCTCCGCGGCGCTGCGCGAACTGCTTCCCCTGCGACCTGACTGGGCCTCCCGTTTTACATTGCTGTCCTCAGCCGGAGGTGTAGCGGCAGGCCCCGCCATCGGTGGCCTCTTGTCGCTCTTGCCGGACCCCACCCGCACCCCGTACTTCGTCCATTCGGCAGTGTTGATTGCTGCCCTCATTCCCCTGTGGCTCCTGAAGGCCAGGCCTGCGATCGCTCCGGCGGAAGGCCCCAAACCCCTCAAGGTCCTGGCTCCCCGGAAGCCGTCCATCTCCCGGGATGCCCGCGGAGCCTTCTGGATGGCTGCGGCAACGGGGTTCCTCAGCTTCGCGGTATTCGGCTTCTGCCTTTCGTTGGCACCCGGATACTTCGCCAGCGTGGTCCACGCCGATTCAAGGCCCCTGATCGGGCTGCTTGCCGGTGTCACTTTGGGTGCCTCGGCCATGAGCCAGCTGCTGGGTGCCCGTGGAAGCTTGGTTGTTCCTGTGTCCCTTGGCGTGCTGGGGGTCTCGGTGGTTCTGGTGGGAGCCGCGGCGGCGTGGTCCAGCCCTTGGCTGCTGGTGGCTGCCAGCATAACTGCCGGGGTAGGCCAAGGGATTGCCTTCCGGCAGGTTTTCAACGAGGTGGCCGGAAAGGTCGAAGCAGCGCGTCACGCCCAGGTGATCAGCACCGTCTACGTCATCACCTACCTGGGCAGTGCTGTTCCGGTGATTGGGCTGGGACTGGCAGTCACCGCACTCGGCCTGCAGACCGCCGTCGTAGTTTTCACTGCTCTGTGCGGTGTGGCAGCCATGATCCTCGCGGCAGTGTCCCTGCGGAGTTCAGTGTCTCGCCGTAGCGCCCTGTCTCCTCGAGGTTCTTCGGGTTCCTGAGGTTTATTCGGGTAGCGGTCCGCGGTTGCCGGGAATGTGCTGGAAGACCATGGTGGTTTCGGTGTGGCCGACCACGGGATCAGTGGCGAGGTTGTCCAGGAGCCAGTTGCGGAGGTCATCTGTGTTGGCGACGGCTATGTGGAGGAGATAGTCCACTGAGCCGGTGGTGTGGAACGTGGAAATGACCGCCGGGAGCTTGGGGACCCGCGCCGTGAAGCGGTCAATCTGGTCACGGTCATGGGCGCGCAGGCGTACAGCGATGAGGGCCTGAACAGAGCGGCCGATTGCCGGCAGGCTCAAGACTGCTTCGAAGCCTTCAATGATTCCGCGTTCGGAGAGTGCCCTGGTGCGCATCAGGGCCGTGGAGGGGGCGATCCCCACAAGTTCAGCCAATTGCTTATTGGAGATGCGGGCGTCGTCCACCAACGCTGCGAGAATCCGTTCGTCGATCGCGTCCAGCGGCTCTGCGCTGCCCGGGCTTGACCGAACATTCTTCGTGGGGTTGCTCACGGATCCTCCTGAAATTGCCTTTCATTCATCTTAGGCCGTCAATTCTTCAGGTGACTATCGTTTCAGGGACGAGCGGGCGCCACGTCGCCGGTCCAAGCGTTGGAGCGGCTCGCTCAGGAGCATCAACAGCAGGGGCCAATTTCCCGCGCCGGGGATAACGACGGACAGGACCAGGGCCGCCAGGAAGAGCCCGGAAACGATGAAACTGGCTCGAATGCCCATAACAGCGTCGTCGTCAGACATCTGGTGGAGGTCAGGGTGGGACCGGAGGTAGATGCGGGCCATAAGAAGCATCAGGCTGGTGGCGAATAAGGTTCCTATATAGACCAGTGGCTGTGCCCAATCAGACTCCATCTGGGTGGATAGTGACGTCGCTACGGGCATCACCACAATGGTGAACATCCATCCAACCGTCAACCACAGCAAGCCCGCGTCTACACGCTTGACGCTGTGGAAGATCTTGTGGTGGTGAACCCAAAAAACGGCGATGAGGATGAAACTCAGGGCAAAGCCGAGCAAAGCATACTGTTCCGCAGCCAACCACTCAGCGGTCGTACCGTCGTGGTCAGCAAGTTCTCCCACGCTTTCCATGAGCGGCAAGATCAACAACGTCAAAGCAATCGCCACCACGGCATCCGTAAAGGCCTGCAGACGTTCCGGCGACGACAGCTCCCGGCTTTTCGTGACCTGTGTCATGCCTCCGATTGTAGGGGCAGCCGGGTGAAATCAGCGGCAGTAGCGCGGTGGGCGGTGAACTATCAAGGTGACTGCCGCCGTCGTGCATGACAGTGCGATCACGCTCAATGCCAGAGCCGGCCAGCCAAACGCCTGAAAGGCGAGACCGCCTGCCCAGCCGATAACGCTGGAACCCAGGTAGTAGGACAGGTTGTACAGGGATGCTGCCTGCGCACGACCCGTTGTGGCGATGGTTCCGGTCCACCCTGAGCCGACGCTATGGGCGGCGAAGAAGCCACCGGTGAAGATCACCAGCCCGGCCAAGGTGGCTACCAGGTTCTCCACCAACGTCATGGACAAACCTGCCGACATGATGGCGATACCTGCCACCAGGACGTTCCGCCGTCCAAACCTGGTGGTCAGGCCCGCTGCCCAGCGCGAACTGACCGTCCCGGACAAGTACGCCAGGAAAATGAGGCTCACAACGGTGGCAGGAAGCCCAAAGGGTTCTGCGTGCAAACGGAAGCCAAGGTAGTTATAGACGGCCACGAAGCCACCCATGAGCAGGAACGCCTGCAAGTAGAGGGACAGCAGCTTGGGATTGCTTGAGTGCCCACCCAGAGTCCGGAGAGCTCCGCGAAATCCCAAAGCAGGGGCGGGGCTGAACCTGCGTTGCTTCGGAACAAGCACCAGGAACAGGACAGCTGAGACCGTGGCCAACAGGGATACCGCCAGGGCTGCGGCGCGCCATCCCCAGAGTTCTCCAACGGGCCCGGCCACCAGGCGCCCGGCCAATCCGCCCAGGGTGGTTCCGGCAACGTACGTGCCCGCTGCGAGGGCTGTGTGGACTTTGGTGACTTCCTCGTTGAGGTAGGCGATGGCGATTGCAGGGATGCCTCCCAAGGCCATGCCTTCCAAGGTCCGCAGTCCCAACAGCACAGGCACGGTGGGCGCAAGGGGCACCAGTAATCCCAACAACGTGGCGATGGCGATGCCAAGGGCCATGGCGCGGACCCGGCCAATTCTGTCCGCCAGGAAGGACCATGGAAGTACGGTGGCAGCCAGGCCTACGGTGGCGAGGGAAATGCTCAAGGCGGCTTCGGCGGCCGTGATCTGCAGCTCAGCCGCTATGAGGGGAAGCACGGCCTGGGTGGAATACAACTGGGCGAAGGTCGCAACGCCGGCGAGGGCCAACGCGGCCAATACGCGGCTGTAACCGCGGGATCCCTTCGCATGCCCGTCCCAGGCTACGGTGCTGGTCACGGAGGTTGTTTTGCTCACTGGGCCAGATTAGGAGGGAGCGCACTCCCCGTTCCAATGCATAGGTCTACTAGGATCAATGCATTGACGCATCAATCGTGAATGGCAAAGGAATGCAGTGGAGCCGGATCATCACCAACTCGTTCAGCTACTCCCGTTGCTGCCCGTCCTTGCCGAACTTGGCCGCACGGAACACATGACTGAAACCGCGGAGATCCTCGGCGTTCCACAGTCAACTGTGAGCCGGGCTGTGGCCAGGGCAAGCGCCATAGTGGGCATGGACCTGCTGATCCGGGACGGCCGGGGCATCCGGCTGACCCCCGCAGCCAGGACCCTGTTGCCCTACATCGAGGCAGCACTGCAGGATTTCCAGGCCGGGTTGGACAGGGTACGGCACGAATCGGACGTGGTGCGCGGGCGCATAGGGGTCTCCTTCCAGCACACCTTTGGCGAAGCGACGCTGCCCCTTCTCATCAGTGCCTTCCGCAGCCGGTACCCGCATACGGTCTTCGAACTCTGGCAGGGTCCCCGCGACGACTGCCTGACGCAGCTGGCCAGCGGGGACATGGATTTCGCCCTCACGGCGCCTATTGCACCGGAGGGGCGGGGCGTTCGTGCCATGCCGCTGTACCGCGAACCGTTGCGGGCCGTCCTTCACTACAGGCATCCCTTGGCGGAGCGGAGCAGCGTGCACCTCTCCGAGCTCCGGCACGATCCCTACATCACCCTGCCCGAGGGAGTGGGCCTGCGGGCGCTTGGGGAGGCGCTGCTGCGGGAAGCCGGCTTTCGTCCGCGGATTGCCTTTGAAGTCCAGGAGTCCACCTCGGCCCGTGGCCTGGTCTCCGCCGGGCTGGGGTTCAGCATCCTGCCCCCGGCAGGCCCCGGGGCCGGGACAGGGCAGTTCCTTCCGAAGGCCGAACTCGGGCTCGTGGAAGTAGCCATCGAATCGGACCTGGCCTTCCGGCAGATTGGTCTTGCCTGGCGGGAGCGAAGCTTTGAGCCGGACGCCGTCAAGCTGTTCCGCGAACTCGTGGTCAATGAGGGCGGGGAGTTGCTCGCCGAACTCGTCAGAGCCCGTTCAGGAACTCCCTGACCACGTCCGTCGCGGATCCTCCTCTGGCCTGCTGCCAGCCGGTCCCGGCCCATAGGTTGAGGCGATGAGGATCTCCGGCAGCAGATGCTGCACTCCGGACAGGGCTGGTGAGATGGTGGATCGCGGGATAGCCTTCCGGCGCGTCCCGGTGGTCCCGGACGAAGTCGTTAACCAGGGAACGGGCCCATCGTCCCGTGAAAGCCCGCGTCATTGCCGTCTCCGTAAATGCCGGATCGCCCAGCGCGTCCTTATGCGGCTTCCGTGCACCGCTCTCCTCGGTGCGCACCAAAGCGGTACCCACCTGCGCGGCCTCCGCACCCGCTGCCAGCACTTCACGCAGCGCGGAACTGTCCATGATGGCGCCTGCCGCAATGAGCGGAAGCCCGACGGCGGCACGCACCTGGGCGACCAGTTCCGCCGTCGTACGGGCTAATGGTTCCCGGCCGCCAGGCAGAAAGGCTGCCGCGTGTCCCCCCGCGGAGCTATGTTGCACGGCGATGGCATCAGGGCCTTCCTCTGCCGCAGCTAGAGCTTCCTCCACACTGGTGACACTGGAGATGACCCGGCTGCCGGCTTTTTGCAGGGCCCGGACCACCGGCTTTCCCGGGAGGCCAAACGCGAAGCTTACAAACTCCACCGGGTCGGCCAGCAGGGCGTCGATCTTGTCCTGCCATGAGTCGTCGTCATTGAGCCGAAGGGGCGGAATCGATACACCGTAGCGGGCTGCCTCGGTTTCCAATGCGGCACGGTACGCCTCCAGGCTTGCCTGGGCTTGAGGAGTTGGAGGGAGCTGACTTGCATCCGGTACGAACACATTCATGCCAAACGGAACGTTGAGGGCCCGCGTGGCAGCGATTTCGGCCGTCATGGCTTCGGGGCTCTTGTATCCGGCTGCGATGAAACCCAGCCCACCACCCTCATGAACTGCCTTCACCAACGCCGGTGTGGACGTTCCCCCAGCCATGGGAGCTGCAATAAACGGTGTTCCAAACAACGATTCGGACATGTGCGGTTTCTCCTCCGGACGCTCCAAGCTAGTCTTTCACGGTGAACAATCCTGACTCTGGCCAGCATTCCCACGCCCGCCCGGAAGCCGTGAGCGGCACCGTCATAGGGCTCGACATCGGCGGCACAAAGACCCGCGGCGTTCGGTTCGAAAACGGTACGCCGGTCCGTGATGAGAATGCAGGCAGTTCCAACGTCCAGAACGTCAGCCGGGAGCAAGCCGCAGCCAACCTGGCTGAGCTGTTCGGGAAGATCGGTGGCGGCCATGTCGATCAGGTGTACGCCGGGGCCGGCGGTATCGATACCGACCAAGACGCCCAGGCGCTGGCTGATCTGATTGCACCGCATGCGCCGGGCGCGCGCATCACTGTGGTGCACGATTCGCGCCTGTTGCTGGCAGCAGGGGGAGCGAGCACGGGCGTTGCGGTCATCGCCGGCACCGGCTCGGCCGCGTGGGGACGGAACGACGCCGGTGAGGAAGCCCGGGCTGGCGGCTGGGGCTACCTCCTTGGGGATGAAGGTAGCGGTTACTGGCTTGGACGCGAAGCTGTCCGGCATAGCCTGCGCCGGATGAACCAGGGCCTGGAGCCTGATCGGCTTAGCCGGGCATTGTTGGAATCCGTCGGTGTGGACGAGCCGGGCAAGCTGATCGCATTGTTCCACTCCCCGGATACGGGCCGTCGCTATTGGGCCCAGCAGGCCCGGTTGGTGGTGGAAGCCGCCGACGCCGGTGATGAAACCTGCCGGGCATTGGTGGATCAGGCGGGTGGTGACCTGGCTGACCTTGCCGAACAAGCCATCCGTCAACTGGGCCTGGACGGTCCGGTGATCCTCGGCAGCGGACTCGGAATGAACGTCCGCCGGCTTCAGGAAGCATTCAAGGCCAAGCTGGCCGAGGGCGGTATCACTGATGTGCGCATCCTCCAGCAGGACCCCGTGTTTGGTGTCCCGCGGCTTGTAGCGGAGCAGCGACCCTAGCGAAGTTTTTGTACACCTAATGACCTCAAAGGGGCCTTTTAAGGGCATTAGCTGTACAAAATCTCAGCCGCGGGTTCGTGGACGCAGCTTTACACCCGGCAGGGGCGGGGCCGGAATGCGGCCGGCTTCCGGACCTGCGTCAGGGCCATGGCCGGGAACGAAACCGAAGCGTGAGCTGGCGGCAGCATCGTCGTCGAGCAGCCCTTCGGCTTCCCATTCCTCACGGGCCTTCTCCACTTCTTCGTGCGTCCTGCCTACAAAGTTCCACCACATGAGCAGGTCTTCACCGAACGGTTCGCCGCCGAGGAGCATGAAGCGGGTGTCCGGCTGCGCTTCCACAAAAAGGCTGGACCTTCCGGCTCCCAGGTAGGCCAGGGGGCCCGCTTCAATGTCCTCACCATCGATCAAGAGGTGGCCGTCAAGGACCAACACTGCGTGCTCGAAGTCCGGCCGTAACGGCAGTTCAAGGGAGCCTGTTCCGGTGATGTCCGCTCCAACTATGGGGCTGAACATGGTGGCGGGGGAACGGTGACCGGCAAACTCTCCCACCATAACGGTGGCCCTGAACCCATCGCCCACTGCCACCGGCAGATTCTTCACTTGTTCAAAGGACGGCGCCCGGTGCCGGTGCTCGTCCGGTAGAGCCACCCACAGTTGGAGTCCGCGGGACATGGGAATTTCTTCCACCAACGCAGCGGAGCCGCCCTGGGGCCCGGCTGTAAGGACAGAGAACTCGGAGTGGGAGATGCCATGGCCTGCTGTCATGATGTTCAGCTCACCGGGCTGGACTACAACATCGCTACCCACGCTGTCGCGGTGCCGGACCGAGCCTTCCATGGGCCAGGTGACGGTTTGAAGCCCGCAGTGCGGGTGGGGGAGTACGCTCATGGCCACCCGATCCGGACCGAAGCTGTCCAGGAAGCACCACGCACCTACGGTGGGCAGTCCCCGCTGGGGCAGTGTCCGCATCACGTTCATGGCGCGCACTCCACCCAAAGGAACCTCGCGCTCGGGCCACAGTTGAACGCAGGGACCTTGACCTTCCGGAGCCGCGGGGCAGACTTCTTGGGCGGGGGAAGTATCAAGATTGGTCATGTGATCATCGCCTGTGCATAAATGTTGGAAATTGAGCTAATCTGTTGCACGTGAACAACGCCCTCCTGAGATACCGTGACGCTGTCCTTTACCGTTCGGGTGAACCGTATCGCATCCTCGCCGGAGCCATCCACTACTTCCGTGTTCACCCGGCCCTGTGGCAGGACCGGTTGCGTCGCCTCAAAGCGATGGGCGCCAACACGGTGGACACGTACGTTGCTTGGAACTTCCACCAGCCTAAGCGCGATGAGGCGCCGGACTTTAGCGACTGGCGCGACTTGGGCCGGTTCATCGACCTCGCCGCCGAGGAAGGGCTGGATGTCATCGTCCGCCCTGGCCCCTATATCTGCGCCGAATGGGATAACGGCGGCTTCCCCGCCTGGCTGACCCGCATTCCCGGCATCGGGCTGCGCTGCATGGACCCGGTGTTCACCGCCGCGATCGAGGAATGGTTCGATCAGCTCCTCCCCATCGTCGCCTCACGGCAGGCGTCCGCGGGTGGCCCGGTGGTGGCGGTACAAATCGAGAATGAGTACGGCAGCTACGGCGATGACCACGAGTACATTCGCTGGAACCGGCGCGCACTGGAGGACCGCGGCATCACTGAGCTCCTTTTCACCGCCGACGGCGGCACGGACTACTTCCTCGACGGCGGCGCGGTGGAAGGCACCTGGGCGACGGCGACGCTGGGAAGCCGGGGCGACGAAGCGATGGCCACATGGCAGCGACGCCGGCCCGGCGAACCCTTCTTCAACGTGGAGTTCTGGGGAGGCTGGTTCGATCACTGGGGTGAACACCATCACCGCCGGGATGCCGATGAAGCTGCTGTTGAAGCGCGCAAGATGCTGGACCTTGGCGGATCGATCTGCGTCTACATGGCCCATGGCGGGACCAACTTCGGCCTCAGCTCCGGAAGTAACCACGATGGCACCATGCTGCAGCCGACGGTCACCAGCTACGACTCGGACGCGCCCATCGCAGAGAACGGCGCACTGACGGCCAAGTTCCATGCCTTCCGCAAAGAGTTCTTCCGCGCCCAGGGAATCGAAGAGCTGCCCGAGCTGCCCGCTGAATTGCTGGCTGACGCTCCCGTACTGCCCGCCCAGTCCGTGCCTCTGAGCGATGGCCTGGACCTGTTGGAGTTGGCGCGCTCCGCCGGAACGCCGATAACCAGTGTCAAGCCACTGGGCTTCGAGCAGCTGGGACTCGACACCGGCATGGTCCTCTACGCCTCCGAAGCCATCCTTCCCGGGCGCGCCGATGCTCCCACAGAGAGCCGGTTGAAGATCACAGGGCTTAACGACCGTGCCTACGTGTGGGTGGACGGCACCTTCGCCGGGGTCCTTGATGACGTCACAGGAGCGGAGGGTCTCGCCGTTACGGGCACAGGCGTCGCCGCCAAGCTGGAGATCCTCGTAGAGAACCTGGGCCGCATCAATTACGGCCCCCTGACGGGTCACGGCAAAGGAATTCTGGGCGGCGTTCTGGTCAACCAGCGCTACACCTTCCACTGGACACAGACCCCCGTGGCGCTCGCCGACTGGAAGCTTGAAGACCTTGAAAGCTTGGCAGGAGCCGACTTCGAGGTGGACGAGCCGGCCGACACCTATATCGCATTGCCGGATTCCGGGAAGGGCTTCGTTTGGCTCAACGGGTTCCTGCTGGGCAGGTACTGGGAGAAGGGCCCACAGGTGACCCTCTACGCACCCGCTCCGTTGCTAAAAGAAGGCCGCAACAGCATCAAGGTGCTGGAACTCGTGAAGCCGGGGACCGTCGTCGAACTTCGTGAGGCGCCGGACCTTGGTTCCGAAGAAGCAAGCCCCATCGAGGCCGCCGAACTTCCCTAGCGTTCGACGCAAGGATTTATGCTGACACCATGACCCTGCAGTTCGATACCCGCCCAGCCGCTTACGCCGTGATGATCCATGAAGGGAAGATCCTGCTGGCGTATTGGAAGCAGGACGGCAAAGAAGGTTGGACATTGCCGGGCGGCGGCTTGGATCTGGCAGAACATCCTGTGGATGGTTGCAGTCGTGAGGTCTTTGAGGAAACCGGATACGAAGCCAGGATTGAACGAATGCTGGGTATCGACGTCGGACACTGGCCGGGCGAGATCCGCCCCGACGGTTCGGTGAAGGATTTTCAAGCCCTCAGGCTGGTCTACGAGGCCACAGTCGTGGGCGGCGAACTGACACACGAAGTGGATGGCAGCACCACCCACGCAGCATGGATCCCGCTGGAGGACGTACAGAAACTCAACCGCGTCTCCTTGGTGGATACAGCACTCCGCCTACACCGGGAGCGTCCTGCCAACGGAAAACTGAGCTAAAGCCTAGCCAAGAGCACTTCGCCTTGGCTACGCTATACATCGTTGCCGGCTCACCAGTTGCCGGCGCGGATGCCGAGGAGGTGGATTTGATGATTGCAGCGATCTTGCGCGCCCCGCACTCAGTTGCGGCGCGCCGTCATCAGCCCACCATTCCTGTCCCGGCGTCAGCCTGCCACAAGTAGGCGGCCGGGCCTCAGCAGAGGCATTTCATTGAACACTTACGCTTCTTCAAGCGAACCATTTTTCAGCACCACGTCAGAACAAATGCAGGGGCCTGTGGAGTACGGCTTCACAGACAAAACCGCGGACCTTTTCCGTGCCCATGCCGCTCCTGATGGCCAGGAAACGGCCGTCCCCGGCCGCGTAGTCCGCTTGGATCGGAACCGGGTCCTTGTAGCCTCGGCAGAAGGCCTCCTGCATCTGCCGTATCCACACCACGGCCTTGTGCCGGCCACAGGGGACTGGGTCTGGCTCGGCCACAACAACGCCGGTGAGGCGGCCGTCGTCGAGGTCCTGCCCCGCCATTCCGCTCTAAGCCGTAAGCGTGCCTTTGAGGCCTCCTCGGAGGAACAAATCCTGGGCAGCAACATTGACATTGTTGCCGTTGTGGTCCCCGTGGATCGTCCGCTGACCCATAACCGGCTCGAGCGGACGCTGGTGGCGGCATGGGATTCCGGTGCCACGCCGCTGGTGGTCATCACCAAAGCAGACCTCGCCCACCTTGCGGACGACGTTGTAGGGGAGGTTATCCTGCAGGCCGCCGGCGTGGACGTTGTCACTACCTCCGCGGAGCACGGCGACGGCCTGGAGGAACTGATGCAGCACATACCCCAAGGTGCCACGTTGGTATTACTGGGTCCTTCCGGCGCCGGTAAGTCAACACTCATTAACGCCCTCGCCGGGCGTGACATCCAACAGACAGGTTCCGTCCGAGCCGGTGACGGCAAAGGCAAGCACACCACCACCTCGCGGGAGCTGGTGCCTCTAGCCGGTGGCGCCGTACTCATGGATACCCCGGGAGTCCGTGGCTTCGGGCTCTTCGACGCCGATGAGGGCATGGAGGAAATGTTCGGCGATCTGGAGGAACTTTTCTCCAAATGCCGCTTTACGGACTGCGCGCATCAAGCAGAGCCGGGATGTGCGGTTCAGGAGGCGCTCGCGGAGGAAACCCTTGATCACCGGCGTTGGGCCAGTTACCTCAAGCTGCAACGCGAATTGGCAGCCTTGGCCAGAAAACACGATGCGGCCGCACGCCGCGCCTACCAGCGTGAATGGCACCAGAAGGTGATGTCGGCTGACCGGGGCCAGCGCGCCGCTGAGCGGTACAGGCACGATCAAGCTGAGGAGCGGGCCGGAAAAGGCGGCAAACGACGGAAACGCTGAACATTGCCGATTCATTACGGAACTCGTGGCGGCGCTGACATCGTCGGTGGTGCTGGCTACGCTGGGTGAAGATTGCTTTGCAGCCAAGTAATAAGAGTGCATATGATCATCAGGCTCTACCGATGTTCTCCTCCACAGATAGGTAAGCCCGGGTATGGCCGAAGCCATGATTGAGTTCAAGAGCGTCACCAAGAAATACCAAGGCGGGCAACCGGCGGTGGATGACCTCACCATGTCCATCGACAAGGGCGCTATTACTGTGTTCGTCGGCCCCTCGGGCTGCGGCAAGACAACCTCCCTGCGCATGATCAACCGGATGGTGGAACCCACCAGCGGAACCATCACCGTTGCCGGGGAAGATGTCTCGCGGGTTCCCGCAGCCCAGCTTCGTCGTTCCATGGGTTACGTGATGCAGTCATCAGGCCTGCTGCCGCACCGTTCCGTACTGGACAACATCGCTACGGTTCCGCGGCTCAACGGCGTTCCCAAAGCGGCGGCCAGGAAACGCGCTGCGGAACTGCTCGACGTCGTCGGGTTGGCTTCCGTTCTGGGCAAACGGTATCCGTCGCAACTTTCGGGTGGTCAGCAGCAGCGTGTGGGGGTTGCCCGGGCGCTCGCTGCTGATCCGCCGGTACTGCTGATGGACGAGCCCTTCAGTGCCGTGGATCCTGTGGTCCGTGACGAACTTCAGCAGGAACTTCTCCGACTTCAGCGGGAGCTGGCCAAGACCATCGTGTTCGTCACCCACGACATCGACGAGGCAACCGTTCTTGGCGACAAAGTGGCTGTTTTCGCCGTCGGGGGAAAGCTCGCACAGTACTCGGCGCCGGAAGAGATTCTGCGCGCACCCGCCAACGACTTCGTTGCCTCCTTCGTGGGACGTGACCGCGGTTTCCGGCACTTGGCCTTCAACGCCGCAGATGCCGTGACCTTGCACCCGGTGACCATGGTGAGTCCCTCCGACGGCCACCACGCGGGACGCCAATCGGGGGAGTGGGCATTGGTGGTCGATGACGCTTCGAGGCCACTGGGCTGGTCCTCGCCGCGCGACGGCGCCGGACTGATCCCCGGAGGGTCACTCTTTCGCAAGGGAGACACTTTGCGGCGGGCGCTGGACGCGGCGTTGTCGTCGCCGTCCGGCCTTGGCGTTGCGGTAGACGACGACGGCCGGGTGGCCGGAGTCCTGAAGGCCCCGGAAGTCCTGGCACTGATCGAAGAAGTCCGCCACCACAGGGAGGATGCCACCTGATGGAGTGGTTCCTTGCCAACAGTGGCATGGTCCTGGGGCTGGCCGGTCAGCACATTGTCTTGGCCGTCATCCCCATGATCCTTGGCCTGCTGATTTCGGTTCCCCTGGCCCAGTTGGCCAGACGTAACAGCACGCTCAGGTCAGTAGTGGCCACTGCGACGTCGCTGCTCTACACCATTCCATCACTGGCCCTGTTCATTATTCTTCCCACTATCCTGGGCACGCGGATCCTGGATCCCCTGAATGTGGTGGTGGCGCTCACAATCTATGCGGTGGCCCTGCTGGTGCGTGCTGCGATGGATGCCTTCGACTCCGTGGACGACGACCTCCGGAACGCTGCGGTGGCCATGGGTTTCAAACCCTTGGCACGCTTCTTCCAAGTGGACCTTCCGCTGTCCCTGCCAGTGCTGTTCGCAGGTCTCCGTGTGGTTTCGGTCAGCAATATCTCCCTGGTGAGCGTGGCGGCACTGCTGGGGGTGGGTAACCTGGGGGTCCTTTTCACGGATGGCTTGCAGCGCACCTTCATTACCGAAGTGGTGGTGGGCATCATCGCCATCCTGGTGCTGGCGCTATTGATGGATGCAGTGCTGGTGGTCTTGGAGCGGCTGTTGACCCCGTGGACCCGGGCAGCTGGTGGAAAGTCGCCGCGTCCGGACACCAACGCCCTGGTAACTGAGCCCAAGACCGGGGCTGGCAAGCCCGTCGCGGCAGTACGCCCGGACCCGGGAGCGTCTGCATGAACATCTTTGCCGAAACCATCGCCTGGCTGACCAACCCCAAAAACTGGACCGGTAGCGGGGGAATCCCCTCCCGCTTGCTGGAGCACCTGCAGTACAGCGCGTTGGTCCTGGTTATCGCCGCTGCGATCGCCATACCCATCGGCCTCTACATTGGGCACACCGGCCGTGGCCGCGTAGTTGCGGTTGCCGTGGCGGGCGCTTTGCGTGCTCTCCCCACGCTCGGGCTGCTGGTCCTTTTTGCGTTGCTGGCCGGTAGTGGCCTGATGCCTCCTGTGTGGGCGCTTGTCATTCTCACTGTGCCGCCGCTGCTGGCCGGGACCTATGCCGGCATTTCCAGCGTTGACGCCACTGTGGTGGACGCCGCCCGGGCCATGGGGATGACCGAACTTCAGATCCTGTTTCGGGTGGAAGTACCCAACGGGTTGCAGGTGATGTTCGGCGGTATTCGCACCGCCGTTCTGCAGGTCATTGCCACAGTCTCCGTGGTTGCCTACCTACCGTTGGGCGGGCTGGGCCGGTATCTATTCGATGGCCTGGTCCTGCAGGATTTCCCCAGGATGCTCGGTGGTTCCCTGCTCATAGCGGGGCTGGCCATTGCCGTGGACCTGGTCCTCGCCGGAGTGCAACGGCTCGTTATTTCGCCAGGACTCACCCTCGACTCAAGCGGCCGCCAGAAGGCAGCCGACGATCTCACAGCCGCGGCTCCCGCCGAGGCTGCCGTTCAAGGAGGTACACCATGAAAAACCCCGTCCCCATGACCCTGACGCGCCGTGGTCTCGGCGGCCTCGCCGCTGGACTGGGCGTGGCCCTCGCTTTGAGCGCGTGCGGCGGCAGCCCCTTGGCCACCCCGTCCACCTCCGCAGCCAGTGGCTCCGCCGAAGGCGGCTCGTTGGTGGTTGGCTCCGCTGACTTCCCGGAGAGCCAGGTTGTCGCAGAGATCTATGTTGGTGCCCTCAACGCTGCAGGTCTGACGGCAACGTCCAAGCCGAACATCGGTTCGCGCGAGATCTACTTCAAGGCGGTCCAGGACGGCTCCATAGACCTCGTCCCGGACTACTCCGGCAACCTCCTGTCCTATGTGGACACGGAAGCTACCGAGGTCTCCGCCGACGACGTTTACAAGGCACTCCCAGGCAAGCTTCCGGAAGGCCTTGCAGTCCTGGAGCCGGCCAAGGCCGAGTCCAAGGACGCCATGGTGGTCACTAAGGCCACCGCCGAGAAGTACCAGCTGAAGTCCATCGAGGACCTGGCGAAGGTGTGCAAGGACTTCACCATGGCTGCACCGGCCACTTTCGAGACCCGCGCCTACGGCTTCCCGGGACTGAAGGCCAACTACGGTTGTGAGCTCAAGGGTTTGCAGCCTTTCAATGACGGTGGCGGCAATCTGACGCTCCAGGCCCTCCTCGAAGACAAGGTCCAGGTGGCGGACATTTACACCACCACTCCGTCCATCGCAGATAATGACCTTGTGGTCCTGGAGGATCCGAAGAACAACTTCAAGGCCCAGCAGGTCCTGCCGTTGGTCAAGGAAGCCAAGATGACGGACAAGGCCAAGGAAGCACTCAACAACGTCTCCAAGATCCTCACCACCGAGGACCTGATCAACCTGAACCGCGCAGTCAGTGGCGACCAGAAGCAGGCCCCCAAGGACGCAGCCGCAGCCTGGCTGAAGGACAAGGGAATCGTCAAGTAACACCTGAACAAAACCGCGTACGACGGCGGTGACGGGCCCGCGCGGGACCGTCACCGCCGTCGTCGTTTCTGTGAGTTAAGTCTCAACTAAACTCCATCACCCGTATGGCATATTTGAGGGATGGCGAATTTCAAGCAGTCCACCAAGCTTCATAATGTCCTTTACGACATCCGTGGACCGATTCTTCAGGCCGCCCAGCAAATGGAAGCAGAGGGTCATCGGATCCTCAAACTGAACATCGGAAACCCGGCACCTTTTGGTTTTGAAGCGCCCGACGCCATTTTGGTGGACATGATCCGGCACTTGCCTAATGCCCAGGGCTACAGCGACTCCCGTGGCATTTTCTCTGCCCGGACCGCGGTCTCGCAGTACTACCAAACGCGTGGCATCCAGAACATCCACGTTGACGATATCTACCTGGGCAACGGGGTCAGTGAGCTCATCACCATGTCCCTCATGGCGCTCCTGGACGACGGCGACGAAGTGCTGATTCCCACTCCGGATTACCCGCTGTGGACCGCCTCGGTGGCCCTTGCCGGGGGCCGTCCCGTGCACTACCTCTGCGACGAAGATTCCGGATGGCAACCCGATCTTGAGGATATGGAATCCAAGATCACGCCGCGGACCAAGGGCATTGTGGTGATCAACCCCAACAACCCCACCGGAGCCGTCTACCCGGAGGAGACCCTCAAGAAGATCGTGGCTTTGGCGGAGAAACATGGACTGGTTCTCTTCGCTGATGAGATCTACGAGAAGATTCTCTACGAAGACGCCGTCCATGTGAATCTCGCCGGGCTCACCGGGGACGACGTCCTGTGCCTGACGTTCAGTGGATTGTCCAAGGCCTACCGTGTGTGCGGTTACCGCGCCGGCTGGATGGCCATTTCCGGTCCCAAGAAGGATGCTGCGGACTATCTTGAGGGCATCAACCTGCTGGCCAACATGCGGTTGTGCGCCAATGTTCCTGCACAGCACGCCATCCAAACTGCGCTGGGGGGCTACCAAAGCATCAACGACCTCATCCTGCCCGGCGGCAGGCTCCTGGAGCAGCGCAATATGGCCTACGACCTCTTGAACGAGATTCCCGGCGTCAGCACCCAGCAGGCTCGAGGTGCCCTCTATTTGTTCCCGAAGTTGGACCCGGAGGTCTTCCACATTCGGGATGACGAGAAGTTCGTCCTCGATTTGCTGAAGGAACAAAAAATCCTGGTTTCCCACGGACGTGCCTTCAACTGGGTTCGACCGGACCACTTCCGAATGGTGACCTTGCCCAACGTCAAGGACATTGAAGAAGCGATTGGCCGCATGGCGGACTTCCTGTCGAGGTACCCGGGCAACTAGCCTGAGGTCCATAGCCGCGCCACGGAGGCGCGGCAGGGCAGAAAGGCATGCCGATGGCTGCAGCAGTTGAGTTCGCCACAAGTCCGGCCGAAGCCCTCAGGGTGGGTTCGGGGTTCTCGCTGGCAGAAGTGGATCCTGAATCCACCCCCGGCTACACAGGCGCGAAAGCGGATGGCACAGAACTGCTGGGGGCGCAGGACGCGCAGCTGGCGGAGCTGCAGGAGAAGCTCTTTGCCGTTGGTAGGGCCGGCAGCCAAAAACGGCTCCTGCTGATACTCCAAGCCATGGACACTGCGGGCAAGGGCGGCATCGTCAGCCACGTGGTGGGGGCCATGGATGTGCAAGGCGTTCAAGTGTCCGCTTTCAAAGCCCCAACTGACGAGGAAAAGGCGCACGACTTCCTGTGGAGGATCGAAAAGCAGGTTCCCGACGCCGGGATGGTGGGGGTCTTCGACAGGTCACACTACGAAGACGTCCTCATCCACCGCGTCCACGGCTGGGCTGACGCTCCCGAGCTGGAACGCAGATATGCCGCGATCAATGACTTCGAGGCCCGCCTTACCGAGCAGGGAACCACCGTGGTGAAGGTCATGCTCAACATCAGCAAGGACGAGCAGAAGAAACGCCTCATTGCCAGGCTGGACGATCCCACCAAACATTGGAAGTATAGCCGCGGTGACCTCGCGGAGCGTGCATTCTGGGACGACTACATGGACGCCTATCGCGTTGCCTTCGAGAAGACCTCCACGGAGATTGCTCCCTGGCACGTGGTGCCGGCCAACAGGAAGTGGTACGCGCGCATCGCAGTGCAGCAACTCCTGTTGGATGCCCTCGGTGGGCTGCAGCTGGACTGGCCCAAGGCTGACTTTGACGTCGCCGAGGAACGCGCCCTCGTGGAGGAGTCCTAAACGGTCCGGTTGCCGGGTGCCGAAGTGCCGTCGTCGTTGCTTGCATCGCGGGCGGTTGCCAGGCGCTGACGGGCTCCTTCAAGCCAGTCCTCGCAGCGCTTGGCCAATGCCTCGCCGCGTTCCCAGAGAGCCAGCGATTCTTCCAAACTGGCTCCGCCTGCCTCCAGGCGTCCCACCACCGCCACAAGTTGTTCGCGGGCTTCCTCATAGCTAAGTCCGTCAAGGGATTCCGGGGTAGGTGCTGTCTGGTTGTTCTCAGTCATGGTGGTCCTTCGTGGTGGTGACGGTGTAACCGGCGCATCAAGTTCGGGTGAGAGGTGGGTGCTGGGAGGGTTGTCAGCGTTCCATAAGCTGACCTGATCCAGCCGAGACAGCCCTGAATCGTCCCTCAGCTACCCGAACGCTCAGTGGTGTTCCGTCCGGAGCTTCTTCGGGGCTGCTGACCACGTGGTGACCCGCTTGGTCCTGGCCAATGAGCTGAACGACGGCGTAGCCTCGGTCCAGCGTCTTCTGGGGTGACAAGGCGCGAACCTGCGCACGGAGATGGTGGACTTGGTCCAAGGCCCGGAGAACCGCTGTGCTGACGGCTGAATGAGTTCGTCGCTGGAGGCGGTGGATGTCCTCGGAACGGGCATCCACCATCGAAGAGGGGGCCGCCAGGACTGGGCGGGACCTCAATGCGTGGAGCCGATCAGTCTCCCGGTCCACCATGCGGCCGATGCTCCGGCGAAGATGGTCCCTGGCCTGCCGGACCATGGCCAGTTCCTCGGCCACATCCGGAACGATTCGTTTGGCCGCATCAGTGGGTGTTGACGCCCGGAGGTCCGCGACGTCGTCCAGGATAGGACGGTCGGCTTCATGGCCGATCGCACTAACAACCGGTGTAGTGGCCGCAGACACGGCACGGATGAGGTCCTCATTGCTGAAAGGCAGGAGATCTTCCAAAGAGCCGCCGCCGCGAGCGAGGACAATCACATCCACGTGCGGATCGGCATCCAGTTTCTTCAAGGCGGCGATGATCTGTGAAACGGCGGTGTTGCCCTGGACGGCCACTTCGCGGACGTCAAACTCCACCGCCGGCCAACGCAAGGCAGCGTTTCGCATGACATCCTTCTTGGCATCGGAATCCCTGCCGGTAATGAGGCCGATGCGGTGGGGGAGAAGAGGAAGCTTCCGCTTCCGGGAGTCAGCGAACAGGCCCTCGGCCGCCAGCGCCTGGCGCAGCCGTTCAATTCTTGCCAGCAGATCGCCGAGGCCTACCGGACGGATGTCCTTCACAGACATGTTCAGGCGCCCTGTCTTCACCCAGAAGTCCGCTTTCACCAAGGCAACCACGCGGGAGCCACGTTCCAGGGGTATCTTCTGGCGGTCAAGCACCGTTGACCACACAGATGCAGGGAGTGAAATCTCTGCGTCCACATCACGCAAGGTCAGAAAAGCGTTACCGCCCCTGCGGGTCAGTTCGATGACCTGACCCTCAATCCACGCAGCCGGCGCCCGCTCTATGTGTGCCTTGAGCTTGCGGGAGAGCAACTGCAGGGGCCATGGATTGTCCGGGCTGGTCTCAGCAGCGGTCCCAGGCAGCGTCGATTCCGGCGTTGCTTCAGCGGACATGGGTGGTCCATGCCTGGTTCAAGCGCCGTGTTTGTACCTGCATTGTCATTGTCCTCGCTCAGGGGTGCGGCTGTGGTGCCAACCGGCCTTCCAACTCTATCCATAGCTTGGGCGAGGCCTCCGACATTTTTTCTGCTATGTGGACACACCTAGGATGGTGGCATAGCCCCCGAACCCCGAGGATGACCTTGCGTAGTTTTGTTTCAGCATTGGGAGTGATCCTCGCTTTACTCCTCACAGCCGTCGCCGTTCCTACCGCGTGGGTTGACCAGAACATCGTCAAAGAAGAGGGCTTTGTCCGGATGGCAGGTGCACTGGGCAATGATCCGGAATTCCAAAGCAAACTGGCCGCTGCCGCAGTTGGAACCTTCGAGTCATCCGTGGATCTCCCAGGGCCCATCCAATCGTTGGCGGCTGACGCACTCCGCAGCGCTGCATCTGGAATGCAATCGTGGAGCGACTACCCCCGGGCGTGGGAAGAGACAGTGCGCAACAGCCACAGGTTGAACTTCGGCGCGGCGAACCAATCAGAGGAAGCAGCCACCACCTCTGCGCTGGTCCTTGATATCAGCCCCATGGTCAGACTCATTCGCGATCATTTCGCCGAGGCCACCCGGATCCGGATTGATGTTCCAGCGGAAAGCCTGGTCTCTCTGGGGGAGCCCTCCCACCGCCAACTGGTGGAGCGGGTGGCTGCGTTTGCGCCCCTATGGTGGGTGGCCGCACTCGGCGCTCTCATTTCCTTATTGCTGGCTCTTGTGGTTGCACGCAGGCGTTCCCTGGTGCTGGTCTTCGTTGGGCTTGGCGGCCTGGCGCTGGCTGCGCTCTGGACGGCGGGCGCGGACCTGGCCGGAGGAGTAGTGGGTAACCTGTCCAGCGCAAACGGTGTGGCTGAGCTTTTCAAACAAGAGTTCTTCACGGCCGCAAAGACAAGCTTCGGGCAATGGATCCTGATCGCAGCGGTGACATCCGGCGCATTGTTTGTGGCAGGCGTCATAGGATCCTTCGTGTCAGGGCGACGACGGTCACGTTCGGCCCCCGGGTAAAGGCCGGGCCGGTAGCATGGAGGAATGACCAGCACAGCAGTTTCCATTCCTATGCCCACGGTGCCCCGCAGACGCCGTTCTCCGGAAGAGGTCCAGGCAGCGGCGCCCGTCACGGGTCCCAAGAAGGTCCTGTTGGCGGCCCCTCGAGGTTATTGCGCTGGCGTAGACCGGGCTGTCATTGCTGTGGAAAAGGCTTTGGAGCACTACGGGCCTCCCGTCTACGTACGCAAGCAGATCGTCCACAACGTGCACGTTGTTAGCTCCCTGGAGGAGCAAGGCGCCATCTTCGTTGAGGAAACCGACGAGGTCCCCGAAGGCGCACTGGTCATCTTCTCCGCACACGGCGTCTCACCTGCAGTGGTGCAGTCAGCCGAGGATCGCGGATTGCGCACCATCGATGCAACCTGCCCTCTGGTCACCAAAGTGCACAAGGAAGCTGTGCGCTTTGCCAAGGAAGATTACGACATCCTGCTCATTGGTCACGAAGGCCACGAGGAAGTCGAAGGAACAGCCGGCGAAGCCCCGGAGCATATCCAGATCATTAACGGGCCCCATGAAGTGGACAAGGTCACCGTCCGTGACCCTGAGAAAACCATCTGGCTTTCTCAGACCACGCTCAGCGTGGACGAAACCATGGAAACCGTTCGCCTCCTCAAGGACCGTTTCCCCACCCTGCAGGATCCGCCCAGCGATGACATTTGCTATGCCACCACCAACCGGCAGGTGGCTATCAAGAAGATCGCCCCGCAGGCTGACCTCGTGATCGTTGTTGGTTCGGCCAACTCGTCCAACTCCGTGCGCTTGGTTGAAGTAGCGCTGGAATATGGTGCCAAGAGCTCGTACCGCGTGGATTTTGCCAATGAAGTGGACGAGTCCTGGTTCGAGGGCGTTGCCACCGTGGGCGTGACTTCCGGCGCTTCCGTTCCTGAAGTGCTCGTCAAGGATGTTCTGCGGCTTCTGGCTGACTACGGTTACGGTGAGGTCCAGGAAGTGGTGACAGCAGAGGAAGACCTGCTTTTCTCGCTTCCCAAGGAACTGCGGGCCACCTTGAAGAAGGCCGGCGATGTGACACGTGCCCTTGGCGGCCGTGGAAACCGTCCGACGTCCTAACAAATACTCGTTACACAACTGGCCCGCAGTGGTTGCCTTCCTTCGGGAAAGCCTTCACTGCGGGCCAGTTCCGTTAAGCGGCCCATCTCTTAGGCGGCCGACTCCCGGTCCTGTCGGTCGTCCTGGTCGTGGGCTGCGTCCTGATGCCCATGGGTGTCCACGGCCAGCAGTTCCGGGGCTGCCAACGCGCGGGGGACAACCTCAACGGACACCGGCGCGGCGAGGCCAGCATCGTCCATGGTGTTGAGCTTGCGCGCTGTAGGGAGCACCCGTGCCTCCAGTGTGCCCACCATGGCGTTGTAGCGATCCACAGAGGTCTTCAACGAGCTGCCCAGCTTGCTGACATTGTCCCCGAGGGTGCCCATGCGTTCGTAGAGCTGCTTGGCGAGCTCAAACAGTTCGTGAGCGCTGTCGGTGAGGACATCCTGTCGCCAAGTGAAGGCTACGGACTTGAGGACCGCCAGCAGGGTGCCTGGCGAGGCGAGAACTACATTCCTGGACAAAGCGTGTTCCAGCAGGGCAGGGTCGGCCTCAAGGGCTGACGCCAGAATGGACTCTGCCGGAAGGAAGCAGATCACCAGCTCGGGGGAGTTCCCAGGAATATCCCAGTACTTCTTGGCCGCCAAGGCGTCGATGTGGGCCTTGAGAGCCTTTGCATGCTGTGCCAGCAGCGTCTTGGAGTCATGGCTGATGGCAGGACCTACCGACTCACCGAAGGATCCGTCTCCGTGGAGTTGTTCCTGCGCAGCGAGGTAGGAAGCCAAGGGCACCTTGGCATCTACTACCAGCTGCTTACCACCAGGAAGCTGAACCACCAGGTCCGGCCGCAGCGTGTTGTCGTTACGGCCCGAATGAACCTGCTCATGGAAGTCCACGTGCTTGAGCATTCCAGAGGCCTCCACCACTCTGCGGAGCTGAACCTCGCCCCACTGGCCGCGTGCACTGTTGGAACGGAGTGCTGAGGCCAAGGCGTGCGTTGACCGCAAGAGCTGTTCGTCGGATGAACGCGCATCCTGCAATTGCTGGGCCAGTTGGCCGTACTGCTCCACCCTGTCCCGCTCGAGCAGCGATACCTGTTGCTGCACCGCTGTGAGCTTTTCGGCCACGGGAGCGAGCGCGCGCAAAACACTGCCGTCGGAGTTCCTTGCTGCGCTCAACTCCCGGTTCTGTGTGAACAAAAGCCGCCGCTCGGCGTCGGCGGCTGCCAGCTGTGCCGTCACTTCCGAAAGCCGTGACGAAACGGCATCAAAGTCCTCCTCCAGCCCAGCGCCCCGGCGTCGGAAGACAATATAGCCGGCCGCAAGCCCAACCGCGGCGCCAATCAGCAGCATGAGCAGGGCCAATACCAATCCAAATCCATCCATGTGGCAACCCTGTCACAGGGGTACGACAGTTTTAGCGAGGCTGTACGCGTGGGCCCGGTTTGCGGGTGGTGACAACCCCGGACGTGGTTCCAACGGGTAGAATCAATGCTCGTGGCTCTTACTATTGGCATCGTCGGACTGCCCAACGTCGGCAAATCAACTCTTTTCAATGCACTGACTCGTAACCAGGTGCTCGCTGCGAACTATCCGTTCGCAACGATTGAACCCAACGTCGGCGTGGTGAACCTTCCCGATCCGCGTCTGGCGAAGCTGGCGGAGATCTTCGGTTCGCAGAAGTTGCTGCCCGCTCCGGTGTCCTTCGTGGACATCGCAGGCATCGTGAAGGGTGCCTCGGAAGGCGAAGGCCTGGGGAACAAATTCCTGGCCAACATCCGCGAAGCGGAGGCCATCGCGCAGGTGGTTCGTGTTTTTGATGACCCGGATGTCATCCACGTCGATGGCAAGGTTGATCCGCGCTCCGACATGGAAACCATCAACACCGAGCTGATCCTTGCTGATCTTCAGACCATCGAAAACGCCATCCCGCGTATCGAAAAAGAAGTCAAGATCAAAAAGCGCGAAGCAGCTGAACTGGCCGCCATCAAGGCAGCCCAGGCAGTCCTGGAACGCGGCGACACCATCTTCTCCTCGATCAAGAGCGACAAGCTGGAGATGGAGCACCTCAAGGAGCTCGGGCTTTTGACTGCCAAGCCCTTCATCTACGTCTTCAATGCCGATGAAGGCATCCTTGGTGACCAGGAAAAGCAGGATGAGCTGCGTGCTTTGGTGGCCCCTGCTGATGCGGTGTTCCTTGATGCCAAGCTCGAATCCGACCTCGTTGAACTGGACGAGGAAGAAGCCCGCGAAATGCTGGAAATGAACGGCCAGAGCGAATCCGGCCTGGACCAGTTGGCCCGCGTTGGGTTCCACACCCTTGGCTTGCAGACCTACCTCACAGCCGGTCCCAAGGAAACCCGTGCATGGACCATTCGCCAAGGCGACACTGCGCCTCAGGCCGCTGGCGTGATCCACTCCGATTTCCAGCGCGGCTTCATCAAAGCTGAAGTTGTTTCCTTCGACGATCTCATCGACGCCGGTTCCATGGCTGAGGCCAAGTCCCGAGGCAAGGTCCGTATTGAAGGCAAAGAGTACGTGATGGCCGACGGCGACGTGGTGGAGTTCCGCTTCAACGTGTGATTTAGCCCGTTTTCCCGCTTGTTTGCAGGGGTCAGGCTTGCTGAGTCCGCAGGGAGTCCGCAGAAATGCCGAGAGCGTCATCCATCATGGCGCCGGCAGCGGACCTGGTTCGGTCCTCGGCGGTGGGCCAAAGGTGAGCATAGGTGTTGAGTGTGGTCGTTGCCTTGGAGTGGCCCAATGCCCGCTGCACCGTTACGACATCGCAGCCGGCAGCAATCAACCCTGATGCATAGAAGTGCCGCAGGTCATGGAGTCTCACAGCTTCAAGGCCTGCGGCCTTTACTGTTTTGCGCCACCAATAGCCCGAAGTGTTTTGGTGCGGCGGTAGGCCCTGCTCTCCGATGAACAGCCATTGTTGCTCTCCATGGACGCCGACGTGCTGCACATGGGCGGCGAGGATCTGCACCAGCCCATCAGGGATGTGCACCAGTCGCTCAGAACCGTATTTCGGCAACGTGATGCTTACCTCGCCCTTACCGGCCCGCTGGACTTGCCTCTGAACAGCCAGGGTGCGACGCAGGAAATCAATATCTCCAAGCTGTATTGCCGCCGCCTCGCCTAAGCGCAGGCCCGCGAAAGCACACATTGCAACGAACGGCTTGAACCACGGCTCAGACGCCCCTAGGAGAGCGCCAACGTCCGCGGGGGAGGGAATGCTCATAGCGTGCTCGGCCTTGCGTGCACGGGGCAGAGAAACGCCGTCAGCGGGGTCCGTGGCAAGCATTCTGTCATTGCGTGCACCACGCAGCACAGAGCGGACATTATTAAAGCGAGTCTTGACCGTCCCGGGCGCCAAGCCGTCCTGACTCATCTTCTTCACCCAAGCCTCAACGTGTGAGCGTTTCAGGTTGCGAAATTCCACATCAGCGAACGTGCACGAGCGGACAGCTAGGCTCATGGCCTTCGACGTTCCAGCCGCCCAGAGCTGCCTCGTTGACCAATCCTCAAAGAATGATCCCAGGGTGACGCGCCCCGACTTCGGATCCACGTAGCTGCCAGTGACAACAGACGCGGTTACCTCATCCAACCAGCGCTGAGCGTCAATCTTCCGCGGGAAGTGCCGCGCATGTTCCTTGCCCGTCTCGTCCCTGTAACGGGCTCGCCAAGAGCCATTTTCACGTTTCTGGATACTGGCCATGACGGTGCTCCATCATCTCTTGAACCAAAGTCGCAGGTGTCCACTTCTGCATGTGAGACGCCTGAACCACCATTTGGGCTATTGCATCCCAAATCCCCAGCCGTTCCCATTGCTCCTGTGGGATCTCTTCCACTTTGTCGATGAGTGACTGTAGTCGCACGCGCTGTTCCTCAAGCGTTGCGAAGCCCGCGTAGATCCGTTTCCGGGCAAGACGCATCATTCCGATCTCCGAGGCTAGAGACTCCAGGATTGCCGACTCCGGAGGGGGAGCGGTCATAATTCCGATCTGGCTACCCAAAACCCTAGCCAGCCCTCGGGCCTCCGCTAAGCGCACGGGACGCTGACCCTTCTCAATGCGGCTAATGGTCGTCTGGTGGAAGCCTTCCCAGCCGTCCGCAACCATCCTTCGAGCAAGCTCACCCTGAGACCAGCCACGGTCTTCCCGAAGGCGTTGAACGTTCTCAGCGAACTGGGATTCCTCGGCCTGATACACGGCTTGGTGGTCTGCGTGATAGTCCATCATCTCTCAACCATAAACCATGCTGTTGCGATGTTCCCAACAAGTGTGCATACTGGAATTAGACGGTGGTGTTGGAGCTACCGCAACAAAATGATTTAGAGAGTGAAAGGAAAGGGAATGGCTCTAGTAGGTGTAACCACATTGCTGACCTTGCCGGAAGCCGCTGATCGTCTTCGGAAGTCACCTGCACAACTTCGCTGGATGCTTCACAACGGTTCAGCCCCGCGTTCTGCCAAAATCGGCGGGCGCAGGATGTTCCGAGAATCAGACATCAACGACTACATCAACCAAGCATTCGAGCAAAGCGCCGCGTGATGCTCGATGGCTACCACGGTCAGGAGCACCACGGGCACCGCGCCCATAGTTTTTGACCTCGTTGGCCCAGACCTGGTGCTGATCGTTTTAGAAGACGGATCACAACAGGTGTATCGGGCCAGCGAAATACTCGCGGCTATCAGCCCACCAAGCTGACGCGAACCACTGAACTGCTCTCTGGGAGGGAGCACAAAGGGACGCATTACCAAACCACCACCACATAACTGATCAAAGGTCTCAAAAAATGAATATCTCCACGCAGCACGAATTCACCTCCGTCCCGGCAGGGTACGAACTTTGCTTCGACCACACCGAGCCCGTCTGGTACGGCCCGGAGTACGGCAGCACCTCTGCCTCATGGGACTTCTCGGGCTTCTCAATCCAATTGGTCGCGGATCACGGAGAACACATCGAAACACTCACCCTCGATCAAGCCAAAGCAAAGCTGCTGCGCATTGACGAGGAAAAGGAGCAACTAACGGGAATCCTCCGACTCATGGGAGAAGTCCCCAAGCCCAAAACAGCATGACAATCGTTCGGCCCCTGAGAGCAGCAGGGGCCGAACACCCAAACATCAACCAGACGGTCACTACACAACAAGGACAGACATGTTCCCCACAGACCAACAACTGCTCACCGAACCACCCGTTCCTGTTCCTCTACCCCCTGTGTCAGGAACGAGGAACACCGTCACATATGGTGACGTAGCTGGCCTACTCTCTGGCGATCTACCGCCTGCCCCGTCCCCGTCCGTCTTCTACCGCTCAGACGGAACATGCCTGTTCTACAGCGGTCAGTTCAACCTTCTATTTGGGGAGGCTGAAAGCGGCAAAACCTTCGTCGTCATCGGCGCTATCGCAAGGGCTCTCATTGCCGGCCAACGAGCCGTCTTCATCGACATGGATCACAACGGCGTTCAAGCCATAGTCTCCAGGCTCTTGGACTTCGATGTTCCACCAGAAATCCTCGCTGACCTCGACAAGTTCCGCTACAAGGAACCCGAAGACCGTCACGACCTCATCCAGACTGTGGCGGATCTCAAGACCTGGCGGCCCCACATTGTGGGAGTGGACAGCATCGGCGAACTGCTTCCCGCATTGGGTTTGAACAGCAACAGCCCCGATGACTTCACCATTGCGCATACCGCCGTACTCAAGCCTCTAGCTATGGCGGGAGCTTGCGTGATCGCCATTGACCACGTAGCTAAGAACGCCGAGTCCAAGGCTCAGGGGCCTACGGGGACAGTAGCGAAGGCAAGGGCAGTAGGTGGAGTAATGCTCCGGGTAACAGTGAAGGAGCAATTTAGTCCAGGGAACGGCGGGTCCTGCTACCTGAACATCAAGAAGGACAGGCACGGGGGATTGCGGGCCAACTCTCCTAGCGGAGATAAGGAGCCCCTAGCCGGAACCTTCAAGATGTTCCCGGACTCCACATTCGCCGTGTTCGCGCCGGAAGGCGGTGAACGAACTCCCGCATCCGCTCCCGCTGTTGACCTCGCAGAATTGAAAGCTCTTAATCCGCCGCCGTCTTCTGTTCGGGACGTGAAGGAGAGGCTCGGCTGGGGCGGAACCAGGGCCACCGTTGCGCTAAAGGTCTACCGCGATACGTTCCCCGTTCCCCACACAGAGGGTAGAGGAACAGGAACACAAGACATTCCCCGTTCCGCAATCGTTCCCGAGGAACACGGAACAGAGGCGGCGTGACTGAGGAACAAATGCTCAAACACCTAGCCGACCTCCATAACGAGCTTGTGCAGCTTTCGGATGCCATCGACAACAACCAGCCCACAAACCGAGGGGACGCGGCGGCGGAATGAATCAACAAAAAATGACCGACGCGGAACTAGCCGAGTACTGGAAGCGGCAAACGATCCACTACCGAAACCTTTCCAACACTTACCTTCAACAGCTCTTAGCAACGAAGACCACACCTGAACGCCACTACGGGAAAACAACGCTCCACAAGGACCCCGTGGGCAACCAAGCAGCAACAAACGTAGACCGCGAACGCAAACACCTGAAAGGCCGACCATGAGCTACGACTACGAGCCCAAAGTTCTACAGCAATGGGATTGGCCCGCCCAGGCCGAAACCTACCGCCTCAAATTTGAACACGCCCAACAGGAAGCCACCCACTGGATGCGCCGTGCACAAGCTGCTGAGGCGCAGTTGTCCATGTACCAGGCACGTGAGAGGACCGCGGCATGATGAACGCCAAGGGTGAGAAGAAGACAGTCACCACCGAAACCCTCGTAGAAACCATCCGCAGAGCACGGGTCAACCACGTAGTGGGCATCAGGGACAAGAAGACCAACGAAGGCGGTGCAGCACTGTTTCAGGGTAAGAAGCTCCGCTTGGTAGTCACCGAGGCCGAAATGCAGGCCGTCAGCGACCTGCTCACCGTCAACGAAATGGAAGCCCTGTTCAACCACCAGGAGGGGCAAGGATGACCACCCACCGCCACCCCTACGGATCCTTGGAGTACTGGAAGAAGATGGCCGAGACAAGGCAGACCATCATCCTACGAGCCCACAAGAAGCTCACCCTCCTACAGCAGGAGTATGACCAGGTTGAAGCGGAACTGCGCACCCATATTGAGGGGCGCCAGTGACGGGACAAGCGCCCGAGCTGCTGGCAATCGAATTACTGAGAACCGTCGAGTCACATGATCGCAAGGCAATTACGAAAGCCCTGAACAAGCTGATCCCCAGGCACACAGAATGGGTGGTTGCCTGCCTAGCGGTAGTCGCGTTCGTGAACATCAAAGAACTGCACGGCGCGGACTGGCCGGCCCACTTCATCGGATCACTTGAGGCCTACGCCAAGGAGGCATCGTGACAGCCACTAGGCGCCCGCCAGAGGCCTACGTTCACGGAGTAGCAGGCCCCGTCGTGGTTGTTCCTGCCAGGGTCTGTGCGTGGCTTGAACGATACGCCCGCCTCAACGAAGTCCGCATACAAAACCGCGGAGCTGACGCTGAGGTGGACGCCGTACTAGTCGCACTCCGACTCGCTGCACTCACCTGGCGGAATGCCGCAACCGGAACCCCAGTAGCCGTAAAACCGGAAGCGACCGCAGACTTAAATCAATGGCTCAGCACCACACAAGCCGCCGACATTCTCTACATCACAGACCGGGCCGTTCGCCTCGCCATAGCCGAGAAACGCCTACCAGCAACACAAGTCAACGGACGATACCGAATCGCCCGAGAAGACATCCAACACTTCGCCGCAGCCAAAGCGGCACAAGCAGCATAAGGACGAACACCATGAGTTTCAGCGAAACCCCCGACGGACGCCGAGCCGTGCAAATCCAGAACAACTTCCAAGACGCGGTACAACGGATCCGGGCCAACGACCACCTCACCCCCGAGGGGAAGAAAGAACAGATCGCAGCCGAGTACCACAGCGCATCCAACGCTCTTGGCGCCATCAAGGACTCATTCAGTTCAGCCAAGACCCTGCGAACCCACGTTCTGCGACGTGACCTGTTCGGCAACACAGACACATCCGATGCCCAGACCGCCATCAGCTTCCGTGACGCACAGGACCGCGTGAGTTCCCTCGGACAGTTCGACCAGGAAAAGGCGCTCAAGCTCCTCGACCAGGCTGAGATATCCGGTGACACAGTGATGGTCAAAGCACTCATGCAGCAGGCCATCGAACACTCATGGGATCAGGTAGCCAACATCTACGCAGAGAAGCACCCCTTCTACGGGGACAAGCTCAAGGAACTACTCTCACTCCAAACACCTAAGGGGATCTTCACCAACCAAGACTCCTGGGAACGCGGGACCCTACTCAACGTCCAAAAGCCCGAAGAACTCGGCTTCGGATGACCGGCGACGTCGCAGGCCCCATGACTTCAACAAGCACTTGCTCATGGGGCCTCGATGTTTGCACACCAATGACACCAGGGGGGAGTCCCCGGTAGCCCTCCGTCTAAGCCCCGCTGGGTCTAGGCGGTGTCTCTCTCTGGGGGCTGGATGAATCGACCTGTTGGGCCGGCACCCGTTCAATACCGGGCGTTCTGGCCCACATGCCCACCCGTAAAGGACTGAAATGGAACATAAAACGCCCCCCGGATTGAAAGCAGGCGGCCGTAAGCTGTGGCGTTCGGTGACCGATGAGTTTGAGCTGGGTGAACATGAACTGAGCATCTTGCTTGAAGCTGCACGGACGGTGGACGCCTTGGACGCGTTGCAAGCGATCGTTAGGGATGAGGGCGTGACCAATACATCCCCTCAGGGCCTTCGGGCTCACCCTGCACTTGTGGAGGCACGTCAGCAGCGCGTGACCCTTGCCAAGCTTGTGGCTTCTTTGCGGATCCCTCTGGATGATGATCAGGAAGCTTCACGGACGCCTCAGCGCCGTTCTGGCGTGCGGCCCTTGACGGCAGTCCAGTGAGGCGCCGTACGAGGGAAGCGCGAACCGCAAGCAGAAGCGGTGTCAGCGTACCTCCATGGCTTGATGACTTTGACTCCACGGCGTGGCCTGGATCTTCGGATTACCAGCGCTGGAAGGCTTGGGAAACGGCCCGCAGGGAATGGGCGGATGCCAACCTTCCGGACGGTGCCGAGCAACTGGAATCCCATTGCGAACTCATCCCTGATCAGCCGTGGGATGAGGTAAAGCACCTGATCTAGGTCAGCGCCTCAGCACTGAATATCAACAACTCACGCAGCCCGCTCATGGCGGGCTTTTTTGTACCCAAAACCAGACAAGGAGCCCTCTGTGGCTATCGAAACAACACCCCTTGGTTTCCAGAAACCGGACGGCAACGAACCGTTCCGGCAAGGAAACGATGTCATCTCCGCCAACGCCCAAAAAACACAAGACCTGATTGCCGCAGCCAAAGCACGTCTTGCTCTGTTGGAGCAGTCAGCCGGCTTCCCAGGCGACCCCGTAGAACTTGCAGACGATGTTGTGCAAGTTCTTGTCACTGACCCCATTTCAACTACAGCAGTGGCACTCAATGCCGCCTACGGACGTACCGTTTTGCCCTCGGGCCTAACTGCTGGAACGGCTGACGCGGCAGCCATTAATGCTGCGCTCCTGTTGGGGGACGTGACTCTGCGTGGCACCTATTACACGAATGCGCCCATTCGCGTTCCGTCAAACCGAGTGCTCACTCTTCACGAGGCCGATGTAAACCTAATCCCAGGGTCCAACTGCAACGTCGTCCAGAACTATCACCAAAACGCCACCGGCAACGAAAACATCACGCTCCAAGGAATCGGGCGCGCCATCATCAACGGCGGAAACTCCACTACCCAGACCAGCGCCAGCGCCTATAACTCCATCGGCGTCACATGGACCCATGTCACCAACCTAACCGTCCGTAACGTGAAAATCGGCCCCTGCCGCGGGCCTGTAATGGTCCTCCAAGGTGTAATTAACGGCAAGATTAGCGGTATTGAGGTTGCACAGGACCGCACCGGCAACAATCAGGACGGCATTGACATCGGTGCCGCATGCGATGGCGTGGATATCCGGGATATCACAGGAATCACAGGCGATGATGCCTTTTCTCTCTTCTCCCAGAAGACAGCAGGTTTCGCCCACTCGCTCTACAAAGCAGCAACAGGTGTGCCTGGGACGAAAAACGTCACCATCAGCAATGTCTCGTTGAATGTCGGGATTAATCCCGTGCGCCTCCAAGCAGGCGACGGGCTTACGCTGACGGGTGTCAGGATCAGCAACTTCCGCAATACGAACCCGGCGACCTCTCTTTATGCGGTTCTAATGTTCGGATCAGTTGCCTACGTGACCACACCCCCGAGCATGGGGGACATGACAGATATAACCCTGTCCGGATACCACGGCCCTGGGAACGTGATCATAGGCGCCGGCAGCAACTTCTCTTATGTTTCGGTCAGTGATGTAACCCTCACAGGGCCTTGGAAGACCTTCATCGGTACGGAACAGTCGGGTACCAACTATGCGGCTACAACGGAGCACATTTCCTTCGACAACATCACCGCAAGTGACGCGACAGGCACCCCAACCGTAGTGAATACACCTTCTGGTCAAAGCCACTCAGCGATGACCCTGACCAACCTGAAGTTGCGAAGGATCGGTAACCTGTTGAACAACGCTGGCACCATCTCAGGGCTATTCATAAACGGCGTACACATCCGGTCCATCACTGGCCAGCTCATACGTTCCTCGGCGGTGGAAACCGGACAGATTGACAACGTCTTTATCCAAGGGTCCAGCAGCTCTGCTTACTATCTGGTGAATGCCGCCCGACTCCGCTTCGGCCCCAGCATGCCCTTTGTTCGCAGCGGCGACATAACGCCGGATGCAACCACCAAGGGGTCAATCATCACTTGCGCTGCTGGCAAGGACCCTACCGGCGCAAGCTCAGCCACAGGCGGACAGTACGTCGCCAACGGTGCGACATGGGTCAAGACGGCTGACCTCGGAACCACCTTTTAGTGCCCGTAGCTGGGTTAAGGCAGCTACGGGCACACTGTGCTCCTACAAGCTTCGATTGGACAGCACCACGCGAAGGGGCTCACAAGCTTCTCGTGTGGCCATCGCTATCTGGCGGACTTGGCTTACGACTATGTGAAGGTTGTCATTCAAAGCATCCGAGACACTGGAGCCTTCGGTCCGTTTGGCGAGCCTTTTGTCAAAAGAGATCGTTATCCTGCCACGATGTACGCCGCCTAGCCCATTGGCTGCTACCCGTATGACGTTCTTAACGGTGAAGTCTTCGTCAAAGAGCCGCATCAGAGGGCGTTGAAGAAACTCGTCCAAGGTCAGCTCCACCCGTTGATGCTCAGGCGAGATGTGCCGAGGATCTAGCTCCAACCAATTCACGTCCATCAACACGCCTTCTGCGGGTCTCTCAATTTCAAGCTGTTGGGCGCCTCGGAAGACTAAAGGGATCCCAGCATTCTGACTTACGTCTTGCGCGAACCGCTCAACTAGAAGCAGACGTAAAAGACCAGAAGCCTTCAACACGTCATATTCGCTAGCAGTGCTCAACGTTCGCTGACGCAACTCGCTCAGCGTTTCAAGGAAGAACCTTCCATCCTGCACCTATGCGTACTTCGGGTTCGGTACGTAGGGGTTGACGAAAAGATCCATCGGCAAATCCTTCTCATTAGTCCCAATGACACGGAACCAATCGTTCTGCCCCCACACGTCAATGACATTTTCATCGGCGTCGTAAGAGGTCAGCACGTAGTCATCGTTGTGACCCCAACTGGCCGCCTCGACGCGGTACGGCTTCGGATCATTAGCAAGCTCAATCATGAAGATATCCATCGACTGATCCTAATGCGCAGGAATGAATGTAATACACGACATGACGAGGGCTAAGGGCTTCCACCCGGCGAAGGCCCGCAGCACCACCAATGGTGAGAACCTTCGTGGCTTAAGGATCCACCACTAGGGGTTCTTCTCTACGAGTTACATAGCGATTGACTCACGCTGGCTGTTTCAGACCCTAGTCGAGGTCTTCTGTTGGGCTGATACCCCATTCCATGGCGTCGTGCGCCTGGGTTTGTAGCTTTGCCTCGTGGTGTTCATCGGTTGTGTCGATGATTTCCGAATCCGAAGGTTCCACGGGTACTGGCTCGGCGGTTGAGTCGATCCCGAGTTGATCGCCCTTCTCTTTCAATAGTGAATCGAGATGGTCCTTGGAGTCCTTCTCAGCAGCGAACAAACGATCGTGCACGGGGTCACTAGTCATGGCACGATGCTAACCCAGTTCACGACGCTACGGCCCTCCCTCGGACTGACCCCCGTTAGTTCAGGAATTGATTGATTCATGCCGGCTGATTTCGGCACCTATGACAAGCCCGCTCATGGCGGGTTTTTTCATGCCCAAATGAGGGCAGGTTGGAGGCGAAACTATGGCTGAACGCCGAGTTTCGGTTCGGTTCAGTGCGGAAATCCAGGGCTTTAAGTCCGCGATGGAAGAAGCTGCACGGGCAACCGAGAAGGTCAAGAAATCATCTGAAGACGCTGGTAAGGCTGCGGATACGCATCTCGGGCGGATGGTGCAGTCTGCGACTAAGAACAGTGACGCTTGGGAGCGTACTGGTGCGGTGACCGCTGGTGCTGGTGCTGCGATGGTTGCTGGTGTTGGGTTGGCTATCAAGTCTTACGCTGACTTTGATAAGCAGATGTCGTCGGTCCAGGCGGCGACTCACGCGACTGCCGGCGACATGAACCAGTTACGTGATGCTGCGGTGAAGGCCGGCGCGGACACTGCGTTCTCTGCTGTTGAGGCTGCTCAGGGTATTGAGGAGTTGGCTAAGGCTGGTGTCTCTACTAAGGACATCATGGGTGGCGGGCTTAAGGGCTCGCTGGACCTGGCTGCTGCTGGTTCTTTGGGTGTTGCTGAGGCTGCGGAAATATCGGCTTCGGCGTTGACTCAGTTCAAACTGTCTGGCGATAAGATCCCGCACCTTGCGGACTTGTTGGCGGCTGGTGCTGGTAAGGCGCAGGGTTCGGTTAGTGACCTTGGCGCTGCGTTGAATCAGTCGGGTTTGGTGGCTGCGTCTACGGGTTTGACGATTGAGGAAACCACTGGTTCCCTAGCTGCGTTTGCTTCGGCTGGTTTGACTGGTTCGGATGCTGGCACGTCGTTCAAGACAATGCTGATGTCCTTGAACCCGAACTCCGAAGCTGCGGCGAAGCTCATGAAGGACTTGGGCATTTCGGCGTATGACGCTCAGGGCAATTTTGTTGGCATGTCTGAATATGCGGGCATTTTGCAGAACGCACTCAAGGGCATGTCTGATGAGCAGCGTAACGCGACCCTGAAAACTTTGTTCGGTTCGGATGCTGTGCGTGCCGCGAATGTTCTTTATGAGCAGGGTTCGGCGGGGATTAACAAGTGGGAAGCTGCTGTTAATGATGCCGGGTACGCGGCTGAGACTGCGGCTATCAAGCAGGACAACCTTGCCGGGGATATTGAGAAGCTTGGCGGGTCTATGGACTCGGTGTTTCTTAAGTCCGGCTCTGGTGCTAATGATTTCCTGCGTGGTTTGGCTCAGGGCGCTGAGGATGCGGTTGATTGGATTGGGCAGATCCCTGGTCCAGTCCTGAACGCTGGTGCCGCCATTACTGGTGTTGTTGGTGTCGCCGCCCTTGGTGCCGGCGCTTTCCTGAATCTAACGCCCAAGGTGCTTGAGTCGATGGACGCCTTCAATAAACTGGCACCGGCTGGGTCTAAGGCTCGCACGTCTTTGCAGAATGTGGGTAAGGCCGCTGGCGGGGCGATGGCTATCGGCTCTTTGACCTTGGTCCTGGCGAAGCTTGCCGAGTCTGATTACATGTCGAAGATTGATACGGGCATGGGCCGTGTCGCTAACGTCCTGTCGGATGTGGCGCGGAACTCGCCTGATGCCGCATCCGGTCTTGACTCTTTGTTCAAGAACAAGGATGGGCAAGATCTCATCAATAACGTCAATGACTTGGATTCCGCGCTGAGGCGCACGTTCCGGCCTGATGCGGGACGGCAGTTCAACGACTTCGGAGAAAGCTTCTTCAACACTCTGACCGGGCTCGAAGGGTCCTCCCATATTCTCGCTGGATCCTTCAAGCGCATTGACGAGACCATTGCTGGGCTTGTCTCAAGCGGTGAGGCAGATGAAGCGGCGAAGGTGTTTGACCGGATTGCCGAATCCGCGAAGGGCCAGGGTATTAGCGTTGACGAGCTTAGGGCTAAGTTCCCTGAGTATGCTGACGCTTTGCAGCAGGCGGACGCTGATAGTAAGAGTGCTGCCGCTTCGGGCGATGCTGTTGCAGGCTCGATAAACGGGGTTGCTGGGGCTGCTGCTGGGGCCAAAGATCCGACTGAGGAAATCGCTAAGGGCCTTGAGGAAGTTGGGCTTGCTGCTGACGGTTCCGTGGTGGACATCGACAAGTTCACCGCGGCGTTGTTCAATGCCGCAAATCTGTCCCTCACGTCCTCGAACGCTGCAATTGCCTATCAGGCTGCGATTGATGCTGTTACTGAGTCGGTGAAGGTTAACGGCACGACCCTGGATATTAACACTGAGCAGGGGCGCGCTAATCAGACTGCGTTCAATGGTGTTGCGTCTGCTGCGATGGCGGCTATGACTGCGACGGCTGAGGAAACGTTGGCGACTGAGGGTTCTACGGCCGCTCAGGCTGGGTTGCAGTCTGCTTTGCGGACGAGTTACAACGACCTTGTATCAGCTGCTGGCCAGTTCGGTATCACGGGTGACGCTGCTGACACGTTGGCGCGCAAGGCGTTGGGCATTCCGAAGGATGTCCCGATTGATACGTGGGTGAACGATCAGGCTAGCGCGAAGCTTGATGCTGTGCGGGCTAAGGCTGCGGCTTTGGATGGGACGCAGTCAACTATCACGATCACCACAATTGAGCGGATACAGAAGAATTACGAGTCTTCGAATGGTGCCGGGACTCTTGGTGGTCCTCAGATTGCTGGTGGCGCTACGGGTGGCCGTGTTGCTGACATCCTGGGGTTCTGGGGCGGTGGTCGGTTGCCGTATGCGCGTCCTTCTGACATGACCAAGGACAACCTGATCGGTTACGTGAACGGTGGTAGGCCGATTGCTTTGCAGGGTCAGGAGTGGGTGACGAACGGTAAGCGCAGCGACGAGTATGACACTGAGCTGCAAATGATCCACAACGGTACCTTGCCGAAGTTCAAGGAGTATTCAGCATCACAGCTCGGTTATGGCCCGGCTGTTAGTGGCGGCGCTTCTGGGCCGATGCAGATGACTGGAACTCTGGTCATGGATTCTGGCCAGGTGTTGGGTGCGTTCCGTGGGATCGCTACTGATGTGTCTCGTTCGGAGATTGGCGCCGCTGACGCTCAATCTGCCTACATGCGCACCGGCAGGTAGCCAGGTATATGCTGGCCGCTCCACATACTCATTAAGGGGCGGTCAGCATGACTTTGCGGGAAGAAATCAAAGCTATTGACGACAGGGTTCGAGAAGCGACTGATTCCTTAAACCAGGATGTGGGAACTCTGGGCCAGCGCCTAGTTAACGAATTTGAAGGCATCTGGGAGTCCTTGGGGCTTATAGCGAGCCGGATTGATGAGATAGATAAGCGGACACCACAAGCGAACTGATCGAACAAAACGGGTCCCGTCTGCCCAGAACATGCGGTGTTACGGTCGCACAGAGAAGGGTACAAAGCCCGCTGGTGGTGTTCGCGGCGTCACACGACTCTGCATTGTGAGCCGAACTACGGTACATTTGGTGGGACTAGCTGGGAAAGTTTGGGAAGATTTGGGAAAGAGAGGGGCTTAACGTGACTACGCACGCATTTGGGCGCGACAACTCAAAGCACTCATCGCCCGTTTCCCTTAAGTGGTTCAAGACACTTACTTTCCCAACCCGACGAGCTGAGACTTTTGCAGAGTATGTGGCTCGTGTCGATTCGGTGTTGGATAGTCCCGAGGTCGTTGCCAAGACACTCGCTCTAAAGCCCACTCGCAAGCTGCCCAGGCGCTAAGCGCTGAGTTGTCCGATTGGGTCGATGCCGAGTTCGAACACCGGCAGTATTTACAGCGCTTCATCTGCGCGCCACATCCTTATAGCAGGTTCAAAAAGTTACTGAAGCAAGGCCTCCTTGCTGGCACCGAAAGCTGGTCTTCTCGCGTTCAGAGCAAGGTGCGCAACCTAAAGCCGCGCCTCCTAGAGCCTTGGGTATTGACTCTCAAATGGGATGACCACCGCAAGGTGGTTGAGGCGGTCGGTTGCTACAGCACAGTTTGGGGCCGCAACGGGACTCACAACGTGAAGGTCTACCTGCTCGCCCGCCATAGGGATCATTGGGGTAAGGGCCACGGACAGGCGGTTCTCGATCGAATCTGGGAAGAAGTCGGCCTCGCCAGCCTGGATCAACCTGTTACCACTCAGGTCATCATGAAGGCCGAAGTCCACGGTCAAAACGTCCGGTGCAAAGAACTCCTTGCCCGAAACGGCTGGTCGCACATTCATGATGACCTGGACGGTGTTCACGAAATATGGGCAGCCGTAGCAGAGTGAATACCTCAAAATGTCGGACAGAGAACGTACTGTGCTGGGCATGGCGAAGTTTGACTGTGATGGCTTTCAGAAGATGATGGCCGAGTTGAACGCGGAGGACAGTGCCGGCGCGGTTGTGCGCAGCCCGTATGAGGACCTGGAACCGGATCCCGAGTACCTGCCACAGCCGAGGTAATGCACATTTGTGCAGATCGACTTGCGTGAGTGTGCAGATGTGTTAATGTAATTGCAGATCAGACTTGGTGGTTTGATGAAAACGCTTTGAAGGGTCCGTTGCCGTGGTAGGCGCGGACCCTTCGGCGTTTCTGGGTAAGTTTCCGGCAGAATAGGCCGCATGGAACCTGGAGAGTTGTGGGCCTACCGGAAACGTGCTGTCGATCCCTTGGAGCCTGTGACGTACCTGCGACACCGGCGCGGCAATGCCAAGAAGGACATGTACTCGCTTGTTCGATTTGAATCGGAAGACGCTGACGGGCGCGAAGAGTGGGTTCCTGACGGGCGGCTCAAGTGCCCTTGGGATGAGGCCGAGAAATTCGAAGCCGTGGAGCGACAATGGGCGCCCGTGCTTCTAGCCTCGCGAATCGACCGCGCAACCGAGGAAGCAACCTGGCGGGTATTGGAAGTTGCCCTCCTTGACGGGCTCTTGGGCAATACCTGCCCGCCCGCTCACGTACCTAGCCAGTCCAGCTCAAGCTGGTATTCCTTCGTGAACCTCGACAGTCTCTCCGAACTCACCGGCATTGCTGTGGACGTGCTGCGAGGCGACCCGACTTCCTTTGAGCAGGAAGGGGAATGGGTTCTGCCAGCCAGCACTGTTGCGCTGATTGCCGAAAAGCTAGCTGCACGCGACCCAGCGACCATTCTCAAGCAGGTAGAGCGCGACGAACAGGAACTAGAAGCAGAGCAGCGGCACCAGAAGATGGTCAATCCTCATGGCTCGCCGCCACAAGGTATTTTGCAGGGGTGGGAAGAAAGGGAAGCATCATGCCGGCTGAGGCGTCAATGGGTGGGTGCAGACAGCGTGAATCTACGTCAGCAGGCTCTCGATTCGGAGCAGGAGATTGAGCGACTGCGGGGCTTGGTCGAGTGGAGTATAGGCAAGCTCGAAGGGTACGGGCATAAGTCGTCAGCACAAACGCTGAGGCGATACCTGGGTGCAGAGTCATGAGCCCAGTCCGCAGAAAGTCCGCAAGAGGTCCGCAAAAGCACTGCTGCCCTCAGTTTTACCCAACATCGCTGAGCCCTAGAATCCGCGGTTCCCAACACCCCTCAACCGCGAGCGAGTATATAAGGTACGTTCCGCTTCAACGTGTAGGTCCACAGCCAAAAAATCCTTGGTCCGCTCGCAGACCATGCGTTATCCACATATGGCCACTGGCCGGGCCTTCCGAGGTCAGCCAGTGGCCATACTTGGCAAATGGGAATCAGATACTACGCATATGCCTTCGACGCTGACGTCACGGACTTAGTCCTCGCCGATCCGAGACGCTTTTTATCGACAGACCCAATTGCTGACGCTTGGGGTCTCAAAGCTGCCGACGGGTTTGAGATCGCCACCTTCGAACAAGCCGTACCGGAGTGCGACATGCTCTACCTGGACAAAGCATGGCGCTACTTGCAGGCCTTCTCCGCGCCCTCAAGGGCCGGAGGCGAAGCAAGGCCTGCGTTTCGCATGTTTGAAGGTGCAGTGACCATGCATCATGACGGGTGGGAATCATGGGTGCGCGTCCTTCCTCCGTCCGACGTGGTGGCCATTGCCGAGGATCTGCACGATGTATCTGACTCGGAGTTCGGCGACTGGCTGCAGGAGTACTTGCCGACCGAGAGGGACTCGAATGTCCCGTACGGTGTTGGCTATCTCCAACAGGCCCGGGTTTTCGTCACGGATCTGGCGGCCGTCGGTCGCGGGCTGGTCTACCTGATTGGCTAAAAGCCAGCGACGACATATCACGCGATATCATGGCTGCATGGGAAACGCGGTGAGGGAAGTCCGTGAGGCTGCTGGCATCAGCCAGGGCGAGTTGGCTCGGCGCTCTGGGGTGGCCCAGCCAAACATTGCTGCTTACGAAGCTGGTCGGCGCACGGCATCCCCGGTGATGTTGGACCGTCTTCGTGCAGCAGCGCGCCCTTTGCCGCATGAAGTCCTTGCATCGCGGGGCCAGGAATTGCTTCAGCTGGCACTGCGCTATGGTTTCAGCAATGTTCGCGTCTTCGGTTCTGTGGCCCGCGGACTCGATCGCCCAGGAAGCGATCTGGACATCCTGGTCACACGATCACCCGGCGTCGGGTTATTGACTGTCGCGGCGTTTGCCGCCGAAGCAAGTGAATTGTTGGGGGTAGAAGTTGACGTCGTCACCGATGGCGGCTTGCGGGAAGATCACGAAATCCTGACCACCGCGGTCGCCCTATGAATCAAAGGGACGCAGCCGCACTCAGAGAGATCGTCCGTTTGTGTGGCGTCGGGGCTGCCCTCGTCAAGCGCGGCCGTGCCTGGTACGTCGGCGACGCTGACAATGTGCCGGGCTTGGCGGCGGAGTCGTTGATCATCAAAATCGGAGAAAATGTCGCTCGCTTGAGCATCGAGACGACCGATCGGTACCCCGAAGTTCCGTGGTCTCTGATCAAGCGAATGCGGGATCGGCTCACGCATCACTATGAGGGGACAGACTACGACGCGGTCTGGGACACCCTCGACGCTGACTTACCGACGATAGAGCACCTTATCCGATCGATCAACTAGTTCCTCTATCAGGAGCCTCGATCCACTGTATGTTCAGCGCGGACCGGGGCTCCTTTTTCGTCTGAAAATCGTCCTGTCCTGCTGTCAGACAGCGTATGCTACCACCGGGTAACGTTTGACTTGAAATCCGCGTCAATTTAGGCATGTGTAGGTTGCGGAACGGTTACAGTTTGGCCAGCATGTCCCATCATCCGGACACAATGTGGGTAGGCTTACACTCACATGTAGGCAACGTCACAGTAGGAAACTGTGCCTGTGCCTGGGGGAAATCACGAATTTTCCCTGCTCAACTCCACGACTCATAGGAGGCGGAATGCGTTTCTCGCGCACTTCCAAAGCTCTAGGCGTAGCGGCGATCATCGCCCTCGCAGCTACCGGTTGCGGTGGCGGCAGTAGCAACGACTCCGGTTCATCCGCGGGTGATCCGAACAAGGTCATCATCGCCGACGGCTCAGAGCCGCAGCGCCCGCTCATGCCGGCAGACATCAACGAAGTGGGCGGCGGCAAGATCGCAACGCTGATCTTCTCCGGCCTGGTCAGCTATGACCCTTCCGGCAAGCCGGTAAACGAGTTGGCGGAGTCCATTGAGGCGCCCGACGCGCAGAACTTCACCATCAAGATCAAGAAGGACCAGAAATTCACCAATGGTGACGCCATCACGGCGAAGACCTTTGTTGACTCCTGGAACTACGGTGCAGCGGCAAAGAACGCGCAACTGAGCGCCACCTTCTTTGAGAGCATCAAGGGTTACGACGAAGCCAGTGCAGAGGGTTCCACGGTGGACACGCTGTCCGGCCTGAAGGTTGTCGATGACACCACCTTCACCGTCGAACTCAAGCAGCCGGAATCTGACTGGCCGCTCCGTCTCGGTTACACGGCGTTCATGCCGGTTCCGGCGGCAGCACTTGCCGACCCCAAGACCTACGGCGAGAAGCCCGTGGGCAACGGCCCGTACAAGATGGCGGAGAACGGTTGGCAGCACAACGTGCAGATCCAACTGGTCCCGAACCCCGATTACAACGGTCCCCGTAAGGCAAAGAACGGTGGCGTGACGTTCAAGATCTTCCAGAACGATGACGCTGCCTACCAGGATCTGCTGTCCAACAACCTGGACATTCTGCAGGTCATCCCCACGAGCGCCCTCAAGAACTTCAAGTCTGATCTTGGCGATCGATTCATTGAGAAGCCGTACGCAGGCAACCAGACCATTGCTATCCCGGAGTACCTTCCGGAATGGAGTGGCGAGGCTGGCAAGCTCCGCCGTCAGGCAATCTCCATGGCCATCAACCGGGAAGAGATCACTAAGGTGATCTTCAGCGGTGGCCGCCAGCCGGCCAAGGACTTCACTGCCCCCGTCCTCGACGGTTACAGCGACAGCATCCCGGGCTCGGATAACCTGAAGTTCGACGCCACCAAGGCCAAGGACCTCTGGGCCAAGGCAGATGCCATCCAGAAGTGGGACCCGAACACGGCCTTCACCATTGCGTACAACGCTGACAAGGGCGGCCACAAGGCTTGGGTTGAGGCTCTCACCAACCAGCTGAAGAACAACCTCGGCATCAAGGCCGAGGGACTTCCCTTCGCAACGTTTAAGGAAGCACGCGATCTTGCAACCACCGGCAAGCTCACTGGCGCCATCCGCGCAGGCTGGCAGGCAGACTACCCGTCGCTGTACAACTTCCTCGGCCCGATCTACAAGACCGGCGCTGGCTCGAACGATGCCCGCTATGAGAACCCCACCTTTGACAAGGCTATCTCTGACGGACTCTCCGCACCTTCCGTTGCCGAAGGTAACAAGGCAATGAACAAGGCACAGGAAATCCTTCTGCAGGATCTTCCCGCCATCCCGCTGTGGTACCAGGTTTCACAGGGTGGCTGGAGCACTGGCGTCTCCAATGTTGACTACGGCTGGGACGGCGTTCCGCTGTACTACAACATCACTGGCAAGTAACCGCGAAACGGCGGCGGGGGTGCTCAGCTGAGCATGTCCGCCGCCGTATCACGTTGCAAATCAATGACGCCCAACTACGGTTGGGCGTCCTTGTGCAGGCCTACTTGCCCCGGCAGGGAACGTTTGCACATCAGACGAAAAGGTTCTTTGATGAACAACTCCGCTGCACCCCTGGACAGGGTGCCTGCTGATCGGGGTGTGATGCGCTGATGGCCACATACATCCTCAAACGATTCCTCCAGCTGATTCCAGTTTTCCTGGGGGCCACACTGCTGGTGTACTTCCTGGTTTTCAGCCTTCCCGGCGACCCCATTGCCGCCTTGTTCGGTGATAAACCGGTTAACGAAGCGGTTGCTGCGAAACTACGGGCTCAGTACAATCTGGACCAGCCTTTCTTCATCCAGTATTTGCTGTACCTCAAGAGCATCTTCACCTTCGACCTTGGCCAGGACTTCTCCGGCCGGCCCATTGCCGCCGTCCTCGGCGAGGTCTTCCCAGTCACAGCCCGGCTTGCCGTGATGGCTCTGATTTTTGAAGCGGTCTTCGGCATCGCCTTCGGCCTCATCGCCGGTCTTCGCAAGGGAAAGCTCTTCGACGGCACCGTCCTGATCGCCTCGCTAATCGTCATCGGTATCCCGATCTTCGTGCTCGGCTTCATTCTTCAATTCTTCATCGGTGTGCAGCTGGGGTGGGCTAAACCAACTGTCAGTGCGGCCGCGACAGTGCAGGACTTGATCCTGCCTGCAATCGTTCTTGGCCTCGCGTCGTTCGCTTACGTTCTCCGTTTGACCCGGACCAGCGTCATCGAGAACATGAATGCCGACTACGTCCGGACAGCCACGGCAAAGGGGTTGTCCCGTTTCAGGGTGGTCAACGTCCACATTTTGCGTAACTCGCTTATTCCAGTGGTGACGTTCCTGGGCGCAGACCTTGGCACCCTGATGGGAGGAGCGATTGTCACAGAAGGTATCTTCAACGTTCCCGGCGTAGGCAACAGGCTTTATCGGGCCGTCCTGTCGGGTGAGGGACCCACGGTGGTCTCCATTGTCACGGTGTTGGTGTTGATCTACTGCCTCTCCAACTTGCTTGTTGACCTCCTTTACGCCTGGCTTGACCCGAGGATCCGCTATGACGCCTGAAAGTAACCTGACCGGGCAGGACACCACCCGGCGACACATTGAGCACTTCGTTGCCGATCTTGACGAAACGCCGCTGCAGGCAACCGACAAGGTCAAGGAAGACAGCGCTCCCTCCAGCCTTTGGGGTGAGGCATGGAAGAACCTGCGCAAGCAGCCATTGTTCATCATCTCGGCCATGATGATCCTGGCCGTAGTAGTGGTTTCCCTCTTCCCGGGTTTGTTCTCTCAAATTGATCCCTCCAACGAAGCCTGCCAGCTGTCCAACTCAGACGGCGGACCTGCATCGGGTCACCCTCTTGGCTTCACGCAACAGGGCTGCGACGTTTACGCTCGCGTCATTTTCGGTACCCGATCGTCGGTGACCGTCGGCCTGTTCACGACCATCGGCGTCGTCCTGTTCGGGGGCATCGTTGGTGCCCTCGCCGGATACTACGGCGGTTGGGCGGATGCACTGCTGGCCCGCCTGACGGATATTTTCTTCGCACTGCCGCTGATCCTTGGCGCAATCGTGATGATGCAGCTCCCCGTTTTCCGTGCGAACCGTACGGTATGGACGCTGGTGTTGATTCTTATCGTCTTCGGGTGGCCGCAGATTGCCCGCATCACCCGAGGCGCAGTGATCGAGGTCAGAAATGCTGACTTTGTGGTGGCCGCGCGATCCCTTGGTGTTTCGCGTTTCCGTTCGCTGCTGCGCCATGTGCTGCCGAACTCGCTGGCTCCGATCATCGTCGTGGCAACCATCTCCCTCGGCACCTTTATCGTTGCCGAGTCGACCCTTTCCTTCCTTGGAATCGGGTTGCCACCGAGTGTCATGTCGTGGGGCAATGATATTCAGGCCGCACAGGCATCCTTGCGATCCAATCCGATGCCCTTGCTTTACCCGGCAATAGCTCTATCCATCACAGTCTTGAGCTTCATCATGCTGGGCGACGCCCTGAGGGATGCGCTGGACCCCAAGGCGCGTAAACGATGAAAGGCGAAGCCATGAACTCTTCAGTTCACATCAAGGAAGAAGTCGCCGGCTCTGAGCGTCCGCTGCTGGAGATCAGAAACCTTGCAATCAACTTCACCACCAGTAATGGTGAGGTCAACGCAGTAAGGAACGCTCATCTGACGGTCATGCCCGGCGAGACTGTCGCAATCGTGGGGGAGTCGGGCTCAGGAAAATCAACCTCAGCCCTGGCTGCCATTGGACTACTTCCCGGAAATGGCCGGGTGGCTGGCGGAGAAATTTTCTTTGACGGCGAGGACATTGCCCACGCGAGCGAGAAGCGCATGATCGAGCTCCGCGGCAATTCCATTGGCATGGTTCCTCAGGACCCCATGTCCAACCTGAACCCCGTGTGGAAAATCGGATTCCAGGTCAAGGAGACTTTGAAAGCGAACGGGCTCCCCTCAGGGCCCGAGGACGTCGCCAAGGTCCTCTCCGAGGCAGGCTTGCCCGACGCTTCGCGCAGAGCCAAGCAGTACCCGCATGAGTTCTCCGGAGGCATGCGTCAGCGTGCGCTCATTGCCATCGGACTTTCATGCCAGCCGCGCCTGCTGATCGCGGATGAGCCGACGTCGGCACTTGACGTTACGGTCCAGCGGCAGATTCTGGATCACTTGGACAAGATGACGTCCGAGCTGGGTACAGCCGTGCTTCTCATCACCCACGATCTCGGCCTCGCCGCCGAGCGTGCAGACAAGGTGGTTGTCATGTACAAGGGCCAGGTTGTGGAGTCCGGGCCTTCGCTGGAGCTGCTCCGCAACCCACGGCACCCCTACACGAAGCGACTGGTCGCTTCGGCGCCGTCGCTGGCTTCACGTCGTATCCAAGTGGCTAAGGAGCAGGGGATCGAATCTGAGGAGCTGCTGGCTCCTGCAGAACCGGTGGTCGTCGAGGCAGCCCTGCCGGAGGAGGTTCTGAAAGTTGAGGACTTGACGAAGGTCTTCAAACTTCGTGGCGGCATTGGCAAGTCCACGGACTTCACTGCAGTCGACTCTGTTTCCTTTGCCGTTAAGCGCGGAACCACTACGGCCATTGTTGGCGAGTCCGGATCCGGCAAGTCGACTGTGGCGCAAATGGTTCTCAACCTGTTGGAACCGACGTCGGGAAAGATCATCTTTGACGGCGTGGATACGTCGACGCTCAGCAGCAAGGACCTGTTTAAGTTCCGTCGCCGGGTCCAGCCGATCTTCCAGGATCCCTACGGTTCCCTCGATCCCATGTACAACATCTTCCGCACCATTGAAGAACCGTTGAGAACACACAAGATCGGCAACAAGGCCAGTCGTGAGAAGAAGGTCCGTGAGCTGTTGGACCAGGTGGCCCTGCCGCAGTCCACCATGCGCCGGTACCCCAACGAGCTCTCGGGTGGCCAGCGGCAACGTATTGCCATTGCACGAGCCTTGGCTTTGGACCCTGAAGTCATCATCTGCGATGAAGCGGTCTCAGCATTGGACGTGCTTGTCCAAGCACAGGTGCTGAACCTGCTGGCTGATCTTCAGGACAACCTCGGCCTGACGTACCTGTTCATCACCCACGACCTCGCCGTGGTCCGGCAAATTGCCGATCACGTCTGTGTCATGCAGAAGGGCAAGCTCGTGGAGACCGGCAGCACGGATGATGTCTTCGACAACCCTCGAGAGGCATACACCCAGGCACTCCTGGACGCCATTCCGGGTGGTTCGCTGCTCTTGCCGCCAGAGGTGGCCTGACCGGCGTCATACGTTCTCTTCGCCGTAACGCAACAGAGCCGGTGGTTCCCTGCGAAGGGAACCACCGGCTCTTGCCGTTTAAGGCACGTGTTGCGGGGCCCGCTCTGCATGCCAAGGCGCTCACAAAGCATGCAAAGCGGGCCTCACAACGCTCGGGTTGACGACGGCGCGGGCTACTTCGCCGGCGGGGCGGTATCCGGGCGGGCCGTGAGGCCAAGGGCCGTGAATTCGCGAGCCAATGCTGCGCCCAGTTTCGCGTGCCCGGCAGGCTTCAGGTGCACGCCATCTTGGAGATCCCCGATCGCGTCGTAGCGGGTGAGCCAGTCGCCCGCACTGACGAACGGGATGGCGTGCTTGGCCGCGATACGTCCCAAGAGGGCGTCAATTTCCGTACGGCGTCCGCCGCCATTGCTCACGCCTCTGGCCAGGGTTCCAATCATGGCGAAGGTGGTTCCCGGGTAGCGCTTCTTGAGGGCAGCGAGGAGCCGCTCGGCATTGCTGGTGATCTGCGCGTCGGTGGCTCGCTGGGTGGCGTCATTGCCGCCACCCTGGATCACGATCAACGGTGGATCGCCAAAGGGCAACACCCAGTCTCCGCGTTGCAACGCATCGATGTAGTTGCCGGTTTTCCCGTTGGTTGCTACGTATCCTGTGCCGCCCATGCCCACGACGTGCAGTTTGTAGCCCATCGCAGCAATTCCTTGCTGCGGCCATGAATCCTTCGGCATGGATTGGGAATCGCCGATGAGTACAGCGGTGTGGCGAACGTCCGCCAGGACCAGCTCGCTGCGGTTATTCGCCGGGTTTTTGTACAGCGAGCCCACCGGTAGGTTGAGGGAACTGGGGGCAGGGGCCACTCGTAGCGGTTTATCGGCGGCCGCTGTCTGCGCGGGCACGGGCGCGACTGATCCAGAGGGGGCGGTGATTGGCGCTGGGTTTGATCCGCAGCCCACCAGGAGAACGCCGGAGGCGATCAGTGGTGCGAGCATGCGGAACGCGGCCGGAGCTTGTCGCATCTATTGTTCTCCACGTGGCACTGGTTCTGGAGCCAATCATGCTGCACGCGACCGCGAAAATCCAGCATCTTGACTTGCGTTTACGTCACAACGCGGGAGTGTGAGCAGTGCCACATTCGGGGGGTGAATGGCTTGCTTTTTAGGCTCATAAATGCAACTGCGTTTAGACTGGATGCAGGTGCCCTGTGTCCCGGGGTCTTTTCGCTGTGTGTTCCGATCAAGTCGATCAGGTATGCGCGCGGATACAAACAGCTGACTTCACCACTGAAACGAGTCATTAACGCATGTCTGAAACCATCACCAACACTGCGTCGCGGAGCGATCTGCGCAACGTCGCGATCGTCGCACACGTTGACCACGGCAAGACCACGCTGGTCGACGCCATGCTCAAGCAGACCAACTCCTTCGCTTCCCATGGTGAGGTTGAGGACCGTGTCATGGACTCCGGTGACCTGGAGCGCGAAAAGGGCATCACCATCCTCGCCAAGAACACCACGGTTGCCTACAACGGCCCGTCGTCCAACGGCGAGACCATCACCATCAACGTCATTGACACCCCCGGCCACGCCGACTTCGGTGGCGAGGTAGAGCGCGGTCTGTCCATGGTTGACGGCGTCGTCCTGCTGGTCGACTCCTCTGAGGGTCCCCTGCCCCAGACCCGCTTCGTGCTGCGTAAGGCCCTCGCCGCCCACCTGCCGGTGATCCTCCTGGTCAACAAGACCGACCGCCCGGACGCCCGCATCGACGAAGTTGTCCACGAGTCCATGGACCTGCTCCTCGGACTTGCCTCGGACCTTGCTGACGAAGTTCCGGACCTGGACCTGGACAAGGTCCTCGAAGTCCCCGTCGTCTATGCCGCTGCCAAGGTTGGCCGCGCTTCCCTGGAGCAGCCGGATAACGGTTCCGCTCCGGAGAACGAGGACCTCGAGCCGCTCTTCAAGACCATCATCGAGCACATCCCAGCTCCCACGTACAACCCTGAGGGTGTACTGCAGGCCCACGTGACCAACCTGGACGCATCGCCGTTCCTGGGACGTCTCGCCCTTCTCCGCATTTACAACGGCACCCTGCGCAAGGGCCAGACCGTTGCTTGGGCTCGCGCCAACGGCGAGCTGAAGAACGTGAAGATCACCGAGCTGCTGGCCACTAAGGCACTGACCCGCGTTCCCGCCGAAGAGGCCGGCCCGGGTGAAATCGTTGCTGTTGCCGGCATCGAGGAGATCACCATCGGTGAAACCTTGACGGATGCCGAGAACCCGCAGCCGCTGCCGCTGATCACCGTGGATGATCCCGCGATCTCCATGACCATCGGTATCAACACCTCGCCGCTGGCCGGCAAGGTCAAGGGCGCCAAGGTTACGGCCCGCCAGGTGAAGGATCGCCTGGACAAGGAACTGATCGGTAACGTCTCCATCAAGGTTCTCCCCACCGAGCGTCCCGACGCCTGGGAAGTTCAGGGCCGTGGTGAGCTCGCGCTGGCCATCCTGGTTGAGCAGATGCGCCGTGAAGGCTTCGAACTGACCGTTGGCAAGCCGCAGGTTGTTACCAAGACCATCGACGGCAAGCTCCACGAGCCGATGGAACACATGACCATCGACGTGCCGGAAGAATACCTCGGCGCCGTCACCCAGCTCATGGCTGCCCGCAAGGGTCGCATGACCAACATGGCCAACCACGGGACCGGCTGGTGCCGCATGGAGTTCATCGTTCCTGCACGTGGCCTGATCGGCTTCCGCACCCGGTTCCTCACGGACACCCGCGGCGCCGGCATTGCTGCCTCCATTTCCGAAGGCTACGAACCGTGGGCCGGCCCGATCGAGTACCGTACCAACGGTTCCATGATCGCCGACCGTGCCGGTGTTGTTACGCCGTTCGCCATGATCAACCTGCAGGAACGCGGTTCCTTCTTCGTGAAGCCCACCTCCGAGGTCTACGAAGGCATGATCGTGGGCGAGAACTCCCGCGCTGATGACATGGACGTGAACATTACCAAGGAAAAGAAGCTCACCAACATGCGTGCGGCTTCCTCCGACACCTTCGAGAACCTGACGCCGCCGCGCGACCTGACCCTCGAAGAGTCCCTGGAATTCGCCCGTGAGGACGAATGCGTTGAGGTCACCCCGGAATCCATCCGAATCCGCAAGGTCATCCTGGACTCGAACGAGCGCGCCAAGGCCAACCGCGCCCGCGCCAAGTCCTAGCCTGGACTTTCTGACGCAGTCAGGAACAGCTGAATGAAGAAGAGAGCCGCCGGTATGGCACGCAGCATTGCTGCGGCCGTGCCGGCGGCTCTTTTTGTTGCCCTCGCCGGAACAGCGCTCCATCGGCGGACCGTACTTTGGGCAGGCGTTGAGCTCCCATGGGGCGTGGCCGCAGCTCTGCTGCTCGTGGCGTCCGTACAGTTGTGGCTCGCTGCCTGGTGCCGCTCGGTGGTACCGGCGGCGGTGGCAGGCGTGGTGAGCTACGCCGTCGTCGGAATCCTGTCCTCAGCCGGTCCGGCCAAGCAGTTGATTCCGGGCGACGCCGTGGGGAACGTCTGGGTGTTCGGCATCGGCGGAGTGACGTTAATCATGCTTGTGGTCATCAGTCGGCTGCCCGTCAGTCGGACGCGGCGCGCACGGATTGCCGGCGCGGCGGCGGAGGTGGAACCTCTTTCGCGGCGATAACCATTGCCAGCGGAATGTCGACGTCGGACGTGCGGGTCCGGACTGTACAGGCGCCTTCGGTGGTTCCTACCAGATAGCCGAGTGCGTCCGTCAAACCGTCCTCGATCCTGTACCGGACCACTACCCGGATTCCTGGCTCTGCGTTGAGGAGGAACTGTTGGGGCGGCACATTCGGGGGAGTCACCGTTTCATACTAAGACGCGGGCTAGGTTGGCGTTAGCGCACTGTTGGATAATAGGCTCGGAAGTTGAGTGCCCGGCATGATGCCGGCAGTGTTACCCCGGCCATCGCCGGGACAAACCGTGGAGAGGTCTGGGACGTGACGTACGTAATCGCGCAGCCGTGTGTGGATGTCAAGGACAAGGCATGTATTGAAGAGTGCCCTGTCGACTGCATTTACGAAGGTGAGCGTTCCCTCTATATCCACCCCGATGAATGTGTCGACTGTGGTGCTTGTGAACCCGTGTGCCCTGTTGAGGCCATTTACTACGAGGATGACACCCCGGAAGAATGGGCCGACTACTACAAGGCCAACGTTGAGTTCTTTGATGACCTGGGTTCCCCTGGCGGAGCCGCCAAGATCGGAAACACGGGCAAGGACCACCCGTATATCGCTGCACTGCCCCCGCAGAACCAAGACCACTAAGGGCGGTTGTTTCCTTGATTTCCGCGGCGCCGGCTTTCGGCCTGAACCTGCCTGACTACCCGTGGGAGGCTATGGCGCCGTATGTTGCCACAGCCGCTAAACACCCCGGTGGCGCAGTGAATCTTTCCATCGGCACGCCGGTGGACCCCACTCCCGGACTCATCCGTGAGGCCCTTGCTGCGGCCTCGGACGCCCATGGCTACCCCACGGTGCACGGCACCGAGGCCCTGCGCCAAGCCGTAGTGGACTGGTTCGCCAGCCGCCGCGGTGTGCCGGGGCTGGACCCCAAGGACGTCATGCCAACCGTCGGCTCCAAGGAGCTCGTGGCCTGGCTGCCGTTCCTGCTCGGTTTGAGCGCCGGCGATGTTGTTGTTAGGCCTACCGTTGCCTACCCGACGTACGATATCGGCGCCTCACTTGCAGGTGCCACGGCGGTTGCTGCGGATGACCTCGACGAACTTGATGCAGCCACCCGCGCGAAGGTTCGTTTGATCTGGATCAACTCGCCCGGCAATCCCACAGGTAGCGTCCGTGATGTTGAGTCACTGCAGCGGATCGTGGGCCAGGCCCGCGAGCTCGGCGCGGTGGTGGCTTCGGATGAATGCTACGCCGAGCTGGGTTGGGGCGTATGGGATGCCCAACGCGGGGGAGAAGCTGTGCCCAGCATCCTGGATCCCCGCGTCACCGGCGGCTCCACGGACGGCCTGCTGTGCGTGTACTCGCTGAGCAAGCAATCCAACCTTGCCGGATACAGGGCAGCCTTCGTTGCCGGGGATTCGGCCATTATGGCCAACCTGGTGAACAGCCGTAAGCATGCGGGCATGATTGTTCCCTACCCCGTGCAGGAAGCCATGCGCGTTGCACTGGGCGATGCCAGCCACGTGCTGGCCCAAAAGGATCTGTACCGCGGACGCCGCGAGAGGATTGTGCCTGCGCTGGAGAAGTTCGGGCTGACCATCCACGAATCCAAGGCCGGGCTCTATCTGTGGTCCACGGCCGGAGAAGCCACGTGGGACACCGTGGCTCGATTCGCTGACCTCGGCATTGTGGTGGGCCCGGGCGTTTTCTATGGAGACGCCGGTAACGGATTCATCCGGGTGGCCCTCACCGGCAGTGACGAACGAATCGATGCCGCAGTTGAACGGCTTGCCACAGCCTCATAACAATGCTGTGACTTGCGCCACTAATAGCGTCATTCCGCCAGTAACCGGACGGTACGGATTAGTTCCGTAGGGTTACTGGCGGTAGCTTTTTAACTGACTATCAATGGTGGCCTTCTCTAAGAATGCACTTCGGCCGTTGGAGCCCTGCAACAGTAGGGCCGAAGGCGGCGGCACCAGAAGGTGGTTGGACAAGCGTTCGATAGAGGCCCTGAGGCCTCATGAAGGGGACTCCATGACTGAGACCACCAGCGCGACACTGCGCCATGCCGGCGGCGAACTCGAACTGCCGCGCATCAAGGTTGTAGAAGGAAACGAAGGCTACGACGTTTCCAAGCTGCTGAAGCAGACGGGCGCCGTTGCCTATGACCCCGGCTTCATGAACACAGCGGCCACTACCTCGGCCATCACCTACATCGACGGTGACGCAGGCATCCTGCGCTACCGCGGTTACCCCATTGAGCAGCTCGCGCAGCACTCGAGCTTCCTCGAAGTTTCCTACCTGCTGATCTACGGCAACCTTCCCACTCCTACGGAATTGGAAGAGTTCGATCAGAAGATCCGCCGCCACACACTCCTGCACGAAGAGCTCAAGGGCTTCTTCGGCGGGTTCCCGCGTGACGCCCACCCCATGCCGGTGCTCTCCTCGGCTGTTTCTGCGCTGTCCACGTTCTACCAGGACTCGCTGGATCCCTTCAACGCGGAGCACGTGGAAGTTTCCACCATCCGCCTGATGGCCAAGTTGCCGGTCATTGCTGCCTACGCGCACAAGAAGTCCATCGGCCAGCCGATGCTCTACCCGGATAACTCCATGAACCTGGTGGAGAACTTCCTGCGCCTGAGCTTCGGTCTTCCGGCCGAGCAGTATGAGATGGATCCGGTAGTGGTCAAGGCACTGGACCTCCTGCTCATCCTGCACGCAGACCACGAGCAGAACTGTTCCACGTCCACCGTGCGTCTTGTGGGCTCGTCCAACGCCAACCTCTTCGCGTCGGTGTCCGCCGGCATCAACGCCCTCTTCGGCCCCGCACACGGTGGCGCCAACGAGGCCGTGCTGAAGATGCTCCGCCAGATCCAGGCCGACGGCATCAAGCCCGAGGACTACATGGAGAAGGTCAAGAACAAGGAAGACGGCGTCCGCCTCATGGGCTTCGGACACCGTGTCTACAAGAACTACGATCCCCGCGCCAAGATCATTAAGGCAACGGCACACGAAGTTCTGGGCAAGCTCGGCGGCAACGACGAACTGCTGGACATCGCCATGCGCTTGGAAGAGAAGGCCCTGGCTGACGACTACTTCATCCAGCGCAAGCTGTACCCGAACGTCGACTTCTACACCGGCCTCATCTACAAGGCCATGGGCTTCCCGGAGAAGATGTTCACCGTACTGTTCGCCATTGGACGCCTCCCGGGCTGGATTGCCCAGTGGCGCGAAATGATCAACGATCCCCAGACGAAGATCGGCCGTCCGCGGCAGCTCTACACAGGGGAGCCGGAGCGCAACTACCCGGCCAACTGACACGGCAGCAGCGTTAATAACGACGGCGGCCGCTCACCTCGCGCGAGGTGAGCGGCCGCCGTCGTTGGTTGCGGTGTTTGCAGACTAGGCGTTGTTCGCCGCGGCAGGCTGAGCGGCGTTGTACCCGTAGGGGTTGTTTTTCTGCCAGCGCCAGTGGTCCTCGCACATCTGGTCCACCGTCTTGGTGGTGGACCAACCGAGGTCTGCGAGGGCGGAAGAGGCGTCGGCCCAGAAAGCAGGAAGGTCGCCGGCCCGGCGGCCGGTGATCTCGTACGGGATGGGCTGGCCCACGGCCTTCTCGAAGGACCGCAGGACCTCCAGGACGGAGGAACCGCGGCCCGAGCCAAGGTTCCAGCGGCGGACGCCGGCACGCTCAGCGATGTAGTTCAGGGCTGCTACGTGCCCATCGGCCAGGTCAACCACGTGGATGTAGTCGCGCTGGGCTGTGCCATCGGGGGTGTCGTAGTCTCCGCCGAAGACCATGAGCTTCTCGCGGCGTCCCACGGCTACCTGCGCGATGAAGGGGACAAGGTTGTTGGGGATGCCCTGGGGGTCCTCGCCAATGCGGCCGGACGGGTGTGCTCCCACGGGGTTGAAATAGCGCAGCAGTGCGATATGCCAGCGGTCGTCCGCGTTGCCAAGGTCAGAGAGGATGTCCTCGATCTGCTCTTTGGTGCGGCCGTACGGGTTGTTGGCGCCGATTTCCATCTTCTCGATGTACGGGATGGGGTTGTGCTCACCATAGACCGTGGCGGAGGAGCTGAAGACGATGGAGCGGACGTTGTGCTTGTCCATGGCGCGGAGCAGGTTAAGGGTGCCCACAATGTTGTTGTAGTAGTAGGCCAGGGGTTCCTGGACGGACTCGCCCACGGCCTTCAGGCCGGCGAAGTGGATCACGGCGTCGATCTGGTGCTGGTCGAAGACCGCCTCAACTGCGGGCTCATCTACCAGGTCAACCTTATGGAAGGCGGCGGTCTTGCCGGTGAGCTCGGAAACGCGGCGGAGGGATTCCTCGCTGGAGTTCACGAGGTTGTCGAGCACAACGACGTCGTGGCCGGCTTCCTGGAGGGACAAAACGGTGTGGGAACCGATGTAGCCGGTGCCACCCGTGACAAGAATTTTCATGGTTCCTACGCTATCGGAAATTGGAGCCACGCCGCTCTCTGTTGAGCGGTGTTGAAGCACGTTCGTGCTAAAAACAATTAGTGCCCAAAATTGTTGATGCCGAAGCCCGGCGCCATGAAGTTGTCCAAGCCGTCTTCCGGATCATTGCCAGCGATGGCTTGGAACGGGCATCACTGAGGGAAGTGGCTGACGAAGCAGAACTGGCTGTTGGTTCGGTGCGCCACTACTTCGCAAGCAGCGATGAGCTCTTGGTCTTCTCCTTCGGGGCAGTGATCGATCGCATCGTAGGCCGCCTTGAAGCGGCACTTGCATCGGTCGAGGATGCGTCGCCGGACAGCGCCGAACAACACGATGCCGTGCTATACCTCCTCGGCCAGTTCCTGCCGTTGGACGAGGAACTGGCGGTAGACGCTTGTGTATGGATGGCGTTCCGGCAGGCTGCCCGGATCAGGCCGGTCCTGGCCGCTGAAGCCGAGCGCAGCCACCGCACCGTGGCCGCCGTCGTCGGTCGCCTCATCCTGATCCTTAACCCCGGTGAAGCTGACGCCCGGCAAATCCTTGTGACTGAAGCGGAGAGGCTCCTTGCCACCATGGACGGCTTGTGCATGCACGCATTGCTGCAGCCCGAGTGGATGACCGCAGAGATGTGCAGCGACGTCCTCACGGCTCACCTGCGGTCCCTCAGGGCCGCGCCATCCAGCCGCTAAGCGTCATTGCGTCGGCCGAGCCCCATAAGAGGCGGATGACGCCATTACCGTGCGGAGTCATCGGGAATAGACTGGAACATGTCGGGGACCTGCCAAAGGGAGGAATTCGCATGCACGAGTCAGGCGGCCCGGGATGGCGCATCACCATGGATACGTCCGGGCCGATGCTCATCGCCCTGTACTTGCGCGACGTAGCGGGACTTGATGGCGCCGGAAAACCCATACTCTCGCACGCAACACCAAAAGTCCGGCATGCAGACCATAAACACCTCACTTCTGATGTGGGTGGCCTCCCTGCACTGAAGACCGAGTGGGAGGCTTGGTGGGAGAGTCTGGTGAAGTCCTATCCCCATCCGGCCCCGGAGCTCTCGCCGCCCAGCTTCAAGGCTTTTGGCAACTCACCGGCCCTTCAACGCGTTCTGCAAGCTCATTTTGGCTCTGCCTTGGGGTGGGCCACCGACAGGATCGATGAGTATGCCAACCTTGAGGCCACCCGTGAAGCCAACGGGATGACACAGGTGCTGAGCGAAATGGTGGAGGACAGGCTTCTTGAAGTTGGCCGCAATTCCCATGACTTCGAACTCACCATCATTGAACTGCCGCTCAATGAACCCCGTGCCTGGTATTTGGAACCCAACACCATGATCATGAGCCACCAACTGCTCTCCGAGCCGGATGTCTTCCGCAGCTACGTCCAACCTGTGGTGGAGATTCTCGCCTGAGCGATTTTTTGTACACCTCCTGCCCTTAAGACGCGCGTATAAGGGCGGGAGCTGTACAAAAACTCAGGTGGCGGGGGCGGAGACCGTGATGGTGACCATCTCAGGTGGGGCGGCAGAAGGTTGCCAGCCGTCCCGTTTCTCCCGGTTCCATGTCATGCCAGCCAGGTCCACCTGGGTAATGGACAGCGTCTTGGCGTTGGCCACTGCCCAATGGGCCACAGCCCAGGCCAGTGTTCCATCGATGTCCAGCTGCACCGAGCGGCCCTGTACGGTGGCCGCTTGGGTGCCGAACGCCGTCGTGAGTTCATCAACGACGGCGGCAGGGTCACCAGCCGCCTCGGGCATGCGCAGTTCGCAGTGCAGGGCAGCCTCGGAGTGCCCGGTGAGAGCAGAAGCGAAGGCCCTGCCCATGCCTTCGTGTTGGGCGTAAGCGCGAGGAAACGCCGAACGTTGGACAGCCTGTGCTGCCTGCGTGATTTCCATGGATTCGTAGGCTGGGACCTTCACCAAGCCGTCATAGAACGCGTTTGATGCGTAGACGGGGTCCATGACCTGTTCTTCGGTTCCCCATCCCTGCGAGGGCCTTTGCTGGAACAGTCCACGGGAGTCCGGGCCGGCGTCATCGCCGTAGTTGATGTTCCGCAGCCTGGATTCCTGCATGGCTGTGGCCAGGGCAATGGTTGCTGCCCGTGGTGGAAGCCCTCGCTGGACGGAGATTGCGGAGATGAGTGAAGCATTGGCTGTCTGATCCGTGGCGAGCTCGTGGCTTTCGGGACCGACCATGGCGAGGCAGCGCTCCGTGACAAGTGTCTCGGAGCGCTGCAGCACTGCAACTATCGCGTAAATGGCACCTGCTACGAGGGCCAAAGCCAGCACCGCAACTATGGCGCGGCGGAACCGGCGCATTGATTCTCTCCTGCTAATTGGCGTGGAGAGCCTCGTTCAGCTCCACCGTTTGGCCCTTGCGGGGAAGTACTTCCACGCCGCCGGTGGTGGAGTTGCGGCGGAAGAGCAGGTTGGGAACGCCGGAGAGTTCCACGGCTTTGATGATCTTGGTGGTGTCCTCGCCGTTTTCGTCTTTGGGGCCCGGAACGCGGACACGGGTACCGGCGGTGACGTAGAGTCCGGCCTCCACCACGGAGTCGTCACCAATGCTGATGCCTACGCCGGAGTTGGCACCGAGCAGGACGCGCTCGCCCAGTGCGATCTTTTCCTTGCCGCCACCGGAGAGCGTGCCCATGATGGATGCTCCGCCGCCAACGTCTGTACCGTCGCCGGCAACAACGCCAGCAGAGATGCGGCCTTCCACCATGGAGGTGCCCAGGGTGCCGGCGTTGAAGTTCACGAAGCCTTCGTGCATCACAGTGGTGCCCTCGGCGAGGTGGGCACCCAAGCGGACGCGGTCGGCGTCGGCAATGCGCACACCCGTGGGAACCACGTAGTCAACCATCCGCGGGAACTTATCCACGCCGTACACCACAACGTTGCCGCGCTTGCGAAGGCGTGCGCGGGTCAACTCGAAGCCGTCAACGGCGGCGGGGCCGAAGTTGGTCCACACCACGTTGGGCAGCTTGCCGAAGACGCCGTCCAGATTGATGCTGTTCGGTTTGACCAGGCGGTGGGAGAGGAGGTGCAAACGCAGGTAAGCATCGGCAGTGTCTGCCGGGGCGGCGTCGAGGTCGATCTGCGCGAAGACCACTTTCTGCTCCGTCCCGCGGGCGGCATCCTTGCCGTCGTTGGCCAGTGCAGTGAGCGCGGGGTCGGCATTCTCAACGTCACGGAGGGTTTCGGCCGCAACGCCAAGTGCGGGTGCCGGGTACCAGACGTCCAGCACGGTTGCTTCCCCGGAAGCCGAGGTGGCGATGGTGGCCAGGCCGAAGCCATAAGCCGATCGGGGGTTGGCGGGCGCGGTTGCGGGCACAGCAGAGGAAGCAGTTTCAGTCATGCGCCAAGTCTATCCAGCAGGCGGAGGTCGGTTAAAACCTGTCTCACACCACAGAAGTCGCATTTGCGGGCATTAGGCTGGACGGGTGACTTTGAACCCTGCCCCCGCCCTCCTTGACCTGCGCCAGGACGTTGCCTTGCTGACGGCTGCGATCATCGACTTCAACAGCGTTTCCGGCAACGAGACCGAACTCGCCGACGCCGTCGAGGCAGCTTTGCGCGCCATTCCTGCCTATACCGTGATCCGGGACGGCGACGCCATCATTGCACGGACCGAACTCGGGCGCTCGGAGCGTGTCATCCTGGCCGGACACCTGGACACCGTGCCCCTGCCCACGGTTGAGGGCTCCTTGGGTACAGTTCCGGCCACCTGGGAGTCCGGCGTTCCTGGTGAAGGCGTGCTGTATGGCCGTGGAACCACGGACATGAAGGGCGGCGTGGCGGTGCAGCTGGCGCTTGCGGCAACACTGTTCGACGACGGCAGGCAGCCGGACAAGGACGTCACCTTCGTCTTTTATGACCATGAAGAGGTGGAAGCGGTCAAGAGCGGACTCGGCAGGTTGGTTCGGAACCACGGAGATCTGCTGAAGGGTGACTTCGCAATCTTGTTGGAGCCAACCCACGGCACGGTGGAAGGTGGTTGCAACGGAACCAGCCGTTTCGAGGCCACCACTATCGGCGAAACAGCCCACTCTGCGCGTGCCTGGATGGGCGTCAACGCGATCCACGCCGCGGCACCCATCCTGGCGCGGCTCGCCGCTTACGAGCCACAGACCATCAACGTGGACGGCCTGGATTACCGCGAAAGCCTGAACGCCGTGAAAATCAACGGGGGCACGGCAGGGAACGTCATCCCGGACCGCTGCGTGGTGGAGATCAACTACCGTTTCGCTCCGGACAAGAATCCGGACCAGGCAGAGGCCACCGTCAGGGAGCTTCTGGAAGGATTCGACGTCGTCCGTACAGACGCTGCTGCCGGCGCGAGGCCCGGACTTAGTCACCCCGCCGCCGCGTCCTTCGTCGCCGCAGTGGGTGCCGAGCCCAAACCCAAATACGGATGGACCGACGTCGCGCGTTTCAGTGAACTGGGCATCCCGGCGGTGAACTTCGGCCCCGGCGATCCTTTGCTGGCGCACAAGGACAACGAGCACGTCGACGCCGATGCCATCCGTGAGTGCCTCCGTGCACTGAGGACGTGGCTGGCGCCGTAGTCCCGAGCACGTTCAAGAAATCAAAAACGGCGGGTCCGGTTCCATTGGAACCGGACCCGCCGTTTGCTTGCCAGAGAACTACTTGGCGGTGGGAACCGCTCCGGCTGCGGTCGCCTTGGCCGTGCCGCCAGCGGTTTTTTTGGAACCGCGGCGTTCAATCCAGATGGCAATCCGCGACACTGTCAGGTTGATCAGGATGTAGATGGCCGCGCCCACAAAGAACGCCGGGAACAGGAAGTCCGGGCCCAGGAAGTCGGCCATGATCTGGATCTTCCGGAGCAGTTCCTCGTAACCGACGATGTAGCCCAGCGAGGTGTCCTTGAGCAGAACCACCAACTGGGCAACCAATGAGGGAAGCATGCGGCGCACAGCCTGCGGGAATTCGATGGACATCCGTGACTGGAAGCTGCGGAGGCCAATGGCCAAACCAGCCTCGCGTTGTCCCTTGGGGAGGGACTGGATGCCGGCACGGAGAATTTCAGCGAAGATAGCGGCGTTGTAGAGAACCAGGCCAACAACAACGGCTTGGAACTGTCCCGTGGCGAAAACCAGCAGGACGAACAACATCATGAGCACCACAGGCATGCCGCGGAGGAACTCCAGCACTACCTGCGTTGGTATACGGACCCAGGGAATCAGGGAGATGCGCAGGAGGCAGAGCGCGATACCCAGGGGGAACGCGATCACGGCTGCAACGGCAGCAGCGGTCAGGGTGGAAACGATGCCCTGGCCGATCAGGTTCCAGACGTCCGGCGCCATGGGGCCGTAGAAAATCTCCCAGCGGTCGGCATCGAAGATACCCTGCTGCGCCAGCGTTATGACAGCGATAGCCAGGATGCCAAGAATGATCAGAACGCCGGCGGCAGAGCCGATGAGCGAATAGAGGCGGGCCTTGGGCCCGGGGACGTCGTAAAGGACCGATGTCATCGGGCAATCGCCACCTTTCGTTCAACAAAGTGCGCCAGGAGTCCCAAGGGAACTGTGATCAAGAGGTAGAAGAACGCCACCCCGAGGAGGATCCAGAGGACCTGGTTGCCGTAGTCGTTGGAGAGCTGCCGGCCGTAACCGAAAAGCTCCAGGACGAAGAATGCGCCGGCCACCGAGGAGTTTTTGACCAAGGCAATCAGGATGTTGATCAACGGGGGTATGACGGTCCGCACGGCTTGGGGGAGGACGATGAAGCCGAGGACCTGGGTGAAGGTCATGCCGACGCTGCGGGCAGCTTCTGCCTGGCCCACAGGCACGCTGTTGACACCGGAACGGACCGCTTCGGCGATGAAGGCGGCCGTGTAGCTGCTCAACGCGATGATGGCAGCAACTTCGAATTGTTCGAACTTGACGCCCAATCGGGGCAAAACAATGGCGGCGAAAAAGAAAATGATGGTCAACGGGGTGTTACGCGCCACTTCAACATAGAACATGCTGAAACCGCGAAGTGCTGCCACGGGGGAAACCCTCATGGCCGCCAGGAGTGTGCCGACAATGAGGGCAATGATTCCTGAAATTACGGAGAGATACAGGGTTCGGAGAAATCCGTCCCAGTATTCGGGGAGGCTTGCTATGACGGCGTCCATGGCTTCCTTTGGCTGCAGCTAATCAGGGAACAGGGTCCTGGATTCGTCAACTGCCGCCGCCCGGAGGGGGCGGCGGCAGTTGACGGGTCCCGACTAGTAGCGGTTGATCGTAGGAAGTTCAGGTGCGGTCTTGATGACCTTGCCTGCTGTGGCTTCCCAAGCCTTCTTGTAGGTATCGTCCTTGGCGAAGCCCTCAAGCTGATCGTTGATCCAGTTGCGGAAGACAGTGTCATCCTTCTTCAGACCGATGCCGTAAGGCTCCTTGGTGAAGGTTTCATCCGAGGCGAGCTTGAAAGCATCCGGTTCCTTGTCCACATAGCCGGCAAGGATCACGTTGTCAGTGGTGACCGCGACGACCTGCTTGTTGCGCAGCGGTTCCAGGCAAGCGGTGTAGGTGGCCGCGGGGACTACCTCTGCGTTGTACTTCTCGGCGATGGTCTTGGCCGGGGTGGAACCCGTAACGGAGCAGACCTTCTTGCCGGCAACATCTTCAGGCTTGGTGATGGAGTTGTCGTCCTTATTCACCAGCAGAGCCTGGCCAGCTTCGTAGTACGGTCCGGCGAAGGAGACCTTTTCCTTACGGGCATCGTTGATGGTGTACGTGGCGATAACGAGGTCCACGCGACCCTGCTCGATGAACGACTCGCGGTTTTGGGAGACCGTCTCTACCCACTCGATCTTGTCCGCGGCGATGCCCAGTTTTGCGGCGATTGCCTTGCCCATTTCAACGTCGAAACCGACAGGCTTCCCATCAAGGCCCTTCTGGCCGAACAACGGCTGATCGAATTTGGTTCCGATCTTGATGGTCCCGGCCTTGTTGAGCTTCTCCATGGTGGTGCCGGCTTCGAAGCTTGCCGAAGCAACCGGGGGAGTAGTTGTGGTGCTGCCGCCGCCGCAAGCGCTCAGCGAGAGAGCAAGCGCAGCCGATGCGGCCACCAGGAGTGACTTCCTCCGGGTAATAAGAGACTTCATGGTGTTCCTTTCATATGGGTGGCCGCCTTACGGCCGGGGGTGCTGGCGGTAAGGAGCTAGTGGGTCAAGAGCTTGGACAAGAAGTCCTTTGCGCGGGTGCTCTTCGGGTTGGTGAAGAATTCCTCGGGGGTGGCGTCCTCGACGATCTGGCCGTCAGCCATGAACACCACGCGGTCGGCAGCCTTGCGGGCGAAGCCCATCTCGTGGGTGACCACGATCATGGTCATGCCTTCCTTGGCCAGCTGGATCATGACGTCCAACACTTCGTTGATCATCTCGGGGTCCAGTGCCGACGTAGGTTCGTCGAACAGCATGACCTTAGGCTTCATGGCAAGAGCGCGGGCAATGGCCACACGTTGCTGCTGGCCGCCTGAGAGCTGGGCGGGAAGCTTCGGGGCTTGGTGGCCAACGCCTACGCGTTCCAGGAGGGCCATGGCTTCCTTGTCGGCCGTACCCTTGGCCACTTTCTTCACCTTGATGGGACCCAGCGTGACGTTCTCAAGAATCGTCTTGTGGGCGAACAGGTTGAAGGACTGGAAGACCATGCCGACGTCGGCACGCAGGTGCGCGAGGTCCTTGCCTTCTTCGGGAAGCTTCTTCCCGTCGATGGCGATGTCGCCGTCGTCGATTGTTTCCAAGCGGTTGATCGCACGGCAGAGAGTGGATTTACCGGATCCGGATGGTCCGATAACCACCACCACTTCACCCTTCTTAACCTGAAGGTTGATGTCTTTGAGGACATGCAATTGACCGTAGTGCTTATTGACGCCGTTCAGGGAGACGAGGGCATCGCCGGACGCTTGAGTAGTCATACGACGAATCTAGCGAACAAAGAAGCAAATATGACCACGGTCACGGCAACTTCCTGAAGATCGTGACTGAACAGAAACCTGCCCCACAGCGATATACCAGACTGCAATGCAAGATGCGGGTCGCTGCCACGGAGCGCGCCGTCATCCGCGCTAGCCTTGGGCAATGAGCATGAGCCAGCACCACGTTCCCCGTCCGGATGCCAACGGCCGCGTCACGGGCACCCATGTGCCCCTCCCTTCGGAGGTCGCCCCCGCCAAGCACAAAGGCTCCCTTGAGCTTCGGCGCAAACAGGCTGACACGGGAATGTCGGACCAGCATTTGCTGGATACCAGCGGTGCCGGGCAGTTCATCCACACCGATCCGTGGCGTGTCCTGCGAATCCAGAGTGAGTTCGTAGAGGGCTTCGGAGCCTTGGCTGATCTGGGTCCTGCCGTTAGTGTGTTTGGCTCCGCGCGGACCAAACCCGGATCCGAGTACTACGAGATGGCCGTGGATGTGGGCCGCAAGCTTGCTGAAGCCGGCGTGGCCGTGATTACCGGCGGTGGCCCGGGATCCATGGAAGCTGCCAATAAGGGCGCTGTGGAGGGCAATGGCGTTTCCGTTGGCCTGGGCATCGAACTTCCCTTCGAGCAGGGGCTCAACCAATGGGTGGATTTGGGCATCAATTTCCGCTACTTCTTCGCCCGCAAAACCATGTTCGTCAAGTACGCGCAAGGCTTCGTGGTGCTTCCCGGAGGACTAGGGACTCTCGATGAATTGTTCGAAGCCATGGTGCTGGTGCAAACACGTAAGGTCACTTCCTTCCCCATTGTTCTTCTGGGAGTGCGGTTCTGGGGTCCCATGATCGAGTGGATCCGGGAGACCTTGGTGGCAGAGGGCATGGTTTCGGAGAAGGACCTTGACCTGATCCAGTTGGTGGATGACCCCGCCGACGCCGTGCACCGCGTCCTACATGGCGCGCCGTTGCCTCCGACTCCCAACGGAGACCAGCGCCCGGAGTAGACCTTCGTTTCTGGCACGATGGACCTGTGAGCTTTTTCCTGGTGTTTCTCGCGATAGTCCTCGTCGGCGCTGCGTTGTATCTCGGTGCCGGAATCGTCAAGGGGCGCTCTCTTGGATCGGGACTGGAGCAACCCGTTCCCAACCTGCCCGCTGTCCTGCTGCCGGAGGACGCCAAGCCCGTCGACGTCGATTCCCTCCGTTTTGCGCTTGGCCTCCGTGGCTATCGGATGGATCAGGTGGACCAGGTCCTCGACGAGCTCAGGGACCAGTTGCAGGCCAAGGATCGCGAGATCCAACGGTTGGGCGCGCTGGTTCAGCGTCGTGGCGAGGACGGCGAAACCGGCCGGACCCGGCAGTGAGCTCGCGGACTCCAGCCTCGCAGCCCCCTGGCTCAAAGACGCAAGGGGCGCGGGGACCCGCGGACCGGCTGTCCTTGGGTCTATCAGCTGCCGTCGCCGGAATGGCCGGATGGCCTTGGTGGCTGCAGGTTACCTTGATATTTGTGGTGGCCCGGCTGGTCAGTGCCTGCATCTTCATGGCGGCAGCCATTCACCAAGGAACCAACCCGTGGTTCCCGCCCGCTCCGGATTACTGGAACTTCATCACTATCTGGGATGGACGCTGGTATCAGGAAGCGGCTGATAAGGGCTATCCCTCGGTCCTGCCCGTGGACGCGAACGGCGTCGTTCAGCAAAACGCATGGGCGTTCTATGCACTCTTTCCCTTCCTGGCCCGGGGTCTCGCGGCAGCCACCGGGATAGGAACCCTCCCGGCGCTCACCATCATCGCCATGGTGGCGGGTGTGGGCGCCGCTTTGGTGATTTACAAGCTCTTCCGCGAGTTCGCAGGTAAGCGCGCGGCGCTGTGGGGCGTCGTCTTCGTTTCCACTTTTCCGGTGTCCCCAATCCTTCAGGTCCCGTATGCCGAGTCCTTAAACCTGCTGCTGTTGTCCGGCTCGTTGTTGCTGGTGGTCCGCGGCCGATATCTGGCGGCAATTCCGGTAGTGCTTCTCATGTGTCTTTCCAGGCCCACGGGAGTCCCGTTTGCCGCCATGGTGGGATTGCTGTTGCTCTGGCGTCTGTGGCAGCGCTTCAGGCCTTCGGGGACGCTGTCAGCCCCCGCGTCAGGCGGTGACGACGCGACGTCGGTGCGCAGCTTGCTCTCGCTGGGGGCGATGGTGCTTGCGGCGGGCATTGGAGCTCTCGCGTGGCCAGCCATTGCCTGGGCAACCACCGGTGAACTCACTGCCTACACACGCACGGAAACAGCGTGGCGGGGGCACGATCTTGTGCCTTTCAAGCCGTGGTTCGACACGGGTCGGATGCTGTTCGGTCCTGTGTTGGGCGTGTTGGCCCCGTTCGTCTTCACGGCGCTTTTCGTGCTGGTCATGATGTCCAGGCCGGTCAGGGCGCTGGGAACTGAGTTGCGGCTTTGGTGCGCTTGTTACATGGGCTACCTGCTGGTCTTCCTTCACCCCCAGACCAGTACCTTCAGAATGCTGCTGCCGCTTTTTCCCCTGGCCTTGGCGGTGGCGTTGCTCTCCAAATCCAAAGCGTACCGGGGGACGGTCGTGGTGATGTTCGTCCTCCTCCAGATCGTCTGGGTGGTGTGGCTGTGGGCGTGGGCTCCGCTCCCCGGCGGCGGGGACTATCCGCCCTGACGTGGACGTTTGCCGCGCCGGCGGAGTATGTACAAAGTCCGGACAAATGCGCGTTTGATTAGCTACGGACAGGTAATTACGGGATAATAGGACAAGAGCAAGGACAAAGCACCGAAAAGTGCCCGGCCAAGGCGGCCTCCCAAGCGGTGCCGCCGGCTGCAATTGCGACGCGGAACCAGCCCGGCCGGGTTGGCGTGACTTGGGACAAATGGAGGGGATTTTCCTAATGGCGGCTATGAAACCACGTACCGGCGACGGCCCTATGGAAGTTACCAAAGAGGGACGCAGCTTGATCATGCGTGTGCCGCTCGAAGGCGGAGGACGACTCGTTGTCGAACTCAACGCTGCGGAAGCGGCCAACCTCAAGGAATGCCTCGTAGGCGTTACTGAATAGGCATTTGGATAGATTTACAAAGCAGGGCCCGGAAAACCGGGGCCCTGCTTTTGTTTAACCTGCTTTTCCTGATGCTGGCAGGCACCCTACTTCTTGACGGCCACCAGAAGGCCGTCGCCCGTCGGCAGCATCGCCGACGCCAACCGGTCGTCGTCGCGGATGGCCTTCACAATCTGACGCAGAACCACCGTGGTTGCCTCACGCGCTGCCGGGTTGGCGACGCGGTCCTTGTCCAAAGCATCGTTGATCACCAGGGTGCCGCCTGATTTCAGGAGGCGGATTGCCTGTTCCACGTATTTGGGGAAGTTGGGCTTGTCGGCATCGATGAACACGAGGTCGTACGCGGAGTCGGTCAGTCGTGGCAACACATCCGCCGCGCGGCCTGAAATGGTGCGGGTACGGTTGGCAGGGCTACCGGACTCAAGGAATGCTTCCCTGGCGGCCTTCAAATGCTCGACGTCCACATCGATGGTGGTCAGCACGGCATGGGGGCTGAGGCCACGCAGCAGGCAAACCCCGGACACTCCTGCCCCGGAGCCAACTTCCACCACTGTCTGCGCTTTGGACGCCGCGGCAAGCACTGTCAGCACCGCACCCACACCGGGGCTGATGGGGGTAACACCCAGCTCAAAGGACCGCTCACGGGCGCGCAACAACACGTCATCCTCAGCCGGCAGATCTTCTGCGTAGGACCAGCTGCTTGACTTGTCGGCACTCATGAAGGGGTTCGCTTTCCGCGGGAAGGGGTGTTTGTACCAAGACTACTGTGTCCGCACGGGTAAACCCGCTGAAGGGATGCTCCCTGGGGCTGTGTCCATGGCCGTTTTCAGCCTTGCGGAGAAATCGCCGTCCAGTCAGGAAATTCCCAGACAAACTTGGGATGATAATGCTCCGGTCATCCATGAGGTGGGCGGCACCGAAAGTTCGGTGAACCACAGTTTGAGGGGAGTGGACGATGCCGGCATCGCATGCTGCGCCAGTCCAAACAGCGGAAAGCCTGGAGGCCGTTACTGACTGGGTCATGCCCAGCTGGGAGGAAGTGGTGTCAAACCACTCCGCCAAGGTATATCGCCTCGCCTATCGCCTGACCGGCAACAAGTACGACGCCGAAGACCTCACCCAGGAAGTTTTTGTCAGGGTGTTCCGTTCCCTGGAAAACTTCAAACCCGGAACCTTGGATGGCTGGTTGCACCGCATCACCACCAACCTGTTCCTGGACGGGGCACGGCGCAGGAGCAGGATCCGCTTCGATGCGCTCGCCGAAGATGCCGAATCCCGTTTGCCGGGCCGTGAACCCGGACCTGAGCAGAGCTTCGAGCACAATAACCTTGACCTCGACGTCCAGCGCGCTTTGGAAGAACTCCCGCCGGACTTCCGCGCCGCCGTGGTGCTGTGTGATCTTGAAGGTCTTTCCTATGATGAAGTCGCCGAGGCGCTCGGTGTGAAACTGGGAACTGTCAGGTCCCGAATCCACCGCGGGCGGACCATGCTCCGGGAGAAACTGGCCCACCGCGATCCCCGCCCGGCAGAGGCGCGCAAGCCGCGGTTGAAGATGCCCCGCATCGCCAGCATTCTTTAGGTTGTCGATGCCTCGACGTCCCCTTCGTCCGGGAGCCCCGCCCCGGCGCACCTTGGCTTCGCTGCGCCATACTCGCAGCACGGAACACCTGCAGCACTGCGCTGAATGCCGCATGGCCCTCCGCCGCGAACGGCAGTACATTGAGCGCCTTCGTGGCGCGGCCGTACCTGAAGCCAGCCAGGACCTTGCCGCGCGACTGATCCAGCACACGGAACGCCTGGCGAACGATCCTGGACCGGCTGGCTCGACGCCGCACTTCCCACCGCTGCGAAATTCGTACCGTCGTTTCCCGGGCCTTCGTATGGCAGGCATTGCTGCGGGCACCCTGATGGTCAGTGCGGGTGCACTGGCTGTGTCTGCCTACGTGATCGCCGGCGATGCCGAGCCGCAAGTCCTCGCGGGAACAAGCAGCGCCAGCGGGTTTGCCGGTGCCTGGACGGGCAGCCCCGCCGATGCCATGGTGGGACCTGCGTTCCGAGCCGGGAGCACCGTCAGTTTGAGCCCTGACCAGTTGGATTCACTTCGGGCAGAAGGTTGGGCGTGCCCTGAGCTGTCAGCAATGGGCTTCCACGTTGTATCCGCCCAAGCAACCAAGCACAATGGCAACCCTGCTGTAGAGATCCGGCTGGAAAACAACGGTCACTTTGCCACCATCGTGGAGGAACACTTGCCTGCGAACCGAGAACCGGGGCAATCTACATCCGCGCAACTCTCACTCACGCAGGGAACCCCATGGAAGGCTGTCTACACCATGCCTGCAGCCGTTATCAGTTACGCCTCCGACCTTCCGGCGGACACTGCGGACGATGCTGTCCCTGAAATCGTCCGCGCGGGGGAGTCCATGTCCATGGCTCCTGCACCGGAAGATCAGGAGCCGTGGTACAAAAGGGTGCTGCGAGGCGTGCAAACCCTACTCCGTCCTGCCGGTTTAGGAGCGGCACCAGAGACAAGGTAATCTTCGTTACGTGCTTGGAATCAATGGCCCGGAGTTCATACTTCTTCTGATTATCGGCGTACTCGTCATCGGTCCCAGCCGTTTGCCCGAATACACTCAAAAGCTGGCCAACCTGGTTAAGGAAGTGCGTCGGATGGCATCCGGCGCCCGCGAGCAGATCAAAGAAGAAGTCGGCATCGACATCGATGAGGTCGATTGGAAGAAATACGATCCCCGCCAGTATGATCCCCGGCGCATCATCAAGGATGCTCTTCTTGATGACGAGAAACCTGTCAGTGCCGGAGCGCCCGCTGCTGCCGCTGCCGTAGACGTTAAACCCAAGACCCCGGTGCGGGTCATTGAGCGGCTGGCCGAGGGCGAAGCCGCCCCCTTCGATTCCGAAGCGACCTGAGCCGGAGGAGCTGGCAGCCCCTCCAAGGACGCGGCGCTCTGCCGGCCCGGACCAGTAGGCTCAGCGGGGCTGGATCCCCAACGGCATGCCGGACAGCCCGCGGGGCCGCGTGGCCAAAGAGGCAGCAATACCCTCCAGCGCTTTCGCGGCAGCCGTCTCTGGTGCTGCCAGAACCACAGGCTTCCCGGCGTCGCCACCCTCCCGCAATCGGATGTCCAGCGGAATCTGGCCGAGGAGCGGAACGCTGGCGCCCACGGCAGAGCTCAACCGCTCAGCCAGGATGGCGCCCCCGCCGCTTCCGAACAATTCCATGCGTTCGCCGTCGGGCATTTCCAGGTAGGACATGTTCTCGATAATGCCGGCCACCTTCTGTCCGGTCTGGGTGGCGATGGTGCCGGCTCGTTCGGCCACATCAGCGGCAGCTGCCTGCGGGGTGGTCACTACCAGAATCTCTGCGTTGGGTAAAAGCTGCGCCACGGAGATAGCGATGTCCCCCGTGCCGGGAGGCAGATCCAGGAAGAGGGCATCGAGGTCGCCGAAGTAGACATCGGTCAGGAATTGTTCAAGGGCCCTGTGCAGCATGGGGCCGCGCCATGCCACTGGCTGGTTGCCGTCAACGAACATGCCAATGGAAATGACCTTGACGCCGTAGGCCACGGGCGGAAGGATCATGTCGTCCACCTGCGTGGGTTTTTGGGTGATCCCCATCAGCCCGGGCACGGAAAAGCCGTGCACGTCGGCGTCCACGATGCCCACACGGAGGCCTTGGGCGGCCAGTGCGCAGGCCAGATTAACAGTGACAGAGGATTTGCCTACACCGCCTTTTCCGCTGGCCACGGCGTACACCTTGGTCAGGGAACCGGGTTTAGTGAAGGGTATGCCGCGTTGTCCGGCTGGTCCGCGGAGCTGTTCCTTGAGGGCTTCACGCTGTGCCGGCGTCATGACCTTCAGCTCCACGTCTACACCGGTGACGCCTTCCACGTGGAGGAGGGCGTCTGTAGCGTCCTTGGTAATTGTTTCCCGCAGGGGGCACCCGGCGATGGTCAGCAGAACAGCCACATGCACGGTGCCGTCATCATTGGCCGATACCGATTCCACCATGCCAAGTTCGGTAATGGGGCGCCGTAGCTCGGGATCAATGACGGTTGCCAAGGCAGCATTCAGTGCCTCGACCGATGCGATGCTCATATGGTCAGGCTCGGCTTTCAGGGTTTTCAGGCGATGGTTTGGTGGTTGAATGCTGCGGACCTGCGGCCCGAGGGGCGCGGACTCGGGGAATCTGCTGGGTGCGGGGCCCGCGCGATTTGTCCCGCTTGTCCTTCAGCTTCTCCTTGACCCTCTCGCCGGGTGATTCAGTGCCGTCAGCGGCGGCATCGCCCTCGCGAAGTTCCTCTTGGGCATCAATGATGTCTTCAAGCAGGCTTCGGAGTTCGGTCCGGACATAGTCACGGGTGGCCACTTCACGCAAGGCAATGCGGAGCGAGGCCAATTCCCGTGTCAGGTACTCGGTGTCGGAGAGATTGCGTTCGGCCCGCTGGCGGTCCTGCTGGAGCGAGACGCGGTCGCGGTCGTCCTGCCGGTTTTGGGCCAGCAGCAGGAGCGGCGCGGCGTAGGAGGCCTGCAGCGAAAGCATCAGCGTCAGCAGGGTGAAGCCCAGCTCCATGCGGTCGAACTGCCAGTCCGTGGGAGCGAAGGAGTTCCACGCAAGCCAGAACACACAGAAAACCGTCATGTAAACCAGGAACGTAGGCGTGCCCATGAACCGGGCGAAACCCTCCGTAGCGTTTCCAAAAGCGTCCGGGTTCGGCGAGAACTTGGGCAGGATGCGTTGACGTCCGCTCAGGGGCGTGTCGAGGCTGCTGCTTGAGCGTCCCGTGGACTTGGTGGATCGGGTGGCGTTGTTATCAGCCAATGCGGCCTCCAAGTTTCCTTATAGGGGCGTCGTCCTCGTGGGCGCGCCAGTCATCCGGCAACAGGTGATCCAGCACGTCATCAACAGTCACCGCCCCCACAAGGCGGCCGTCGTCGTCCACGACTGGAAGTGAATTCAGGTTGTACGTCGCCAGGGTCCGGGCCACTTCGGAGATGTGGGCTTGGTCCGAGAGCGGCTCCAGGTTTTTATCGACCAGGTTGCCCAGCGGTTCCGGCGGAGGGAAACGCAGGAGCTGCTGTATATGCACCACGCCCAGGAAACGACCAGTGGGGGTCTCCAAAGGGGGACGAGCGATGAAGATGGAGGAGGCCAGCGCAGGCGAGAGTTCCTCGCGTCGGACGTGGGCAAGGGCTTCAGCGACAGTGGCTTCCGGCGGAAGGATGACCGGGACAGGCGTCATGAGACCACCGGCGGTGTCTTCGTCGTATTCGAGGAGGCGGCGGACGTCCTCGGCCTCCTGGGGTTCCATGAGCTGAAGCAGCTCTTCCGCCTGGGCGGAGGGAAGCTCGGCCAGGAGGTCGGCAGCGTCGTCAGGATCCATCTCTTCGAGGACGTCAGCGGCGCGTTCGACATCCAGGGCGGAGAGGATCTCCACCTGGTCATCTTCCGGGAGTTCCTGGAGGACATCTGCCAGGCGTTCATCCTGAAGCTCACTGGCCACTTCAAAACGCCGTTTGTCGCTCATTTCCTGCAGTGCTTCAGCGAAGTCGGCAGGTTTGAGGTCTTCGTGGGTGGCAACGAACTGCGTTGCGGCCTGTGGCTCGTTGTGGCCGCCGGTCTGGGCGTCGGCCCAGTCGATGATCAGTGTCTCGTTGCGGCGGAGCCTGCCGAAGGGCGACAGGGAGTGTCCACGACGGACGAACAGCTTGCTGACAAACCAGTCCTTGGACCTGTGCTGGTCCATGGCGATGTCCTCGATCGTTGCGTCTCCACTGCCATCGGCCAGCGTCACGCGGCGGTCGAACATCTCAGCCACCACCAGAGTTTCGGCACCGCGCTGCTCGAAGCGCCGCAAGTTCACCAGTCCGGTGCAGATAATTTGCGTCTGGTCGATGGACGTAATCCGCGTCATGGGAACGAAGACCCGCTTCTTGCCCGGAACTTCAACCACGATGCCCACCACATGGGGAGCGCCACGGGTGCCGCGGGAGAGCACCACGACGTCGCGCAACCGGCCAAGACGATCGCCCAGGGGGTCGAAGACGTCCAAGCCGAGCAAGCGCGCGACAAAGACGCGTGAGGGATGTGTGCTCATATTTACAGGCTACCGAGTCTGCTCTCTTTTAGCTGAATTCCAGCCGCTACACATGTCCATGAGACACAATGGGGCTATGTCAAACATTTTTGGTGGTCCCAAAGCCGTTGAGGAGTCCCGCAGCGTCCCCCAAGGGGACACCGTAGGCTCGTACACCTCGTATTTGGACGCCCAGAAGGCGGTGGACTACCTGGCCGATCAGCAGTTCCCTGTTCAGCTGGTGTCGATCGTGGGCAATGACCTCAAAATGGTGGAGCGGGTGACCGGCCGCCTGAGTTACCCGAGGGTGGCACTGTCCGGTGCCCTCAGCGGCATGTGGTTCGGCCTGTTCGTCGGCGTCATGCTGTCCTTCTTCACTCCGGCCGGGGGTCCGTTCTCCATCATCACCTCAGTTCTGATGGGTGCGGCATTCTTCATGCTGTTCGGCATCGTCACTTATGCCACGCAACGCGGAAAGCGTGACTTCACCTCCACCAGCCAGGTGGTGGCCACTAATTACGACGTCATTGTCGCAGTGGAGGCAGCCCAGGAGGCCCGCCGACTGCTCCATCAGCTGCCGATGAACCCGTCCCAGGCTGCTACGCCGCAGGCCAGCGGCTACAACCAGCCAAGCGCGCCCTTCCAGCAGCCCGGTCAGGCGCCTGAGCGGCCCACCACGTGGAATGATCCCTATGGCCAGCGCGCCCCCGAGCCCAGTGGCTCAAGTGCCCCGGAGGGACAGAACGCAGCCCCGGCGAACCAGCCGGCACCATCCCCCGCGCCGGCAGCTGTCCGGTACCCCGACCTCCCGGACGGACGTCCGCAATACGGTGTTCGGGTAAGCGACGGACAGGCTCCTGCACGGAATCATGAACAAAACGCGCCGCAGGAAGATTCACAGCAGTCCAGCTCCGAGGATTCTTCCAAGCAGTAGACGCCTCCGCAGGACAACAATTTTCCTCAGTACAGATTTTCCTCACGAAAAAGGGAAGGCCACCGGATCCCCGGTGGCCTTCCCTTTTGTTCTGTTGAGTCCCTGGGTTATTCCAGGGGCCTGGTTAGCCCTGGGCTTCCTGGTAGATGCCTGCCATCCAGAACTCGACGTCGTCGGCCTTGCGCGGCAGCGCGGCGCTGAGGTTGACGGGTCCGTCGGAGGTCATGAGGATGTCGTCCTCGATGCGGACGCCGATCCCGCGGTACTCCTCGGGGATGGCGAGGTCTTCGTTCTTGAAGTACAGGCCAGGTTCGATCGTGAAGACCATGCCCTCGGTGAGGATGCCATCAAGGTAGAGCTCACGTTTTGCCTGCGCACAGTCGTGGACGTCGAGTCCCAGGTGGTGGCTGGTGCCGTGAGGCATCCAGCGACGATGCTGTTGGCCCTCGGGGGAGATTGCTTCCTCGACGGAGACGGGCAGCAGGCCCCATTCAGCCAGGCGTTCGGCCAGGACCGTAGTTGCCGCCGTGTGGATGTCCCGGAACTTCACGCCCGGTTGTGCGGCCGCGAAGCCGGCGTCTGCGGCGTCGAGTACAGCTTCATACACCTTCCGCTGGACGTCGGTGAAGGTGCCGGTGGCCGGAAGCGTGCGGGTGATGTCAGCTGTGTAGAGGGAGTCCGCTTCCACTCCGGCATCGAGGAGCAGGAGTTCGCCGCCGTTGACGGTACCGGAGTTGCGGTTCCAGTGCAGCACCGTGGCGTTGTTGCCTGACGCTGCAATGGTGTCGTAGCCGAGTTCATTGCCTTCCTCGCGGGCTCGGGCAAAGAAGGCGCCTTCGACTACCCGCTCGCCGCGCTGATGGGTCAACGCGCGGGGGAGTGCGCGGACTACGTCAGCGAAGCCTTCCACCGTTGCAGCCACGGCAATCTTCATCTGCTCGATTTCCCAGTCGTCCTTGATCAGGCGCAGTTCGGACAGTGCTTCGCTGAGCTTCTCATCCAAGGCGTCCAGTTCGCCGAGGTCAAGGTTCTCGGGGTCCTTGGCCGTGTTGTAGCGGGCGGTGTCCACTAGGGCGTCAATGTTCTCGTCTGTTTTGCGGACCAGCCGAATGGAGATGCCGCCGATTTCCGGGGCGCCAACATTCTTGGTGATCGCCATTTCGAGCTCGGAGATGTGGGCCGTGGGAAGGCCGAGACGGGCTTCGAATTCGGCCAGTGTGGGGCGCGCACCTATCCAGAACTCGCCGGCGCGCGAGTCAGCGTAGAACTGTTCGGTATCCCGGCCGGCCAACGGGCGGAAGTAGAGCGTGGCAGTGTGGTGACCGCCGTCGTCGCCCTTTCCTTCGGCTACGGGCTCGAGGATCAGTACGGCGTCGGGCTCGTGGTCCAGCCCCAGCCCCGTGAGGTGGGCGAAGCCGGAGTGGGGGCGGAACCGGTAGTCGCAGTCGTTGGACCGGACCTTCAGCGGACCGGCCGGGATGACTAGACGTTCGCCTTTGAACTGTTCGGAAATAGTACGACGCCGGCGTGCGGCGTGGTCTGCGACGGCGTCACGCGCAGGGGTCACCTGCGGGGCGGGCGCCCAATTGCTGGCCATGAATGCCTTGAAGGCATCTGACGTGGGCCTTTGCGAGCGGTTGTTGACACGCTCCTGCAGTGGCTGGGAGGACGAGTTCTGGGTGTTTTCGGCATCGTTCACCGTTACATCGTCCCACCAGTTAGGTGAGGAGGCCAACGGCGCAACCCGCCAAGCGGGCCCGCATCCCATAGGCTGGGAAAGTGAGGATAGACCTGCATGCGCACTCGAATGTTTCCGATGGAACCGAGACACCGGCCGGGGTGATCATTTCCGCCGTCTCGGCCGGTCTGGATGCCGTGGCCCTGACAGACCACGATTCCACAGATGGCTGGGAGCCTGCCGCTGCCGCCGCACGGGAGCATGGCATTGCATTCGTACCCGGGATGGAGATCTCCTGCCGTACGGAGCAGGGAATCAGCGTCCACTTGCTCAGTTACCTCCACGACCCCGCCCATGCCGGCCTGCTGGAGGAAATTACCAAGTCCAAGGATGCCCGGCTCACCCGTGCCGAGCATATGGTCACTTTGCTGTCCGAGGATTATCCGTTGACCTGGGACGACGTGATCCACCATGTTGCACCCGGTGCCACGGTGGGCCGCCCCCACATTGCCGATGCTTTGGTGGCCGCCGGCGTGGTGGCGGATCGAACGGAAGCGTTCACTTCCATCCTCACCTCCCACTCGCGGTATTTCGTGCAGCACTATGCGCCCAACCCGGCTTTCGCCGTCGAGCTTGTCCGCGCGGCTGGCGGCGTGCCCGTCTTCGCCCATCCGGTGGCTTCATCGAGAGGACGGATCGTGGGGGAGCGTACTTACCGGGACATGATTGATGCCGGACTGTTGGGACTTGAGGTTGAACACCGGGACAACCCGGAGGAGGGCCGCGCTTTCCTCCGTGGCCTGGCGGTCGAACACGGCTTGCTCATGACAGGATCTTCCGACTATCACGGGGCAGGAAAACCCAATCTCTTGGGCGAGAACACCACCCCGCCCGAGGTCTTGTCCAGGATCGAGGAGCTGGCAACGGGCAGCACGGTCATCCGGTGATGCCCGGGCATTCTGTGAGAGGAGTCCGCTGATGGACCTGCAGCTGCTGGCCTCCGTGATCATCACGTTGTTCGTGATCATGGATCCGCCGGGTACAGTCCCGATATTTATGTCCTTGACGGCCCAAATGTCCGCCAAGGACCGGAATCGTTCCGCGTTTCAGGCCCTCCTGGTGGCCACAGGTGTGATCGTGGTGTTCGCGATCTTCGGCCAGTCGATTCTCAACTACATGCACATCTCGCTGGCGGCGTTGCAGGGTGCCGGTGGCCTGCTCCTGGTGCTGATCGCGCTGCAGCTGCTCACAGGCTCCACCAGCGGCGAGGAAAACGCCGCCAAGTACAAGAACGTGGCGTTCGTGCCGCTGGGCACACCGCTCATGGCCGGGCCGGGCGCGATTGTTGCCGTCATGGTGTTCGTGCAGCAGTCCAGCCAGCTCGCGGAGTATCTGGCGGTGGGTCTGGGCATCGCTGTGGTGCTTGGCTCGTTGTACCTGGCGATGCGCTTCGCGGGCGTCGTTCAGCGGGTCCTCGGTGAAAACGGTGTGGAGCTGGTGACGCGGATCGCCGGCCTGCTGCTCTCAGCCATTGCCGTGCAGATGATCGCGGACGCCGTTCAGGCTTTCGTGAAAGGTGCTGCCTGATCCTGGCTGGTGTCCGGCAAGGAACCGCTCCGGCGGAAGTCTGCCTTGTTGCCCAGCCTTTTCCGCATGACGTCGATGGCTTGCTCGTTCTGGTCGACGCACACAAAGTTGCGGCCCAACTTGGCTGCCACAGCTCCGAGGGTCCCTGAACCAGCGAAGAAATCGAGGCACCAATCGCCCTCACGGCTTGATGCGGAGACAATCCTGCGTACCAGGCCCTCGGGCTTTTGGGTGGGGTAACCGGTCTTCTCGCGGCCGGTAGGCGAGACGATGGTGTGCCACCAGACATCCGTGGGCAGCTTGCCGAGCTCACGTTTGGCGGGGGTGACCAGGCCAGGTGCCATGTACGGTTCCCGGTCCACTTCGGCGTTGTCGAAGTGATACTTGGTGGGGTTCTTGACGTACACCAGAATGTTGTCGTGCTTGGTGGGCCAGCGGTTCTTGGCGCGGGCGCCGTAATCGTAGGCCCAGATGATCTCGTTAAGGAAGCATTCCCGGCCGAAGATGGAGTCCAGCATCACCTTGGCGTAGTGGACTTCCCGGTAATCCAAATGCAGATACAGGGTGCCGTCGTCGGCCAGCAGCCGCCAAGCCTCCACGAGCTTGGGCTCCAGGAAGGACCAGTAGTCGCTGAAGGCGTCGTCGTAGCTGTGCAGGGCGCCCTTGATGGTGTCGTAAGAGCGGCCTTTGAAGCCGACGCGGTCGCCGTCGCCGTCCGCGTTGCGGACCATGCGGGTTTCCTGGCGGCGTTGGACCCGGCCCGTGTTGAAGGGCGGGTCCACGTAGATGAGTGTGAAGGCGCCGTCCGGCAGCGTAGGGAGGAATTCCGCGTTGTCCGCGTGCACCACCAAGTTGCCGCCGTCCGGCGCCCAAACAGATTCAGTCATTGAGGTTTTTAGGCCTCGGTGCTACCGGACTGGGCAGCTGCGGTCTCACCGGAAACCACTTCGCCGTTGCGGCGGCGCGTGCGGGTCCGGCGCGTGCGGGCCGGCTTTTCTGCGTTGTCTGCGGTGGCAGTGCGGGTTTCCGATGCACCGGCAGCGGGGGCTGTCTCACCATCAGAGGTACGACGGCGGCGCGTACGGTTGCGGCCACCCTCGCCCTTGGATCCGCTGGACTCGGCGTCGCCGGACCTACCGGAGCGTCCACGACCGCCATCACGACCGCCGTCGCGCTTGCCGTCACGTCCGCCATCGCGGCCTGAGCCGCCGGAGCGTGCATTCTTCTTGCCGGTTTCGCCGAGGTCCTCGAGGACTTCGGCGTCAACGCCGGCGAGGACACGCTTGTTGCGCGGCAGACGACCCTTGGTGCCCTCGGGAATGTCCAGATCCGTGTACAGGTGCGGCGATGAGGAGTAGGTTTCAACGGGCTCGGGAACACTAAGTCCGAGGGCTTTGTTGATCAGGCCCCAGCGAGGCATGTCGTCCCAGTCAACAAACGTGACGGCGGTGCCCTTGTTGCCGGCGCGGCCCGTACGTCCAACGCGGTGCAGGTAGATCTTTTCGTCCTCCACGCACTGGTAGTTGATGACGTGGGTAACGTCATCGACGTCGATGCCGCGGGCTGCGACGTCGGTGGCCACCAGGACGTCAACCTTGTTGTTGCGGAACGCGCGGAGGGCCTGTTCACGGGCGCCTTGGCCGAGGTCGCCGTGAATGGCTGCAGCCGCGAAGCCGCGGTCCACGAGTTCCTCGGCAACCTTTGCGGCGGTGCGCTTGGTCTTGGTGAAGATGATGGTTCGGCCACGTCCGCGGGCCTGCAGGATGCGGGCCACAACCTCGGTCTTGTCCATGCTGTGCGCGCGGTAGATGAGCTGGCGGATGTCGCGCTTGGTCAGGCCTTCATCATTGGGGTCGGCTGCCCGGATATGGGTGGGCTGCGTCATGTAACGGCGAGCCATCGCGATCACGGGGCCGGGCATGGTTGCCGAGAAGAGGAGGGTCTGGCGGACTGCGGGGGTGCCGGCAATCAGGGTTTCCACGTCCGGGAGGAAGCCAAGGTCCAGCATTTCGTCGGCCTCGTCAAGGATGACCATTTTGACGTTCTTGAGGCTGAGGTGCTTTTGCTTGTAAAGGTCGATCAACCGGCCGGGGGTGCCGACAACGATTTCCACGCCCTTCTGCAGGGCATCAATCTGGGGTTCGTAGGCGCGGCCGCCGTAGATGGTGGCGATGCGGGCGTTGCGCTTGCGTGACGCGGCCTGGAGGTCGTTGGCTACCTGCACGGCAAGCTCACGCGTGGGGACGATGACCAGGGCCTGCGGTGCGCCCGGGACAGCGAGCTTGGCGTATCCTGCATCATCCCTCCCGGCGACTCGCTGGAGGGCGGGGATGCCGAAGCCCAGCGTTTTTCCGGTACCGGTTTTGGCTTGGCCGATGATGTCGTGGCCGCTCAAGGCGACCGGCAGGGTCATGGCCTGGATCGGGAACGGGTGTGTGATTCCGGCGTCGGCCAAAGACTCAACGATGTCGGCGCGGACGTTGAAATCAGCGAACGACTTCTCTTCGATCTCGTGGGGCGTCTCATCCGAGATGATCGTTTCCTCGGGTTCGATGGATTCGGTTCCGGTGGAGTCCGTCAGGACTTCGTGGGTATGCAATTCACTCACAGGGAGTTTCCTTATTCATTTAGGCATTGGCGCTGCATGCTCAACGGGGCGGTAGAGCCGTACCGGAGCACGAACGGGCGCGCAAGCAAATCCAGTGGAAGCCGATCGCGGGCTATCTAAGTACTGGCACTGGTGACCAGTTGGTACATCTCAAGATCGCGTAGGGGCGGGCTTGTTGAGTTCAAAAATTAACTGAATCAACGACCGGGCATCCATTACTACACGCCCAGTCTATCCTCTGAGGGCCGGAAAGCCCGGATCGCCGCATGAACGCCGGTCAGGGCAGCAGCTCGAACCTGATTTCCCGGCTGGCAATGTCGGCCTTGAGCAACCGCACCCGGACTGTGGTTCCGGACTCCATTTCTCCGTCACACCGGGCGGTAACCGCGGGGTCTGCTATCTGTATGACGCCGAAGGGCCCGTTGCCGTTGCTGCTGCCGTTGCCGTTCTTTGAGCTGGATCCGTTGGAGGGTTTGGATCCGGAAATGACGACGGCGTCGAATTCCTGGCCGATGTGATTGGCCACCAAGGCTGCTTCCACGGTGTCCAGTGCGGCGCGCTCAAGGCGTCCGGCCAATTGGTCTGAGGAGGCCATGATCTCCGGCAGCGAGGGGAGTGCTTCCCGGGCCCATTGCGGGATGTCGTGGTCGTTGCTGAGTGCTTCGCAGATCACCAAGACAAAGCGATCGATGAGCCGCCGCAGGGGTGCGGTGGTGTGCGCATACGGAGCCCCGATGGCTGCTTGGATGACCTCCGCGGGCACCTCACCGTCAAAGGGTGTGTAACCGGCGCCCCTGAACAACATGCCGGCAGAGTGCAGGATGGCCAACTGTTTGGGATCGGATGCGTCCAAGGTCCGCAAATATTCGCCATAGGATACTTGGCCGTCCCAGGGCTTTCCGAGTGCAGAAGTCTGGCGCTTGAAATGGAGCAGGGATCGATCGTCAGGTGCCGGCATGGTGCGCAGTATCCCCACTTTGCCATCAAGCATCATCTGAGCTGCGGCCATACCGGTCATGAGGGATATCTGCGCGTTCCAGTCCTCAACCGGCAGCGACGGCGCAGCGACGATCCTGTACCCGCCGCCGTCGGTGGCTTGAACTATTTCCTGTTCCGGCATGTTCAGGCTTGCGCCCCCACGTTGCCGCTCCAGCTCAACGCGTTTGAGCCCTACTTCTTTGAGGAGCTGCAGAACGGGTGGGGCCGTACCGTCGTCGAGTTGCTGTTGAGCGCCCTTGTAGCTCAGTTTGGCCCTGCTGCGCACGGCAGCCCGGGCAACGGTGACCGTCTGAACTTCGGCTTTGGCATCCAAGTCAAAACGCCACACGAAAGCACTGCAATCCTGGTTGGCAAGCAGGCTGCCGGCGTTCTCGCTGATAACTTCCGGATGCAACGGGATCCGCCCGTCAGGAGCGTAGAAGGTTTGTCCGCGTTGACGCGTTTCTGCGTCCAACGCCCCACCCGGAGCCACGAAAGACGGAACATCGGCGATTGCGTAGAGGACCGTGTAACCGTTACCGGTGCGGTCGATGAACAGGGCCTGGTCCAGGTCGGTGGATGTCGCCGGATCGATAGTCACAAACGCTATGTCCCGCAGGTCCTGTTCCGGAAGCTCGAGGGCGTCTACGGCCTGCTGTGCTTCTTCCACAGCGTCTGCAGGGTATTCACCGGGGAGTTCCAGCTCTGTCCTGAGAGCGGCAAGGGCCGCGGCGAGCTGGTCCGATGAGTCGTCGACGTTGGGTGCTATCCGATGATGTGACACGAAATTCAGGTTAGCCCGAAATGGGCCGATAGTCTTGGACGCGCTAGCGAAGGAACCCGCCGTCCATGAGGGACGGCGGGTTCCTTCTTTGAGCGCGTAAGCCTGTCCGGGTGGGTTATTGACCGGCCGGAGGTGTCAGCGTGAAGGTTGCGGCCTCATCGCCATAGACATCAGTGACCACGATCTTGGTGGGGCCGTTCTTGATGTCGAACGCGATCACTCCCTGTTTGACCTCCCCCGTGGCGACGCTCCCCATCGGCAGGCTGCCCAGGTCCTCAGTGAGGAACAGCAACTCACCTTCTTTTCCGTCAGCGTCGAAGGCCTGGAAGTTCGTTGAGGAAGCGAAGCTTGTCCCCGTCAGTGTCTCCCAGGACACCTCCACCACGAGGAACCCCCCGTTGGCGGGTTTCATGTACGACATCGAGGGCATTTCGTTGGTGTAAAGAGAATCGACCACGCCCACCTTTACCTTGGTGCTGTCATCAACATCCACGGTGAAGGAGTTCGCCTCGTTGGCAGTGCCAGGCGAGGGCACCAGGGGCCCTTGACTGGCGGAAGGGAGCGGTGCAGCAGGTGTGGTTCGTCCCTGCTGGACTGCAGCGGCGAAGAGGGTGAAAGACAGCACAGTGGACACAATTCCCACGACCACACCAGCGAACCAGACGACGATGGTGATGATCCACGCCTTCTTCTTGTTCTCCAGGTAGCCTGCCAGCGGCCTGCCCTCTTTGTCCCGGGCGTTTCCTGTCAAGGTGATGATGAGGTCCACAATGGACCAGATGCCGAAGCCGCCGGCAGTGAGCAGCTTCGCGATTCCGGTACCAATCTTGCCCAGATAGAAGCGGTCCACACCCAAGCCACCCAGAAGCAGCGCCAAAATCCAGGTGGTCATGAAGGACTTGGCCGGAACCGCCCCGCCCGTAGTTCCATAAGGGCCTGAAGCCGGTCCGGGTTGGTAGCCAGGCTGTGCTCCACCTTGGAACTGGCCGCCGTAAGCATAAGGCGCGGCCGGGACCTGCGGAACTCCTGATCCGGCATCGTTATGGGGCGCGGGCGGGTAACTCGGGTGACTCATGGAAATTCCTTCAGTGAAGTGGGTGCGAGGAGGAGGACGGGCGGTATGCAGGGCACATGGCAGTCAACTCACGTCGAGCCAGCCTAGTAGGAACGAGGCCGGAAGCAGAACGCAAACCCCGGGAATCTCATGCCCGGCCAGGGATAGGCTGGGTTCATGGGCATATCCCCGGACGCCGCAGCCTCTGCCAGGGAACTCTCAGCGGAGTTGCTTGGAGCCATGGCCTATGGCGAGCTGTCTGCTTTCGGACGGCTCTCGCTGGACTCCCGTTATGCTCCCACCCTTCATGACAGGTCAGTGCTGGCGAAGATCGCTGTGGGTGCCTACGGCAACTTCGCGCTCCTCAGCGATCGATTGGTGGAGATGGGGGTCGACCCCGAACATGCGATGCTGCCGTTCCAGCGTTCCTTCGACCATTTCCACGAGCGCACCAAACCGGGAGACTGGTTCGAATCCGTCATGAAGGCCTATGTGATCGACACTGTGTCGTCGGACTTCTACAGGGCTGTCGCGATGTTCCTTGACCCACAAACGCAGCATTTTGTTGAACGGGTGGCTTCCCCCGATCAAGCCACTGAAGTCCTTCGGGTTCTGCTGAGGAGGGCCCTGAGTGATGACCCACGCCTGGCATCGCGCCTTGCACTGTGGGGCCGCCGCCTGGTGGGAGAGGCCTTGACGCAGGCGCAACGCGTCGGCATGGAGCACCCGCGGCTGGGCCCAACGCTGAGAAGCGGAGGGGACTCGCGTGCTGAGGTGAAACGGCTGACGACGGAACTCGCCGGGAAGCATTCCCGCCGGATGACGGGCCTTGGCCTGACAGCGTAGACGCCGGCCAGCTCAGGACCGGCTAGGGCTCAACGGTGTCCAACGCCTGCAGCAGCGACTTCGCTGCCGCCGTCGGGTCTGTTGCCTCCGTGATAGCGCGCACGACGACGATGCGGCTGGCCCCCGCGGCGACTACCTGTTCAACGTTGCTGTGGTCGATGCCGCCAATGGCGAACCACGGAAGTGTCGTCACGTCGCCTGCACGTTTCTGTGCCTCTGCGGCATATGTGACCAAACCCGGACCCACAGCCGCGCGCCCGGGTTTGGTGGGCGTTGCCCAGACCGGACCCACACAGAAGTAGTCCAGTCCCAAGGGGCCTTGGGCGGTAGCAATTGCCGCGTCGATTTGTTCCGGTGTGTGGGTGGAAAGACCGATGCCGGTGACATTCGGCAGGAGTGTGCGGGCGGCCGTCAGAGGCAGGTCCTTCTGACCGATGTGGAACACGGGAGCCCCGGAAATACTGGCAACATCGGCCCGGTCGTTGACAGCCCACAGCCGTCCGTGCCGTTGTGCGACGCTCCGCAAAACGGCCAACATTTCAAGCTCCTCGGCAGCTTCCAGCGTCTTGTCGCGGAGCTGGATGATGTCCACACCACCGGCGAAAGCGGCGTCCACAAAGTCTTCAAAATCGCCCTGCCGTTGACGGGCATCAGTGCACAAATAGAGGCGGGCAGAGGCGAGGGCGTCAGGCTGGGTCATGGAAACCAGAGTAGTTCCTCTAAACTGGGCACGTACTGCGGGAGCCGCGACATTCGTCATATGACTGTCCGGCTGAGAGGGCTTCAGCGCCGACCGCTTGACCTGATCCGGCTAGTACCGGCGTAGGGAAGGAAACCAATGGCAGATCCCCGCCATACCCCCATCCAGGCAGACGTGGCCGTCATTGGCGGCGGCATCATAGGCCTGGGCATCGCTCATGAAGCCCGGCGACTTGGCCGTTCAGTGGTGCTGATCGACCCCGCCCCGGCCTCGGGCGCAACGTTCGCCGCCGCCGGAATGCTTGCACCCGTCAGCGAACTGCATTACCAGGAGGAAGACCTCCTGGAATTGATGATTGAGTCTTCCCGGCTGTGGCCCTCCTTCGTGGACAGACTGCACTTGGGGGGAGCGGGCAGCGGATACCGCACGACGCCCACCCTCGCCGTGGGTGCCGACGCAGCCGACCGCAGGGCGCTCGCAGACCTCAGGAACGTACAGCTCGCAGCTGGCTTGGGAGTCGAACCTCTTGCCCTGCGGGACGCGAGGAACCGCGAGCCGCTCCTTAGCCCGCAGATTTCCTGCGCTTTCGACATTCCCGCCGACCACCAAGTGGATCCGCGAAAGCTCGCCGCCTGCATCCTGGCTGGATTGGCTAACCATTCGCCTGACGACGCCTCCTGGGTGCCCGGGGCCGATGATGGATTCGCCGTTCTTTCCCCGGCGCGCGGTGTGCTGCGGGATGGCGGGCGGGTCACCGGAGTGGAACTCGAATCCGGAGTCGTGGTCCTTGCCGCGGAGACTGTGGTGGCCAACGGGCTGGGGGCATCCCACGTGTCGGGGCTCCCTGAAGGACTGACCCTTCCAGTGCGGCCGGTCTATGGCGACATCCTCCGGCTTCGCGTCCCCGAAAAGCTCCGGCCCTTGGTGACGTCCACTGTTCGGGGGATGGTTCGAGGCGTTCCGGTTTACATCGTTCCCCGGGACGACGGAACCGTGGTGGTCGGAGCGACGCAACGCGAAGACCGGTTGTCAGCGACTTCCAACGCAGTCTCGGCCGGCGGCGTCTATCAACTGCTGAGGGATGCCCAAACTCTGGTCCCCGCAGTGGCGGAACTGGAACTCCTTGAAGCAACTGCCCGCGCCCGCCCCGGCACTCCGGACAACGCCCCCCTGCTTGGACGGGTCAGCGGTCCCCACGGCGACGTTGACGGCTTGGTGATCGCTACAGGATTCTTCCGCCACGGTGTGCTCCTGACTCCCGTAGCCGCCAGGATCGTGGGCGAACTCATCAACGGATCCAAGGACCCTCGATGGGCTCCGTTCCTGCCTGATCGCTTCGCGGGCAACGCTTCAGTTCCCCAAGTACTCACACCAGCAGCACACGCTCCCACCAAGGAAACAGCATGAACATCAAACTCAACGGAACCGATCACGCAGTCTCCGATGACGCATCCGTCAGCACTCTGGTCACAGCGATCACGGGCCGCGCCTTGGACCCTCGCGGTCAAGCGGCCGACGGCGGCAAGCTGGGAGTCGCGGTCGCACGTAACTCCGAGGTGGTTCCCCGCAGCCAATGGGCCGTGACGGCGCTGGCCGACGGAGACGAACTCGAACTCGTAACAGCAGTCCAAGGAGGCTGAACCATGACAACAGCAAACATTGACGTTCGAACCACTGATGTGCTGGCGATCGACGGCGTGGAATTCGGTTCCCGACTCATCATGGGCACCGGAGGCGCGCCGAGCCTTGATGGCCTGGGATCAGCGCTCCTGGCTTCGGGGACCGAGCTCACCACCGTAGCCATGCGGCGCTACTCACCCGCCGAAACGGGATCGCTGTTCCAGCTCCTGGTGGACCACAACATCCGGGTACTTCCCAACACTGCGGGCTGCTTTACTGCCAAGGACGCCGTGATGACCGCTGAACTGGCCCGCGAAGCGCTGGAGACAGATTGGGTGAAGTTGGAAGTCATCGCCGACGAACACACGCTCCTGCCCGACGCCGTGGAACTGGTGGATGCAACGGAACAACTGGTGAACCGGGGCTTCAAGGTTTTCGCCTACACAAATGACGATCCCGTGCTCGCGCTCAGGCTCGAGAACCTGGGTGCCACCGCCGTCATGCCCTTGGGATCACCCATTGGAACCGGCCTCGGCATCCTGAACCCACACAACATTGAACTCATCGTGTCCCGGGCCTCCGTACCCGTGGTCCTCGACGCGGGAATCGGAACCGCCTCCGATGCCGCGTTGGCCATGGAGCTGGGCTGTGACGCCGTGCTGTTGGCCACCGCTGTAACCCGGGCCCAGAACCCGGTGCAGATGGGGGAGGCCTTCAAGCACGCTGTCATCGCCGGTAGGCTTGCGCGGCAGGCAGGCCGGATTCCCCGGCGGGAGCACGCGCTCGCGTCCTCGGCGATGGAAGGCCGGGCAGAGTTCCTCTGATCCGAACCCTCGGAATGTGGCAGCCGGGCTCGGCGACTCATTTCAGAACGACAACCTCGGCGCACACGCGGCGTCGTGCGGGGCTTAAACAGTAGTGACCGCCACCATGGGGTGACGGTCACTACTGTCTAAGGTTCTAAAGCCGCAGCGCCTTGGTGAGGGCCGCAGTATCGTGCTGGGTCCTGGTCCGGCCGAGAAAGAGCACCACGGCAACCGCCGCGGCAGTGCCGAGCACAATAGGCAGGACCCACGGAATCCACGTTGCGCCAGGCTGGTAGCCCAATCCGGCGCTGATGAACGCGATCCAACTCAGGGTGCCCACAGCTGCTGAGACACCGGCCGGCAACGCGATCCCGTACTTGCCGTGCCGCTTGTCGTTGGCCCACACAATGAAACCGGTGGCAATGGTGGCCAGAACCACCACGACGAGAGAAAGCATGAAAACTCCTTAGCGGACGACGAGACGTAGGAAGACCCTAGAGAGCGCCGAAGCCGACGCGCCGGGTTTCCTCGGCGCCGATTTCCACGTAGCCCAGCACGTTGCCGGGAACAATGACCTGTCGGCCCTTGTCATCAGTGAGGCGAAGCTCAGAGCCTTTGGTCACGGCCTCAGCCACAATCTTGGCGACGGCGTCGGCATCCAGGGAGGATTCGAGCACGATCTCACGGCCAACGTTCTGAATGCCGATCTTTACTTCCACAGCAAGGCCTCCAAGCCAATCAAGTGTTAAGTCAGTCCTCTATTTGTAGCCTAGGACTCTTTGGGGAATCGACTGATTCCGCGCCAAGCTAAACGATAGATCAGATCGCTGGCCACATCGAGGTCCAGGTTTCCGTCCGTTTCGAGCCAATATCTGGCGCTGACCTGAGCCATTCCGGCCAAACCACGGCCAAGAAGCTGCGCTTCCAGAGGGGGCAGCTTGGTGTCCTCGGCAATGACACGGGCCACGGCGTCCGCGAACGTCTTGTTGAAAGTCTCCAAACGCGAACTGACATCGGCATCATTGATCAGGTCGGATTCGAACACCAGGCGATGGGCTTGGTCGTCATCGGCAATGAACCTGTAGTAGGCGCGCATGACGGCCTTGACGCGTTCCTTGTTATCCGTGGTGGAGTTCAAGGCGTTGAGCATCAGCTGCGTCAGGGTTGCAAGGTGGCTGTCCAGGAGCGCCATGTAAAGCTCGCGCTTGGAGGGAAAGTGCTGATAGAGCACTGGTTTGCTCACATGGGCGGCCTCCGCGATTTCGTCCATGGCCGCCCCGTGGAAGCCGTTGGCAACGAATACTTCCAGCGCCGCGTTCAGCAACTGTGCGCGGCGCTCGTCCCGCGGCAACCTTGGTGAACGCGTTGTACCTGCCCGTTCCTGCCTGGCCGGTGCCCCATCGTTTGCCCGTGTGCCGTCAGCCACAGTCTGCCGCCTTTCCTTCGCAGTTATGACTACTCTACCGGGGGGTAATATGACCGGGCGGCATCTGCAGGCATAGATTGGGGTATGGCCTCAATTGTTGCTGCCCACGCTACTGCGCCCGCTGTCCTCCCGCCCCTCGTTGAACCGGCCGCCGAACTTACGCCGGCCGAGGTGGAGCGGTATTCCCGGCATCTCATCATTCCTGAAATTGGCGCCCTGGGCCAACGCAGGCTCAAGAATGCCAAAGTCCTGGTCATAGGCGCCGGTGGCCTTGGTTCCCCCGCACTGCTGTACCTGGCCGCCGCCGGAGTGGGCACTCTGGGCATACTGGACGATGACGCGGTGGACCTTAGCAACCTGCAGCGGCAGGTCATCCATGGTGTGAAGGACGTGGGTACGCCCAAGGTCGAATCCGCACGTAACGCCATCGCAGAACTCAACCCCTTGGTCAACGTTGTCCTGCACAATGTCCGCCTTGACGCTTCCAATGCGCTGGATCTGTTTGCGCAGTATGACCTCATCCTGGACGGCGCTGACAACTTTGCAACGCGGTATCTGGTGAACGACGCCGCTGCCATCCTCGGCAAGCCCTATGTCTGGGGATCCATCTTCCGCTTTGACGGCCAGGTGAGCGTCTTCTGGGCGGACCACGGGCCCTCGTACAGGGATCTCTACCCGGAAGCGCCTCCCGCCGGCTCGGTGCCGTCCTGTGGCGAGGGTGGCGTGTTCGGCATGCTCTGCGCAGCGGTTGGATCGCTCATGGTCACCGAGGCCGTGAAGCTGATTACCGGCGTCGGGCGTTCATTGCTGGGCCGGGTGGCACTTTTTGATGCTTTGGGCGGAAACTGGCGCGAGATCAAGGTCTCCAAGGATCCGGAAGCCGAACCCATTACGGAATTGACAGACTACGAGGCCTTCTGTGGAGTAACGCCGCCGGCGGCCACGGACCAGGAGCACACTGTTTCCGCCAAAGACCTGGCCGCTATGCTTGCCGAACGGGAGTTGGGGGAGCGGGACTTCGAACTCGTGGATGTCCGCGAGTCGGGCGAGCACAGCATCGTGAGCATCGACGGCTCTATCCTGATTCCGCAGGGACGCATACTCTCCGGCGAAGCGTGGGTGCAGCTGCCGCAGGACAGGGACATCGTGTTCCACTGCAAGGCCGGGACTCGATCGGCTGCTGTCCTTGAAGCGGCGCAAAAGGCCGGCTACACGCGCGTCAGCCATCTCGACGGCGGTATTCTCGCCTGGGTGCGCGATGTGGAACCGGAGAAGCCCATTTACTGATCGTTGCCCGTTCAGGCCTTTGTCTGTAAAGCTCAACCATGAGCGAAGATCTGGCAGAGACCCTGCAACACCCTCTTGGTTCCGGTTTTGGGCACGGTTCCACCGCCCGGGAGGTCATCGATGGAATCGACCTCGCCGGAAAGGCGGCTATCGTTACCGGCGGATACTCCGGGCTCGGCCTGGAGACAGTTCGGGCGCTGGTTTCAGCCGGCGCGGAAGTCACAGTCCCGGCTCGCAGGACCGAACACGCGAAGGAAGTGCTGGCTGGCGCCGGTCTCGGTGACACGGTCACGGTGGAAGAGATGGACCTGGCAGACCAGGACAGCGTTAAAGCATTCGCCCAGCGATACATGGCCGGGCACGGTTCGTTGGAGATCCTCATCAACAACGCGGCCATCATGGCAAGCCCGGAACAACACGTGGGACCGGGCTGGGAAGCCCAGTTCGCCACCAACCACCTGGGGCACTTCACTCTGGTCAACGCCCTCTGGCCTGCCCTGTCGGCATCCGGCAACGCCCGCGTAGTTTCCTTATCCTCCACCGGCCACAAGCTGTCCCCGATCCGGTTCGAGGACATCAATTTCGCTACCGGCTACGACAAATGGCGGGCCTATGGTCAGGCCAAGACGGCCAATTCACTTTTTGCCGTGGAACTTGACCGGCGGGGACGGGAATTCGGCGTGCGGTCTTTCGCGGTGCATCCAGGGGGCATCATGACTGAGCTGCAACGGCATTTGCCCAAGGAAGAGATGGTGGCCGCAGGCTGGATGGACGGCGAGGGAAATCTCCGGGAAGGATTCAAGACGCCGGAACAGGGCGCAGCAACCTCGGTTTGGGCGGCGACGTCACCGGCTTTGGCAGGCAAAGGCGGGGTTTACTGCGAGGACTGCGACATCGCCAATCCCACCGACAAAGATTCACCCCTCGCCCGCTACCAAGGTGTGGACGCGCACGCTATCGACAAAGCAGAAGCAGGGAAACTGTGGGACCTGTCCGCCGAGCTGACAGGTATCAACGCTTTCGCGTAAGTCGCGAGGTGGCCTCAGGCGCTTTCGGAGCGGAGCTGCCCGTGATCCACCGGGCACTCCGCGGCCGGGGCGGCTTGGGGCTTCTCCACTTCGATGCCGTAGAGGGCTTCCAGAGCGGCAACATACTCTTCCTGTTGGCCGTTGGCTGCCAGTTCGCGTGCCCTGACCGTGGGAATGTGCAGGAGCTGCTTGACCATCCGGCGAAGGGCGAACTCAACCTCTTCGGCGGCGGCGGTGCAACCATGCCGTGCCCGGACTTTTTCCATTTCCGCGTCAAGGACGTTCATGGTGTGGCGGCGCAGCGCCACAATGGCAGTGTCCACGGAGCGGGCTTCGCGTTCGGACTCGAAAGAGGTGGCGGCGCCGTTGACTATTGCGCTGGCCTGGGAAAGTGACTCTGCCTGCTCCTGAGGCGCAGCCAGCCGTACGGATTCAAGCGTCAGGAGCTCAACGCCATCGAGTTCGCCCACTGCGGGGTCGAAGTCGTGGGTGAGGGCGAGGTCGATAGCGATCAAGGGTTTGCCCGAGTGGGCCCGGACGCGGGCAAGATCGGCGGCCTCCACTCTGTTGTCAGAGCCGCTGCAGCCAATCATGACGTCAGCTGCGGCAACAGCAGCGGGAAGAGTGTCGGCGTCGAGCGCTGTTCCGCCGCGGGTGGCTACAAAGCCTTCGGCGCGGCCGGAAGAAGAGTAAACGGAGACGTCTGTGCAGCCGCGCTCCCGCAGAAGCGACATGGTTGCGCCGGCGTAGGCACCGGTTCCGAAGACCACAACCTTTTTGCGGGACCAATCGTCGTTTTCGGCGAGGTCGGTGGCAAGGTCCAATGCGACGGAAACGATCGAGAGCCCGCGCGAGCCGAGGGCTGTCTGCGCGCCGACATCCTTGGCCGTTTTGGAGGCCGCCTGGAACAAGCGCACAAGGCCGGAGCTGGCGGTGCCTTCCTGCTGTGCTGTGATCAGCGCCCGGCGAACCTGGCCTGCGATCTCGCGCTCACCTACCACGGCTGAATCCAGGCCGGCGCTCACAGCAAACAGGTGCCGTGTGACGTCCGGACCGGTGTTTGTGGCGAAGGAGCGTGAGACGAGTTGCTCGTTGAGGCCGCTGAGTTCGCTGATCTGGGAGACAAGGGCCGAACGAGCCGCCTCAAGGTCAGCTCCGTTGGCTGTTTCTCCGTAAATTTCGTAGCGGTTGCACGTGGCCAGGACAACGGCTCCGGAAACCAGGGAGGAGTCTGTCAGGGCTGCCGAGGCAAGCTCAGATGAACCGTTGCTCAACTGAGCGACAGTTTCGAGGTCGATGTCGGCGTGTGTAGCCACCAATGAGAAAAGAACCACAGCACCCCAATCATAGCTTTTTCGTAGCCCGGTAGAACAATGCAGCACCGTGGTGATCCCCACGAAGGCCAGTGATCCCCGACACAACGGCCCGGGCCGGGCGCGACGTGACAGCTTGTCGTTATCTTTTGCCCCGGATTTTCGGCACAATCGAAGGCATGACTTCTAGCGCGGCAGCATCCAACAGTACGGCTTCCAACGCCCCGGCGGGAACCCTCGGCGCCAACCACCCGCTCAACGACGGCCGTACCTCGGACTCGCCGTTGATCACTGCCTACCGCGGTGGCACGCCGTCCCGCAGGCCTGTATGGTTCATGCGCCAGGCGGGTCGTTCCCTGCCTGAGTATCTGAAGGTCCGCCAAGGCGTTGCCATGCTGGACTCTTGCCTGCGGCCTGAACTGGCCGCCGAGATCACCCTGCAGCCGGTTCGCCGCCACGACGTTGACGCCGCCATTTTCTTCTCGGACATCGTTATTCCTTTGAAGCTCGCCGGTGTGGGCGTGGACATCGTCCCCGGCGTAGGACCCGTGTTGGACAAGCCGGTGCGAACGGCAGCTGATGTGGCCGCCCTTCCCACCCTGACGTGGGAAGCCCTCGAGCCGATCCGCGAAGCCGTCCGCCTGACGGTTGCCGAACTCGGAAAGACCCCGCTGATCGGCTTCGCCGGTGCGCCATTCACCCTGGCCGCCTACATGGTTGAAGGGAAGCCCTCCCGTGATCACCTCGGGCCCCGGACCATGATGCACGCCGATCCCGAGACGTGGGCGGCGCTGGCCAACTGGGCTGCCGATACCTCCGGAATGTTCCTTCAGGCCCAACTTGAGGCAGGCGCTTCGGCGGCGCAGCTCTTCGATTCCTGGGCCGGATCCCTTGGCCTGGCTGACTACACCAAGTACGTGGCGCCGGCATCCACCCGGGCGCTTAACCACGTCCGTGGACTCGGGGCGCCGTTGATCCACTTTGGAACCGGCACTTCCGAGCTTCTGGTTGCCATGCGCGACGTCGGCGTAGACGTCGTAGGTGTGGACTACCGGCTGCCCTTGGACGAAGCCAACCGACGCCTGGGTGGAACTGTGCCGCTTCAAGGCAACATCGACCCCGCTCTTCTGTCCGCCCCGTGGGAGGTCCTTGAAGCCCACGTCCGGGAGGTCATCGCTGCTGGTTCCCACGCCCCGGGCCATGTGCTGAACCTTGGTCATGGAGTTCCTCCCGAAACAGACCCCACCGTTCTGACGCGCGTTGTGGAGCTCATCCACTCCATCCCTGCGGAGTAGGCGCTATGCGCGCGGGGCATGCGACGTCCACGTCGGAGCCGATACCAGCAGCTGCACGGCCAACTGCCGTGGTAGTTGGCGGCGGCATCTCAGGCCTGATCGCTGCGCGGGAGCTTGCCGCGGCCGGGTCAGCGGTTACTGTCCTCGAGGCGACCACCGCATGGGGAGGCTGCGTGGGAAGCCATGTTGTTGCCGGGCTGCGCCTGGACAGCGGGGCGGAGTCGTTTGCCACACGGTCCACGGCCGTCGCCGACCTCGCGCGTGAGTTGGGCCTGGCGGACCATATAGTTGCTCCCCATCCCGGAGGTGCCTGGGTGCAGCTTCCGGACGGCCCGCAGGAGCTTCCCAAAACCGGAGTACTCGGTATTCCCGCGAATCCCTGGGACCCTGAGGTTCGACGATCCCTGGGTCTCCTCGGAGCCATCAGAGCCTCGTTTGACCGCTGGCTCCCGGCATCTGTCGGTACGTCCGCGGAGGTCACCAGTGTTGCCGCTCTGGTTGGTACCCGTATGGGCAAAAGGGTTCTGGAGCGGCTTGTTTCGCCGGTGGTAGGCGGCGTTCATTCCGCTGACCCTGCCCTTTTGGACGTGGATATGGTGGCCCCGGGCCTGCGCGCCGGAATCCGCTCTCATGGCTCACTTGCTGCTGCTGTCGCAGCTCAACGCAAAGGGGCCAAGGACGCCCCGTCTTCATCCTCCGGGGCGTCGTCCGGAACGGCAAAAGCGGGTTCCGCCGTGGCCGGCCTGAAGGGTGGAATGAACACTCTGGTGGACGCCCTCGTCGCTGACCTGCAGGAGCGGGGGGTTCAGTTGCTCGCCGGTCGGCGTGCCGAGGACGTTGTGAAAACTGAAGAGGGTTGGCGGGTCACCGCTGAAAGTTCCACCTACGACGCCGGCCGCCTGGTGGTTGCGCTTGACGGCCCGGCCGCCGTCAGGTTGCTGGAGAAGTCCTTGCCTGTGCTGTCCGGCCTCCGTCCGGCTCCAGGACCCCTGGTAAGCCTGGTGACCTTGGTGGTGGACCTGCCGCAACTTGATGGCAGGCCCAGGGGGACCGGAATCCTGGTTGCACCCGAAACCCCGGGGATCAAGGCCAAAGCCCTCACCCATGCAACGGCGAAGTGGGATTGGTTGGCTGACGAAGCCGGTCCGGGCACCCACGTCCTGCGCCTGTCCTATGGTCGGCGTGAAGTGGCAGGCGGCGGCGCGGACGTTGTCATGGACGATGAGTCGCTCCTTACCGCCGCCGTGGCAGATGCTTCCGCGCTGCTGACGGTTCCGGTATCCAAGGCGGACATCGTGGATTGGGATGTGGTGCGCTGGGCTGGCGCCCTGCCGTTCGCCGCCGTCGGTCATAAACAGCGCGTGGCGGAGGTTCGTCAGGCGTGCGCGTCTGCCAACCGCCTTACCGTGGTGGGCGGCTGGTTGGCCGGGAACGGCCTTGCTGCAGTAGTGGCCGACACTCGTGCGCAAGTGGCCCGGGTGCATGCAGGCTGATCACCAGAATGGTGATTTGCGTCACTTCTACGCCTTGTAGAACTAATCCGTTTCGACTTAGCGGCTGGCACGGGGCAAACTTGAACCATGAGCCACACTTCTGCCGAATCTGTCACTAAAACTGCTGATACCGAAGAGCAGTTCTTCACGCTCTGGACTGTCTTCAAGCGCTCGGCCGATGTCCTGCGCAGCGGCGACGCAGCCCAGGAGTACGAGGCCCTGGTAGAGAAGCTTGCCGAAGGCGGAGTCACCGTTCGCGGCAGCTACGACGTCTCCGCTATGCGCTCCGACGCCGACATCATGGTGTGGCTCCATGGGGCCAAGCCCGAAGACCTGCAGTCCGCGGTCCGCTCCATCCGGCGCAGCAAACTCTTTGCCGGCACCGAGATCGTATGGTCCGCCATGGGCGTGCACCGCGAAGCGGAGTTCTCCAAGAGCCACATTCCGGCCTACGCTCGTGGCGTGGAGCCCAGCACCTGGCTGTGCGTGTACCCCTTCGTCCGCTCTTACGAGTGGTATATCCTCCCGGCCGAGGAACGCGGCGCCATGCTCCGCGAACACGGTCTGCTGGGCAGGGAATTCCCGCAGGTCATCTCCAACACCGTCTCCTCGTTCGCGTTGGGTGACTGGGAATGGATCCTCGGACTCGAGGCACCGGAACTGGTGGACCTTGTGGACCTGATGCGCCATCTGCGGGACAGCGAGGCCCGCAACCACGTCCGTGAAGAAATCCCGTTCTACACCGGCCGCCGCGTGTCCGCTGCCGAGATTGCCGAGGTCCTTGCATGAGCACTCCAGTCGTTTCCACGGCCGTCAACGAAGTCACCGAGCGCGGCCGCCAGGAACCCAAAAATTACGACGCCGTGCTGCTCGCGTCCTTCGGCGGGCCCGAAGGCCAGGACGACGTCATTCCCTTCCTCCGCAATGTCACCCGCGGTCGCGGCATTCCGGATGAACGTCTCGAAGAGGTCTCCCACCACTACCGCGCTTTTGGCGGCATTAGCCCCATCAACCAGCAGAACCGTGAACTGAAGGCTGCCATTGAGGCCGAGCTGGACCGCCGTGGCATCGAACTGCCGGTCCTCTGGGGTAACCGCAACTGGGACCCGTACATCGCCCCGGTACTTCAGGACGCTTACGACGCCGGACACCGCAGGCTCCTGATGCTCACCACCAGCATCTACTCCTGTTACTCAAGCTGCCGCCAGTACCGCGAGGACATCGGCGTTGCCCTGACGGAAACCGGGTTGGATGGCAAGCTCCAGGTGGACAAGATCCGCCAGTACTTCGACCACCCCGGCGTAGTCCAGCCCTTCCTGGAGGGTACATCTGCGGGCTTGGAGGAGATCCGCGGCAAGCTCGTCGCAGCCGGCGAGACTGACCCGGACTCAAAGATCCGCGTCCTGTTTGCTACGCACTCGATCCCCACCCGGGATGCCGAGGCCGCTGGAAGGTCCGAGGACGAGCCCCGCGAATTCGCGGAAGGCTCGGCTTATGCTGCCCAGCACTTGGCCAACGCCAAGGCCATCATGGATGTTGTGGCACCCAACGTTGCCTGGGACCTGGTGTACCAGTCCCGTTCCGGCGCCCCTCACATCCCGTGGCTTGAGCCGGACATCAACGACCACCTCGAGGAAATCGCCCCTGAAGGGGTCCGCGGCGTCGTCATTGTTCCCCTCGGCTTCGTCAGCGATCACATGGAAGTTGCCTGGGACCTGGACACCGAGGCTCTGGAAACCTGCAAGGACCTCGGCATCGAAGCAACCCGTGTCCCCACCCCGGGTACGCACGCAGCTTTCGTGTCCGGCCTGGTAGACCTGATCTGCGAACGCACGGTGGAGAACAACATCGCCGAGCGCCCCCACGTGACGGACCTGGGTGCTTGGTACGACGTCTGCCGTCCCAACTGCTGCGAAAACTTCCGCGGAGCGAAGCCCGTCATTTCGGAAGTTGGTACCACAGTGGGCATCGGGCACGACGCGTACCCCGCTCCGGAGGCTGCCAAGTGACCGTACGCATCGGCACCAGGGCGAGCAAGCTCGCCCTGACGCAGACGCAGCAAACTGCGGACCGGTTGGCTGCCGTTGGCGGCTTCCCTGTGGAACTCGTGCACATCAAGACCGAGGGCGACGTCAAAACCGGGTCCCTTTCCCAGATGGGCGGCACAGGCGTGTTCGTCGCGGCCCTTCGGGACGCACTTCTCGCTGAGACCTGTGACGTTGCCGTGCACTCCCTCAAGGACCTGCCCACGGGCGCCGCACTTGGCCTGAGCATCGCTGCAACACCCAAACGGGTGGATGTCCGCGACGTACTCTGTGCCCGCGATGGCATGACGCTCGCCGAACTGCCGGGCGGCGCCAAAGTCGGTACAGGCTCACCACGGCGGGCCGCGCAACTCCGGGCTGCACGTCCGGACATTGAGGTGCTCGACATCCGTGGGAACGTGGATACCCGCCTCGGCCGTGTCCCTGGTTTGCCGGGAAATGTGACCGATGTTGTTGTCCCCGGCAAGACCTGCGATCTTGACGCTGTGGTGTTGGCCGCAGCGGGCTTGGAACGCATGGATCGGTTGGACACCGTCAGCGAATTCTTCGAATCCGACGTCATGCTGCCGGCCCCCGGGCAGGGAGCGTTGGCCATCGAATGCCGGACGGATGACGCTCCGCCACTGGGCGGTTCCACCGAGGGATCAAACTCGGTGCTGGCCCAGGCCCTTGCCGCTTTGAACGACGACGACACACGCCTCGCCGTTACGGCCGAGCGTGCCGTTCTGGCCCGGCTCGAAGCCGGTTGTGCTGCCCCCGTGGGGGCTTACGCCTTCCGGAAGGGCAGCATGCTGCACCTTGAAGCAGTGGTCTGCGCCGTGGACGGCACCAAGACAGTCCGCGAAAAGAAAGCCACGGACGGTCTAACGGAAGTCGGAGCCACGTTGCTCGGCATCGAAGTGGCTGAGCTCTTGCTCGCTGCCGGCGCCGCGGAGATCGCGGACCTTGCCGCGTCCTGAGCCGTATGAAGTAAATGGGCTGACCGGCCGGCGTGTCCTGATCACCAGGAGCGCCGACCGTGCACGCCCTTTGGCGGCGCTGCTGAGTGAGTTGGGGGCCGAGCCCTTGGTGCTTCCGCTCATCGATTTTGAGAGGGCAGGGGACCAGGCTTCCCTTGATGCGGCCTTGGACAAGTTGGCGGCCGGTGACTTTGACTGGCTGGTGATCAGCAGTATCACCACCGTCCGGGTTCTCATGGAGAAGGCTGCCCAGCGCGGGATGGCACTCGCGGATCTTGTTCCATCGGGAACAAAGGTGGCCACCATTGGCTCTTCGTCCCATCAGGTTCTCGAATCCGTAGGCCTCGCCGTTGCTCTGGCGCCTGAGGATGTCCAATCGGCGGACGGCCTCCTTGCTGTGTGGGAAGCGTCCCGCGTACGCGTGTTCCTGCCCCAAGCCGATATTGCGGCGGCCAGCCTGCGCGACGGCCTGGCGGCAAGCGGTGCGGACGTGACGTCCGTGGTCGCCTACCGCACGGTTGACTACCCTGCCCGTGCCGAACTCCGCCTGACAGCGGTACTTCCCTCCGGCGTCGGGACGTCCTTCACTGACGATCCGGCAACACTTGTTCCGGAAGACGCGCGGGCAGCACTGGATGCCGGAACCGTGGACGCTGTGGTGGCTGCTTCTCCCAGCGCGACGCGCCGTATCGCTGCAACATTGATGCCCTTGGGCAGGTGCCGGCTGATCGCCATTGGACGGCCGACGGCGGCAGAGGCCTCCCGGATAGGCCTCACCGTGGCAGCCACCGCCAAAGAACCAACCCCGGACGGCATTGTGGCCGCCTTGGAATCTGTTTTCGCCAACGAAGGGAAATCGTCATGAGCTTTCCGAACCATCGTCCCCGCCGCTTGCGCACCACTCCCGCCATGCGCAGGCTCACCGCCGAAAACCGCCTGGCGCCCGCGGACCTGATCCTCCCGGCGTTCATCCGGGAAGGCCTCACCGAGCCGAGTCCCATCAGTTCCATGCCGGGAGTCGTCCAACACACCACAGAGTCCCTCAAACGGGCCGCAGCCGAAGCCGTGGAGTTGGGCGTAGGAGGCATCATGCTGTTCGGTGTGCCCGCCGAACGCGATGCGCAAGGCACCGCTGCACTGGACCCGGATGGCGTCTTGAACAAGGCCATCCGCGACGTCAAAGCCGAGGTGGGCGATTGCCTGGTGATCATGGGCGATGTTTGCCTCGACGAGTTCACCGACCACGGCCACTGCGGCGTCCTCGATTCCGAGGGCTACGTGGATAACGACGCCACGCTGGAGATCTACGGTCAGATGGCAGTTGCCCAGGCCGACGCGGGCGCCCACGTGCTGGGGCCCTCGGGAATGATGGACGGCCAGATCGCGGTCATCCGTCAAGCACTGGAGGAATCCGGACACAAAAACACAGCAGTCCTTGCCTACGCAGCTAAATACGCCTCAGCGTTCTACGGCCCGTTCCGTGAGGCCGTGGATTCCCAACTCAAGGGTGATCGCCGTACTTACCAGATGGACGCAGCCAACCGCCGGGAAGCCATCCTGGAGGTGGAACTCGACCTCGAAGAAGGCGCCGACATGGTGATGGTCAAGCCCGCCATGAGCTACCTGGACATTCTCGCTGATGTGGCTGCAATGAGTCCGGTGCCTGTTTCGGCCTACCAAATCTCAGGCGAATACGCCATGATCGAAGCGGCCGCCGCCAACGGCTGGATCGACAGGCGGGGCGCCATTACTGAATCTGTCCTCGGCATCAAGCGTGCTGGAGCCGATACCGTATTGACCTACTGGGCCTCCGAACTGGCAGGCTGGTTGAAGGAGTCCTGATGTCTTCTCTCCCTGCAGAATCCGCTGTTCCCCTGGATCCCACGGCACCGTCCCGGACCGCCGTGCCTTCCGATCCCGCTGCGCCAGTGGCGGCCAACCAGATCCTGCTCGGCCTGAACACCTTCGGCGACGCCGGTGTGGATGCTGACGGAAACCCGAAGGAGCATGCGCTTGTCCTGCGGGAGCTGCTGCAGGAAGCGAAACTGGCTGACGCCGTCGGAATCCATGCCTTTGGCGTGGGGGAGCACCACCGCCGCGATTTCGCTGTGTCCGCGCCTGAGGTTTTCCTTGCTGCGGCGGCCGCCGTGACATCACGGATCCGCTTGGGGTCCGCTGTTACCGTGCTCAGCTCAGATGATCCCATCCGCGTCTTCCAACGTTTCGCCACGGTTGATGCCTTGTCCAATGGCAGGGCCGAGGTCATGCTCGGCAGGGGTTCGTTCGTGGAGTCATTCCCGCTGTTTGGCTTGGACTTGGCAGACTACGAAGTCCTCTTCGAAGAAAAACTGGAGCTGTTCGACAAAGTACGCGCCCAGAAACCCGTTCATTGGGCGGGGCGCACGCGGCCCAACGTCAATGGGTTGCAGGTATACCCCCAACTCCAGCATCACCTCCTGCCGGCCTGGATTGGTGTGGGTGGCACACCGGAGTCCGTGCTGCGCTGCGCCGAGTACGGCTACCCCATCATTTTCGCCATTATTGGGGGAGAGCCCCGACGCTTCGCACCGCTGGTCAACCTGTACCGTGAGGCGATGGCAAAGTACGGCCATCCCATGCGCCAGATTGCCACGCACTCACCAGGATTCATCGCGGACACGGACGAGGCCGCCCGCGAGGAGCTGTTCCCGCATTGGCTGGAGCAGCGCAACAGGATCGGTGCCGAGCGTGGGTGGGGGCCAGGGAACCGTGGCGAGTTCGACGCCATGTGCGGCCCTGAGGGTGCCCTCTATGTTGGTTCCCCGGAAACCGTGGCGCAGAAGATCGCTCTTCTCAAGAGGAATCTCGGTGTGGACCGATTCGACCTCAAATACAGCAATGGAACGTTGCCGCATCAGTCAATGATGCGCTGCATTGAGCTCTACGGCACCGAGGTGGCCCCGCGGGTCACCGAGCTGCTGGCCGACGCCGCATAAGACTGCGCCCGGCCAAGCTGAAATCACTGAAAGAATAGGAACCATGACCTCAAATACCCCCGTGTCCGATCAACTGTACGACCGTGCCCGGTCCCTGATGCCCGGCGGCGTGAATTCGCCGGTGCGGGCCTTCGGTTCAGTGGGCGGTACCCCGAAGTTCATGGTCTCGGCCAAGGGCGCCTACCTGACGGACGCGGACGGCAAGGAATACGTGGACCTCGTCTGCTCCTGGGGGCCTGCGTTGTTGGGACACGCCCACCCCGCCGTGCTTGATGCCGTTCACGCAGCCGTGGATCGTGGCCTTTCTTTCGGAGCTTCCACACCGGACGAAGCCAACCTCGCTGAGATCGTCAAGGACCGGGTGTCCGCTGTTGAACGCCTGCGGATGGTATCCACTGGAACCGAAGCCACCATGACGGCCGTTCGTTTGGCCCGCGGTTTCACCGGCCGCAACTTGATCATCAAGTTTGCCGGGTGCTACCACGGCCACTTGGACGGGCTGTTGGCAGCGGCAGGATCCGGCGTGGCAACGTTGGCTTTGCCCGGCTCTGCCGGCGTTACGGAGGCCACTGCCGCTGAAACCCTGGTTCTGCCGTACAACGATCTCGCCGCCGTCGAGGCTGCCTTCGCTGCGCACGGCAAAAACATTGCTGCCGTCATCACCGAAGCGGCACCGGCCAACATGGGCGTCGTCACCCCGGGTGAGGGCTTCAACGCAGGCTTGTCCCGCATCACCAAGGAGCACGGTGCGCTCCTGATCGTGGACGAAGTCCTCACCGGCTTCCGTACCGGGTACGCCGGCTACTGGGGCTTGACCGGCCGCCAGGAAGGCTGGGCTCCGGACCTGCTCACCTTCGGTAAGGTCATTGGTGGTGGAATGCCGACGGCGGCACTCGGCGGCCGTGCCGACGTGATGGACTACCTTGCTCCCGTCGGTCCCGTGTACCAGGCCGGAACCCTGTCCGGAAACCCCGTGGCCATGGCTGCAGGAGTGGCAACTCTGACCCACGCAACTCCTGAGGTCTACGCCTACGTTGATGGCCGCTCGCTGGAACTCTCCGCAGCGCTTTCCTCTGCCCTTGATGCAGCAGGGGTGGACCACTCGATCCAGCGGGCGGGCAATCTGTTCTCCGTGGCGTTTGGGACCTCCGCCCATGGCGTACACAACTACGACGACGCGCAGCGGCAGGAAAGCTTCCGCTATGCCCCGTTCTTCCACTCCATGCTGGACTCAGGCGTCTACCTTCCGCCGTCGGTCTTCGAAGCCTGGTTCCTTTCCGCCGCTCACGACGACGCAGCGATGAACCGGATTATCGACGCCCTTCCGGCGGCGGCAAAGGCTGCAGCGGGCGCTACGGCTTAGTTTTTTAGTGATGCCCCGGCCAGATGCTCGAAGCATGTGGCCGGGGCATCGTTGTTTGTCCCGGGGTAGGCTCGTAGGTGGAAACCCACCCCCAACGAATTCACGGTTTACCATGCGCAAGTTCCCGTCCATTGCATCGATTAGTGTCAGCATCGCCACCGCCGGTGTACTTCTGGCGACGGCCTCGGGTTGTTCCAGTGGCCCATCCAACTCCGGCCAAGCCACGGCGGAGGGGACGCCGTCTGTTTCTCCTTCCTCGCCGACAACCACACCGGCACCCTCATCCCCGCCGGCGTCAACCACGCCGTCTGCTGTTACTTCCCCGCCTCCCTCCGCAGCGTCGGCCCCGGCACCTAGCGCCCCGTCAGCTGTAGAGAAACAACTCGCCGCGCTCAGCCTTGAGCAGCGCGTGGGACAACTGTTCATGGTGGCCTCTAAAGCCACCGGCGCCGAACCCGGAACCATGGAAGCACTGACCAAGTACCATGCCGGAAACGTTTATCTCAGCGGGCGCAGCAAGGCCGGAACTGCTCCGACGGCTGCCGTGGTGTCTGCCTTGACGGGCACTGTCTCTGCTGCCACAACGGGCGGGCTGCCTCTTTTTGTTGCTACCGACCAAGAAGGCGGATACGTTCAGGTGCTCTCCGGCCCGGGCTTCTCCACGATTCCTACTGCCCTGGTCCAAGCATCTTCCGGGGCGGCCAAGCTCCGGGCGGATGCCGCCACGTGGGGAAAGGAACTTCGCAGCGTAGGGGTCAACGTGAACCTCGCACCGGTCCTGGATACAGTGACCAGCCCGGAATTTGCACCCTCAAATGCCCCCATCGGCCATTTCCAGCGGGAGTACGGCTATGACCCCGGTAACGTTTCGCTGCTGGGCAACGCTTTTGCCGACGGTATGAAAGACGCCGGCGTCGCTCCGGTGGTCAAACACTTCCCGGGCCTGGGCAGAGTGGTTCCCAATACGGACGTCAGCAAAAATGTCCGTGACACCACCACTACAAGGGACGATCCCGCGCTGGAGCCGTTCCACACCGCCATCGCATCGGGTACCAAGTGGGTCATGGTCTCCAACGCCTACTACGACAAGATTGACCCCGCAAACATCGCACCATTCTCAGCGACGATCATGGACGCCATGCTGCGTGCTGACGCAGGTTTCACAGGGATTGTCCTTTCTGACGACCTCTGCAGTGCTGCGCAATTGGAAGCCTGGTCAGATGCTGATCGGGCCCTGAACTTTTTCGGCGCAGGCGGAACCATGTTGGTGTGTGCCGATCCCACCAGCATTCCGGCGATGCACCAAGCTGTAGTGCAAAAGGCCACGTCAGATCCGGCCTTCCGGGCCAAGGTGGACGCCGCCGCGCTTACTGTGTTGCAAGTCAAGGCCGGTCAATAGCGGCTCCACGTCAGGGATCAGGAACAAAGAACCCCGCCTTCCATGTGAAAGCGGGGTTCTTTGTACGTGGTGCGTGTCCTGTTGTGAACAGGTCCTTAGAGGACGTCCGAAAGGAAGCCCTGAAGGCGTTCCGTTTGCGGGTTGGTGAACAGCTGCTCCGGAGGGCCGGATTCAACCACCACACCGGCGTCCATGAAGGTCACCACGTCGGAGACATTGCGGGAGAAGCCCATTTCGTGGGTCACCACCACCATGGTCATGCCTCCTTGGGCCAGGTCCGTCATGAGGGCAAGGACGCCCTTGACGAGTTCCGGGTCCAGTGCGGAAGTGGCTTCGTCGAAGAACATCACCTCGGGCTTCATGGCCAAGGCGCGCGCTATGGCTACGCGCTGTTGCTGGCCACCGGAGAGGTTTGCCGGACGCGAGTCAGCCTTGTGCTTCAAACCCACCAGGTCCAATTGGGCCAGGGCTTCGTCGCGTGCCTGCTCCTTGGACATGCCACGGAGCTTACGCAGGGCCAAGGAGATGTTCTCTGCCACAGTCTTGTGGGGGAACAGGTTGAACTGCTGGAACACCATGCCAATACGGCGGCGCAATTCGTCCGGATTGTCCTTGAGGACCGAACGTCCGTCCAGGAGGATGTCGCCTTGGTCCGGTTCGATCAGCCGGTTCATGACGCGCAGGAGCGTGGACTTGCCCGAGCCGGACGGGCCGATCACCGAGGCCGTGGTGCCCTTCTCAACATGCAGGTCAATGCCGCGCAGTACGTGGTTGCTGCCAAAGGACAAATGGATGTTCTTGGCTGTCAGTGTGCCTGATGCAAATTCGCTCATGCCTGGGCTCCCTTTCCTACCACGGCTGCTGCCTCGTCCGGTTCTTTCTTCTCCGGCCGGCCGGAGCGCATGCGGGCGTCAATCCAGTTCACAAAGTGCGTGAGTGGAATGGTCAGCGCCAGATAGAAGATGGCAGCGGCCACGTAAGGGGACAGGTTGCCGCTGTTGGCGGCTGCGTCCTTGCCGATCTGGAAGATTTCACGCTCCGTGGCCAGAAGACCGAGCATGAACACCAGCGAGGATTCCTTGATCAGTGCGATGAACTGGTTCACCAGGGCGGGCAGAACGCGGCGGATGCCCTGGGGTACCACCACCAGGCGCATGGACGAGCCGTAGCTGAACCCGAGGGCTCGGGTCGCTTCGAGTTGTCCCTTGTCCACGCTCTGGATGCCTGAACGGAAGATCTCACCGATGTAAGCGCCCGACATCAAGGACAGTGCCGCGATGGCCATGGGGTACGGGCTGGTTGAACCCGTGAGTTCGCGAATGATGGGGCCGAAACCGAACCCGATCACCAGGATGGTCAGCACCGGTGGAAGCCCGCGGAGGATGTCCGTGTAGATGCGGGCTATCCACCGTGCCGCTGCGTTCCGGGAAATCCCCATCAGGGCGAGCAGCATCCCGAGAGCAGTCCCGATGATGCCTGAGACGACAGCCAGGACGATGGTATTTGGAAGGCCGACGGCGAACATCTTGGGGATGACTTCGCCCATTGCCTCCCAGTCAAAGAAGGTCTCGGCTAGTTGATTGAGGATATCCATGGAACGCCCTGGTTACTTGGCGGGGAGCTGGACGGCCTTGCTGCCCGGCTTCCAGCCCTGGGGGGTCTGCTCGGCAGCAGTCGGACGGTCCTTGTACCACTCGGCCGTGAGCTTGGCCCAGGTGCCGTCGGCAATGACAGCATCCAAGCCGGAGTTCAAAGCGTCGATCAGCGGCTGGTTGTCCTTGTTCACGGCGTATGCAGTGAAGTTTTGGGTGTTGACAACCTTCTCGGCGATCTTGGTGTTATCGCCTTCCTTGACCTGGCCTTCGGCCTGCTGGGAAGGAGCAACCCACGCGTCGATCTGGCCGTTTTTCACGTTGCCGTAGACCGTGTTGTAGTCAGGGAAACGGACTGGCTCAATCTTGAGCGTGTTCGTCATGTAGTCGTCCTGGACGGTGCCCTGGACGACGCCGATGCGCAGGCCTTCCTTGACGTCGGCGAAGCCGGTGACCTTGGAGTCGTTCTTGGTCACGATAGCCATGTAGCCGAAGTCGTAGCCGTTGGTGAAGCCGACCGTCTTGCGGCGGGCGTCCGTGGTGGAGATGGAGGAGGATCCGACGTCGAACTGCTTGTTGCCCACCTGGGACAGGAGCGCGGAGAAGTCGGTGGATGCAAACTCCACCTTAAGGCCCAGCTTGTCGCCGATGGCCCGCAGGAGCTCATTGTCGTAGCCGGTGAACTTACCGGAAGGATCGATGAAGATGTTCGGCGGGGCGTCTGAGAGGGTGCCTACGCGCAGGGTGCCGTCGGTGATCAGGCCCAGCTTGGTCTTGTCGATCTTGTCCAGAGGCGTCACATCGGCGGTGGTGAAGGTATCGAGCGATTTCTGGTCGCTGCCAGCCAGCGCATCGGTGGGGGAGCCGCTGGGCTCGGAGGTTCCTCCACCGCATGCTGCCAGGGAAATCACCAGGGCTGCGGCCACGGGGGCAACAGACAGCCACTTAGGGGCTTTGAATTTCATGAAGAAATCACTTTCATCGGGTAACGGAGACGTTTCGCGGTGGGCGGGGAATGCGGCAGCAGAAAAGCAGCGGAACAAAGGTTGGCTGCCCTAGCAGACTTCAACCCGCCAAACTTAATTATGTCACCAGCCCACTAGCCCGCGGTGAATCGAAGAAGTGAATGCCAACAATCGAATTAACCGAACAAAGTTCCCATTATATGCCGGATGGACTCCGGACTATTCCGGGTTCGAGGCCTCGTCTGGAATCTCCGCGCGGCCAGTCCCACCTTTTGGGTTCCCGAATTCGCTGTGACATGCGTCGCAAAAAGTAATGCCTGGCGTGCTTCCTGTTCTACCTGCCGTGCTTCCTGTTCTAGAAGCCGCCCCGGCTGGCGTCCTCAGGCGGCAGCACCGGCCACTCACCCTCGATCACGGCGGTGGGCTTGCTCCGCCGCAAGTATTGCTGGAAATCAGCAGCCTGGGACGCCGCCCAGTCTACTTGCAGCTGATGCAGTGTGGACGCCGGCATCTGCAGCTTGGGAAACTTGCCGGCCATGGCATCCAAAACGCGGAGCGTAGCCAGCGCATCCGCCGCGGAGGTATGGGCGTTTGTCAGGTCCACGCCGTATTCCTCGCACAAAGCGGTGAGGGTGCGCTTTCCCTTGCGGTAGCGGTCCACTTGCTTGTTCATGACATACGGATCCAGCACGGGGAAACGGCTCAGTTGGGGAACACCGTAGCGGGCAGACTCTGCCGCCAACACGGTGAAATCGTAACTGGCGTTGAAAGCAATGACGGGAGTGCCGTCGTCGAACAGTCCTTGGAGTACCCCGGCGACTTCGCGTGTGACTTCTGCTGCCGGGCGGCCTTCGGCGCGGGCCTTCTCCGTGGATATTCCGTGCACCTCACTTGCTTCGAGCGGGATCTCCACCCCTGGATCTGCCAACCACTCGTGCTCTGCGATGAGCTCCCCGTGAGCATCCACTACTGTGATGGAAGCGGTGACGATCCGCGCTGACCGCGAGTTTTTCCCGGTGGTCTCGAGGTCGAATGCGGCACGGGAGAGGGTATTCCAGGAACTCATGCCTTCAAGCTACCGGCTGGGTCCGACACTCTTTGGGCACGACACTCCTGCCGTTACGCTGAACACATGCGGATGGAGTATGTGACGGCGGTTCTGGCCGTTGTAGACCTTGTTCCGTCAGGCTCGGCGGTCTCCTATGGTGACGTCGCGGAGCTCCTCGGTGCTGGCGGACCGCGGCAGGTGGGCGCAGTCATGAGCCATTACGGTAGCTCTGTGGCCTGGTGGCGCGTGCTCAGGGCCAGCGGGGAGGCGCCTCCCGGTCACGAGGTTGACGCGCTGAAACACTACCTGCAGGAATCCACCCCGCTTCATGGCGCCTACGAGGCATTCCTGAGGACGGGGGAAGGCCGCTGGAGGGTGGACCTAACAGCAGCGCGCTGGGCGCCTTCGGATGGCGACTTCGATCAACTTGATGTGATCTCTGACCAGTTGGAGCGTCAACTCCATAAATTGTCGGTGCCCGATGATGAAATGACTGTGTGACCGCCACTCCTGCCAAAACCCGCCAAGCACCGGCAGCCCTCCGCCTGCTCCCGCCGCGTGAGACCTACTACGCGGCACCCGTTTTGTCCCCGGATCAACGAGCGGTCGTTTCCCTCCGGCAGGGGAGCGGCCCCGTCCTTGTGCCCGGCGGGCCTGGGACGGGCAAGTCAACGGTGCTGGTGGAATCGGCAGTCCGCCGTGTTCGTGAAGACGGCCTGGACCCGGAACAGATTCTCGTTCTCGCTCCCGGGCGCCACGCCGCCGCTGCCTTGCGCGACACCTTCACAGGGCGCCTGGACCGCAGCCTCAGTACGACGCCGGCACGCACCTGGGCGTCGTACGCTTTCGACGTCATCCGGCGGGCAAAGGCTGAAGGCATCCTGCCGCTGTCGCGGCCACCGAAGCTTCTGTCAGGCCCTGAACAGGACCTCATCATCAAGGAACTGCTGGAAGGCCACTCCCGTCCCGGCTTCCATCTGCCTTGGCCGGAGGACCTCGCAGCAGCACTTCCTACCCGCGGTTTCCGTCACGAGATCAGGCAGCTATTCGACCGCATCATCGAATCGGGGCGCACCGCGGATGACTTGGTGGGGCTTGCCTACGAGTGCGGACGCCCTGATTGGATGGCGGCGGCCCAGCTGTACAGCGAGTACCGGGACGTCCTGGACCTCCGCATGCCGGAGGCGTTTGACCCCGCCGGGATCATCACCACGGCACGGCAAATTTTCCAAGACTCGCCGGAGTTCCTCGCCGCCGAGAGGCAACGCCTCCAACTCATCCTCGTGGACGACGCCCAGGAATCAAATCCGGCAGTATTCGAACTCCTTGCCGACATTGGAGAAGGCAAGGATGTGGTGGTCACCTACTCACCGGACACGGTAGTGCAAGGTTTCCGCGGCGCACGCCCGGACTTGGTTTCAGAGTTGCCATCGCTGCTGGGCGGCACCCAGCAATCCGTCCTGGAACGACCCTTATCGGCGACCCACCGGCATACGCCGGAAGTAGCCGAGGCGTGGATGCGGGTAGCGGCCCGCATCTCGCAGCGTTCCGGTGGTCAGCTGGCCAGACAGATGGAACAACCTCAACATCCGGAAAGCCCACGTGAGGCGACCGTCGGCGATGGTCGCGTAGAAGGGCACGTGCTGCCGTCCGCAGTCCACGAGCTCCGGTACGTCGCGCAGCGCATCCTTGAAGCGCAACTGCGGGAATCGCGGGAGTTCAGCGACATCGCAGTGATCGTGCGGAACGGCGGACAGATCTCTCAGTTGCAGCGGTATCTGAGCGGCCAAGGAATCCCGGTGCGCGTTCCCGTCGCGGACTCAGCTGTCCGTGACGAAGTCGCTGTCCGCCCGCTGCTGGAGGCTTTTGCCGTTGTTCTGGACCCGGCAAAACTCACACCGGAAACTGCAGTATCCCTCCTGACATCGCGGATCGGAGGCGCCACTGCCATCGAATTGCGGAGGCTGCGGCAATCCCTACGCCGCGAGGAGCTTTTGGGAGGCGGCGGCCGCTCCAGCGACGCTCTGTTGGTCGAAGCCTTGCTCCAACCGGGGGCACTGGCATCGCTGGGAATTGAAGGCAGCTCTGCCCGCAGGCTCGCCCGTATGATCGCGGCCGGTACCACTGCTGCCGCCGAGCCCGGCGCCAACGCGGAATCTGTTCTGTGGGCCTTATGGCACGCAACGGGGTTGTCATCGCGTTGGTCGGAGATGGCACTTGAAGGGGGCAACGCGGGGGCGCGCGCAGATCGGGACCTTGACGCCATGATGGCTCTGTTCCACACAGCCGAGCGCTTTGTCGACCAGCTGCCCGGTTCCGGTCCAGAGCAATTCCTCGACTACCTGCTGAACCAGGAACTGCCCATGGACACCCTTGCCGCACGGGCACAGCTGGAGGCATGCGTGGAGATCATGACTCCGGCGAGTGCGGCGGGCCGGGAATGGCCGGTGGTAATCGTTGCAGGCCTCCAGGAAGGAGTGTGGCCCAACACGCGCCTCCGTGGAGAGCTGCTGGGCAGCACCGTCTACGCCGATGCCGTGGAGCATGGAGTGGACTACGCCCTCCGGCGTGGACCCCTCAGCAGGCTCCGGGATATCCGCTACGACGAACTCAGGAGCTTCTCAACAGCCGTGTCGCGAGCCCGTGAAGTGTTGATTTGCACTGCAGTGTCTTCCGAGGACGAACAGCCTTCTGCCTTCCTGGACTACGTGGCCCCGCTCGCATCCGGTGAGTACAAACGCGGTTATACAGCTGTTGACCGTCCCATGACCTTAAGGGCACTCGTTGCGGAACTGAGGCAGCATGCCCAGGCAGAAGACGAAGCACCCGGGGAATCCCGTTCCGCGCACGAGGCGGCACGGATATTGGCCAGGCTCGCCACTACGGACCCGCCGGTTCCGGGGGCGCACCCGGACACGTGGTGGGGTTTGGCGCCACTGAGTTCCCAGGCAGCCGTCGTGCCGGCTGGCGGTACGGTCTCCGTCTCGCCGTCCAAAGTGGAAGCTGTCCACAAATCCCCGTTGGACTGGTTTGTCCAAGCAGCCGGCGGGGAAGCGGCCACCGACTTCGCACGCAGTCTGGGCACGTTGGTCCACGCCATTGCGCAGGAGCTTCCCGAGGCCTCGGGAGCCGAGTACGTCGCCGAACTCGTCCGCCGTTGGCCAAGCTTGGGCATGAAGGATAACTGGGAGGGGAAACTTGATTTCCAGCGGGCGGAACTCATGGTCCGGAAGTTGGCCCAGTATGTGCTCATCATGCGCAACGACGGACGAAGCTTGCTGGCAGTAGAGCACGACTTTGAAGTTCAGCTTCCTGATGTCACGGTTGATGCCGTTGGCGTCAGTGGTCCTGAAGCTCTTGAAGAGGTGGCCGTACGTCATGCGGTATTACGCGGCCAGGTGGATCGCCTCGAAATAGATTCGGAGGGCAGGCTTGTGATTGTGGACCTCAAGACCGGCAAACGGCAACCCGGCAAGGCCGAGGTTGCCCGGCACCCGCAGCTGGGTGCCTACCAGGCTGCGGTCCTCAAAGGTGCTTTCCAGGACGCTACAACGGGACAGGGGCTCACTGATACCGGGGCAGGAACAGGCTTCGCTCCCGGTGGCGCCGTGTTGGCCCAGCTTGGGACCAAAACAAAGAGCCCCGGAGTGCAGCAGCAGGATCCATTGGATCCGGCAGAGAACTGGGCAGAGAGCCTGGTCAACGAGGCGGCCACGCTCATGGCAGGGTCAACGTTCGATGCACGGCACGACCCCGGCAAGTCAGGGCATGGCGGCCATGGATGCCGTCTGCCCGACATTTGCCCGTTGTGCGCCCGAGGAAAGCAGGTCACCGAATGACAACCGAGCTCCTGGACGGCTTCGCCTCCAGCCCCCTGGGTGTAGAGGCAGTCCCCGCGCCCAGATTTTCGCCTTCCGAACTGGCCGGTATCCTTGGCGAGAAGAACCACCCGACACCCGAGCAAGCGGCGATTATTGCCTCGCCCCTCTCACCCCGCCTGGTGATCGCTGGAGCAGGTTCCGGCAAGACGGCCACCATGGCCGACCGTGTGGTGTGGCTGGTGGCCAACGGCTGGGTGCGTCCGGAAGAGGTTCTGGGGGTAACGTTCACCCGGAAAGCTGCTGGCGAGCTGGCGAGCCGGATTCGGTCCAAGCTGGCCACACTCCAGCGGATCGCGGCGGAGGACGACGGCAGCATTGGCTTCCCGGAGGGGCTCGTCGGTGCTGACGAGCTCGAACCCAAAGTGTCCACTTACCATTCCTACGCAAGCGGCATTGTGTCGGACTACGGCCTGCGGTTGGGCATCGAACGGGACGTCGTCTTGCTTGGCGGTGCACAGTCCTGGCAATTGGCCAGCGAAGTGGTGGAGGCGTACGACGGCGACTACGAACACTTCACCGCCGCAAAGTCCACCCTCGTAAATGCAGTCATCCAGCTGGCCGGAGAGTGCGCGGAGCACCTTCAGGACCCCGGGGAGGTGCGCGAGTGGGTTCTGGAACGCGTTGAGACCTTTGAGCAGCTTCCTTATGTGGCCGGGGCCAAGAAGAATCCCAGCCAGGCCGCGGGAGACCTCGCGGCTATGCTCCGGACCCGAGCCAGCGTTGCCGACATGGTGGTTCGCTATCAGGAGGCCAAACGTCAACGCGGGGTCCTCGATTTCGGCGACCTCGTGGCGCTGGCAGCGCGTATCGCCAGTGACATTCCGCTCGCTGCAACCACTGAACGTGCCCGCTACAAGGTGGTGCTCCTGGACGAGTTCCAGGACACCTCCCACGCACAGCTTGTCCTCTTTTCACGCCTTTTCGGCCAGGGTCACGCAGTTACCGCGGTGGGAGACCCCAACCAGTCGATCTATGGGTTCCGCGGCGCTTCTGCAGGGCAGCTCTTCCACTTTGTGCAGGAGTTTCCCGTGCAGCGCTTGGACCCCTCCGGAAGCGATGGTTCCTTCTCCATTGCACCCACCTCTTATCTGACCACTGCCTGGCGGAACGGCAGAAACATCCTCGAAGCCGCCAACACCATCGCAGCGCCCTTGAACAGGGCGGCAGCATCGGAGGGTCCGGCAGGGGACAGGAAGAAAGCCGGTAATGTCTCAGTCCCCGCTTTGGTACCCAGCCCTGCAGCGGTGGATGGGAGTGTAGTGATCGGTCGCTTCGGCACGGATGAGGACGAGGCCGCCGTCATAGCCCGCGATGTCCGTCGCTATCAAAGAACTGTTTTCGAGGAGGAGAAGGACGGCACCCCCGTCAAGCCCACCATGGCGGTCCTGTGTCGCCGGCGGGCGCAGATGGAGTGCCTCCGCCGGGAGTTCGAACTCCAGGGCATTCCCTACGAGATCGTTGGACTTGGCGGCTTGCTGGACACACCGGAGATCGTGGACCTGGTGGCGACGTTGCGGGTCCTCGCCGATCCGGGACGTTCCGATGCTCTGATGAGGTTGTTGGCCGGGGCACGATGGCGGATTGGTCCGGCAGATTTGATGGCGTTCAGCGACTGGTCCCGCTTCCTGGCCCGTCGCCGGTCGACCCCGGAAGCCCGCCATGACACTTTCGAAGACAACGAAGAACCCGCAGCAGTCGTGGTTGAAAGCGATATCACCGATGCCGCAAGCCTCGTGGAGGCCCTTGATTTCCTCCCCCGGCCGGACTGGACTTCAGGGCATGGGCGGAGCCTGAGCCCTGCCGCCCTGGATCGACTGACCAGCCTTGCCTCGGAGCTCCGCTCGCTCAGGAGCTACATCGGAGACGACCTCACCACACTCCTTGGAGAGGTGGAACGTGCCATGCTGCTGGACATTGAGGTTGCCGCCAAACCAGGAATCAGTATTCACCAAGCACGCCGCAACCTGGATGCATTCCAGGATGCAGCAGCAGGGTTCCTGCAGACTTCACAGCGTATTGATCTGCTGGCGTTCTTGTCGTGGCTTGAAGCCGCGGCCTCAGAGGAAGGCGGCTTGGATGTGGCCCCCGCTGAGACCAACCGGGAGGCGGTGCAATTGTTGACTGTCCATGCCTCCAAGGGCCTGGAATGGGACGTGGTTTTTGTCCCTGGACTCAATGCTGGTTCTTTTCCCAGCAGCAGGGATTCGAGGTGGAGCACCGGCGCCGCGGCCTTGCCGTGGCCATTGCGGGGCGATCGTGCTGACCTTCCCCAATGGGACCTGGAGCAGCCTGACCAAAAAGGATGGTTGGACGCCGAGAAGGACTTCAAATCCGAGGTCCAGCATCACGGCGAGGCAGAGGAGAGGAGGCTCGCGTATGTTGCCTACACCCGTGCCAAATTTGTCTTGTGGGCCTCCAGTGCTGCTTGGAACGGCTCTCGATCGGGAATGGCCGGAATGTCCTCCTTCCTTTCCGAACTCGCACCGCTTGCCGGAATGGCTGCAACGGCAGAGGGCGCCAGTGTCACTCATTCGCAGGGCAGTGCTGTGGTCCATCCCCAATCGGTAGCCGAGGAGGCCTTGCCCGAGGAAAGCCCCTTGACCGCAGTGCTCGAGGTAGCCCAATTTCCCTATGACCCCTTGGAGGGGCCTTCGGACCCACGGACCGGTGCCCGCCTGAGGCTTACCCCAGGCAGAAGGCTGGCCATGGATCAGGCTGCGGCCATGGTTCGTCGATACATGGAGGAACCCGGCAAGGATCCTTCAGGCGACCTAACCGGTGCGGCCGGGAAGTGGGCACAGGAGGCAGAACTCCTGCTGGATCGCCAGCGCCAGCTGAAAACCGTTCAGGATGTCCACTTGCCCAGCCATATCTCCGCTTCACTTTTCGTAGATTTGGGGGCTGACCCGGCGGCCGTCTTGCACCAGCTTCGCAGGCCGGTGCCCCGTGAACCGGGCATTTCGGCCCGCAAAGGTACGGCCTTTCATGCCTGGGTGGAGGAGTACTTCGGGACAACGGGCATGTTGGACCTTGATGAAGCGCCGGGTTCGGACTCCCATATTGATCAGGCCTACGGGCTGGATGACATGGTGGCGGCGTTCAAGAAGTCCGAGTGGGCCCAAAGGGCTCCCGCTTTCGTCGAAGTACCTGTGGAAACCCGGATTGGCGACGTCGTAGTACGCGGGCGCATCGATGCCGTGTTCCGTGATGCCGACGGCCGTTGGCAGCTCATTGACTGGAAGACCGGACGACGCCCGGCAGGTATACAACTGGCAACCCGCGCGGTGCAGCTGGCTGTTTACCGGCTCGCATGGGCTCGACTCAAGGACGTTCCCCTGGAGGACGTCAGCGCTGCCTTCTACTACGTTGCGGATGACGCCGTCGTACGCCCACACGATCTTGGCAGTGCCGAGGAGTTGGAGCTGATTGTCGCGAGGGCGTTGAAGAGCGGCAGCTGAATGACCGAAGCCCGGAATTCAGGAACGTTCGGCCGCGCGAAGCGGCGTTACGCTGACCACGCTGATCGCGGCAGTCGAGGTCTCGTCATACCTTGGGGTAGTGCCGCCGTCGCCGTCCTGGGAGCTTTCCGACTCGCCTCCATCCGGAATCGCCGCGACACTGACAGCGGGAACGCCCGCCGGGGAATCTGAAGCCCTCAGCATGGCGGCTTCATTCTCAGCGGCTAGCGCAGCTTCTTCATCGCGGCGCATCTGCTCATCAATGTCGTCGGCGAGTGTCTGCAGCATGGATTCTGCCTCGGCCGTCATGCTCTGGTGCCCAGCCGCCATGGCCTTGACCAAATACTGGGCGAGGGCAAACTCGGCCAGCAGCGCCGCCCGGCGGAGAAGGTGGGCGTCAGGGACGTCCCGTCGGGCCTGGGTGTAGTCGTTCAGGACCGCCTCAACAAATGATGCTTCGTTGGACGCCACCAGCCAGGCGAAATCATCCGCGGGATCACCGATCCGCAGGTCTGTCCACCCCGTCAGCGCTGTCACGGTGTCGTCCTGCACCATGAGGTTGTCCTCGTGAAGGTCCCCATGGACTACTGAGGGATTGAATCGCCAAAGGGCGACGTCTTCAAGGGCATGCTCCCACCGACGCAACAGTGTGGCCGGTATCTTGCCGGTGGTTGCTGCCTGGTCCAGCTCATTGAGTTTTCGTTGCCGGAACTCATTTGCCGAGTAGCTGGGAAGATCCGCGTTGATGACCAAAGTCAATGGAAGGTCGTGAATAGCCGCCAGAGCTGTGCCCACTTCCCGTGCCAGGGCGGGGCTGCCGGCTGAAAGTTCTTCGATCGAGAGCATTGAGCCTTGCAAGTGCGTGTAAACGAACGTCGTCAGGGCACCTTGCCGGACTGTGCCGGCAATGGTGGGCACGTGAAAGGGAAGTTCGGCACGGATTGCCGGCGCGAAGGCGCGCAGCACCATGAACTCGGTTTCAAGCCGCGTGCTTGCCTCCGGATGGCGCGGTGAACGAACCCGCCAGCGTTTACCCTCCGCATCGAGCAGCAACGCTGAGTCGAAGTCAGCGTCATCGTCGGGGGAGTATGCTGCGGCCGTCGGCGCCAGGCCGGGCACCGCCGCGGTTGCTATGGCGGCCAGTTCGAGCGGTGTTCTTCTCACGTTCTCCACGGTAGATTGAGTGCGGCCTGTGGCCATGATGTGGTGCGGCGAGTCTTCAGATCCGCAGGAAATGCGCAGGAAATACGAAGCAAATCCCGGTATTGACACCCCATCGGGCAACATCACAGACAGGTGTCCACAGCGGGGGGCCTTCCAAATGTTTTTTGTCGGTGTGAGTCAGTACGGTAGATACATGAGTTATACGGAGTCGCCGGCGCTTGCCAATCACCTGATGGAGACTGTCCTTCCCATCCGCCCCGCCATGGTGGATCGCGGCTCGGGCATCCGTATGAAACCGGGAATGGTTGAGGAGCTTGTTGCCTCCGGCTCGGCGAAGGCCATGGTCATTTCGCAGCGCAAAGCTTTGGTGTCTGGTGACGGTCTCTGGTTCGGGGACGCCGCGCCGCTCTATAACGCTCTCACCGCCTCGGGCGGCGGTGCTGTTTCTGCCATCTACCTGGGCACCACCTTGACGTCGTCCTCATTGCCCGAAGGCACGTCGGTTGTGCTGTTCACTGTTGCGGAACCGCCAGCGCCGGGAACCGTTACGGTCCCGCTGGGTACGGAATGGGCAGGCTTCCGGGATGTCGCGGCGCGTCTGGACGCGAACGACACCGCTCTGTTCATTGAGGCCAGTGCAATCTCCAACTGGCATGCAACCCACACGCATTGCCCGCAGTGCGGGACGCCCACGGAAATCGAGGCAGGCGGCTGGGTTCGGCGGTGTCCCAAGGACAACTCAGAGCACTATCCGCGGACTGATCCGGCCATCATTGTCACGGTGGTGGGCCCCGATGGCCGGCTCCTTCTCGGTGGAGGCGGGCCCCTTGACGCCAGGAATTACTCAACGCTCGCTGGATTCGTTGAGCCCGGCGAGTCGCTTGAGCAAGCCGTCGTGAGAGAGATAGGGGAAGAAGTCGGCGTCCGTGTGACCGCCTGCCAGTACCTCGGTTCTCAGTCCTGGCCTTTCCCTGCCTCCCTTATGTTGGGGTTCACGGCCACGACGGACGACACCGTGGCGCGGCCCGATGGCGTCGAGGTCACCCGTGCCCGGTGGTTCAGCCGCGAGGAATTGCAGGAGGCCGTGCTGAGCGGTGAAATCACCATCTCAACGCGCTTGTCCATAGCACGTTCACTGATTGAGCATTGGTATGGCGGCGTCATCGAAGACCTCCAGCCGTGACTGAAGGAATCTTTGACGGCGGTGTCTCACTTGAGGATCGCATCCTCGGCGGCTTGGACGACGAGCAGCGCGAAGTAGCCAGTACGCTGACGGGACCCATGTGCGTCCTGGCAGGAGCAGGCACGGGTAAAACTCGCGCCATTACCCATCGAATTGCCTACGGGGTTCACTCCGGTGTGTACAGTCCGCAGAGGCTTTTGGCCGTCACATTTACTGCCAGGGCCGCGGCCGAGATGCGCAGCAGGCTCCGCGATCTCGGCGTTGCAAACGTGCAAGCCCGCACCTTCCACGCCGCCGCGCTGAGGCAGTTGCAGTTCTTTTGGCCGCAGGCAATCGGTGGCACTTTGCCCAGCCTGCTGGACCACAAAGCAAACATGATTGCCGAAGCTTCCCGCAGGCTGCGCCTGAGCACTGATCGGGCATCCATCAGGGATCTGGCGGCCGAGATCGAGTGGGCCAAAGTGTCCATGCTTACCCCGGCCAACTATCTGGAGAATGCCCAAGGACGTGGAACTCCGGGAGGCTTCGATCTCACCGCGGTCTCCAGGGTTTTCCAAGCTTATGAGGACATCAAAACCGATCGAAACGTCATCGACTTCGAAGACGTCCTGCTCATCACCGTGGGGATCCTTCAGGAGGACCCCAAAGTGGCGGCAACAGTGCGGGAACAATACCGCCACTTCGTAGTGGACGAGTACCAGGACGTTTCGCCGCTGCAACAGCGGCTCCTGCATTTGTGGCTCGGTGGTCGGAACGAGTTGTGTGTGGTGGGCGATGCCAGCCAGACCATCTATTCCTTTACCGGAGCTTCCCCCAAGCACCTTCTGGGTTTCAAATCGCAGTTCCCCGAGGCAACGGTCGTGAAGCTCATTCGCGATTATCGCTCGACCCCGCAAGTGGTGAAGTTGGCCAACGATCTCCTGGGATCCCGCCGTAGCGGCGGACCCGTTGCCGATGCCGCGTGGGCCTCGCCCCTCAAGCTCGTCGCCCAACGGCCGTCCGGTCCGGAGCCACGCTTCATGGAGTGCCCGGATGACGAGGCAGAGGCCGCGGTAGTCGCAGGCAGAATCCAGGAACTGCTCAGCACCGGGGTCAAGGCCAGCGAGATTGCCATTCTGTTCCGCACCAACGGCCAGTCCGAAGCGTACGAGCAAGCACTTGCCTCGGCTGGTATCGGCTACCAGCTCCGGGGAGGGGAACGGTTCTTTGCGCGGAAGGAAGTCCGTGATGCGATCCTCCAGTTGCGGGCGGCAACCCGTGCCGTGGCAGAAGGGCCCCAGGAAGCACTAGGCCAAATCGTTCGTGACATCGTCGCGTCACTCGGGTATACAGAGGCCGCTCCACACAACGGGGGAGCACTGCGCGAAAGGTGGGAATCCCTGGCAGCTTTGGTCGCATTGGCTGATGAGCTAGCTGTTAGCCGCGGAGAGTCCTTCACCCTGGCTGAGTTCGTGAACGAACTCCAGGAGCGATCGGTCGCGCAACACGCCCCGACCGTTCAAGGTGTAACTCTGGCTTCCCTTCACGCCGCCAAGGGCCTGGAATGGGATGCAGTGTTCCTGGTGGGCCTCAGCGAAGGCCTCATGCCTATTTCCTTTGCCGACGCCCCCGAGGATGTGGACGAAGAGCGAAGGTTGCTCTATGTCGGCATAACCCGGGCGCGAGAGCACCTGAATCTCTCATGGTCCACGGCCCGAACACCGGGCGGTCGGGCCAACCGCAAGCCGTCCCGTTTCCTCGACGGACTTCGCCCCAATTCCGTGGCTTCCGCAAACGCGCGCAGCAAAACAGGTCCCACCCGACGGAAAGCTGCCGCACCGGCGTCATGCAAGGTATGCGGAAGCATGCTGGCAAGTGGAGCCGAACGCAAGGTGGGTCGATGTAACCAGTGCCCGCCCACATATGAGGAACAAACGTTCGATGCGCTGAGGCAGTGGCGCAGGGACGAAGCCCAGACGGCCGACGTTCCGGCATATGTTGTTTTCACGGACGCCACACTCACGGCCATCGCGGAGGCCAAGCCTTCATCGTTGGAGGAACTGTCTGGCCTGGCTGGAATTGGCCCATCCAAGCTTGAACGCTACGGCGAAGCTGTTCTGGCCGTACTTGCTGAGAGTTCGGAACTCTGATGACGCGTCCACCCGCCCCCGGTGCCGGTGGTTCGCACACCACAGACGACGGCGCTCCGGTGGTCGTGCGTCGATCAGCCAGACGCCGTCGAACTGTTGCTGCCTTTTGGGAAGACGGCAACGCCGTGATCGCAATCCCAGCCAGCTTCACCAAGTCCCAGGAACATGAGTGGGTCCAGCGAATGCTGGCCAAGCTGAAGAAACAGGGAGAACGGCAAACAGGTCCTGGCAGGCGCCGCCCCGCCACGGATCAAGCCCTCGCCAATCATGCGGAGCACCTTTCTCGGACGTACCTCGGCGGGCGTGCGGTTCCGACGTCGGTTCGCTGGGTCTCCAATCAGAACTCCCGTTGGGGTTCGGCTACTCCTGCGGACGGCACTATCAGGTTATCGAACAAGCTGCAGCGAATGCCGCAGTGGGTCATCGACTACGTCCTGGTCCATGAGCTCGCGCACTTGCTGGTGGCGGGCCACAACGCCGAGTTTTGGAGACTAGTCGAGGCATACCCTGAGACTCATCGGGCAAAGGCCTTCCTGGAAGGCGTTGCCTTTGCTACATCCCGGGGACTCCCGGAAGAGCCAGGCTCTGAAAACTCCGACGAACCAGCTGGGGACGTGACTGACTAAGCGCTGTGTGACGGAATTTACCCGATGACGGTGCCTTAACCGAGCAGCGGCCGCCATGGATATGGCGGCCGTTGCACTTTTTATTTCTAAGAGTGGAGCCTACTTGGTGGGTGCCTCGGGGTCGGAGTCATCCGATTCCGACTCTTGCCCGGACCCGGTCTCCGTGGAAGTGCCCTCTGAGTCTGAAGCTTCAGCTTGATCGGCGTCGGAGGTTTCGTAGCCGCCGCTCAAAAGCTTCTGCAGGGCGTCATCAACTTCGCTGTCACTTGCCTCGGCAAGGCGCCTACGTTCGGAGAACCCCTTCGGGTCGTCGAGGTCCTCGCCGGTGGGCAGGAGATCCGGGTGGTGCCAGATCGCGTCACGGCCGGCGATGCCTCGCTCTTCCTTCAAGGTCGCCCACAGCGTTGCCGCTTCACGGAGCCTGCGGGGCCGAAGTTCCAAACCGACGAGGGACGAGAACGCGTGCTCGGCCGGTCCGCCGGTGGCGCGGCGGCGCCGCACCGTTTCGCGCAGTGCAGTAGCGGACGGCAGTACCTTATCAGTGGCTTCCGCTGTGAGCTCGTCCACCCAGCCTTCCACCAGGGCAAGCGCTGTTTCCAGCTTCTCCAGTGCTGCCGTTTGGACCGGCGTGCGTTCAGGAGTGAAGACTCCCTGGGACAGAGCTTCCTGAATTCCTTCGGGGTTGCTCGGGTCAAGGTCCCGGGCGAGGTCTTCGATGCGGGACATATCTATGTGAATACCGCGGGCGTAGGCCTCGATGGCTCCAAGCAAGTGACCTCGCAACCAAGGAACCTGGACGAACAAGCGTGCGTGGGCGGCCTCGCGTACGGCAAGGAAAAGTCGGACGTCGTTCTCCGGAAGGCTCAGTCCTTCCCCGAATTTTGCGACGTTGGCAGGCAACAGGGCCATTTCGAGGTCTGCCAAGGGGACTCCAATGTCAGTGGAACTGACAACTTCCGCTGAAAGTGCGCCGATGGCTTGTCCCAGTTGCATGCCGAAAATGGCTCCGCCCATGTTCTGCAGCATGGATGAGGCCCCGCCCATCATGGACTTCATCTCTTCGGGCATTTGTTGAGTGAGTGCACTGGAAAGGGCGTTGGCGATGCTGTTGGCCACCGGCTCTGTCAGGCGCTTCCATGTGCCCAGGGTCGCTTCAACCCATTCGGCCCTTGACCAGGCCCGCCCGATCAGGCCGGTTGCCGAGAGATCAGTAACCGGGTCCAGCCAAAGCTCTGCAAGCCTGAGGGCTTCGTCAATCTCTCTGGCCTGTTGGGCGTTGACCGAGGGATCGCTACCGGCGGCGGCCACGCGGCGTGCATTCTCGTGGGCGAGTTGCCAGTTCACGGGGCCATCGGAGGTGGAGCTCATCATTGCCTGGACCTGGGCGAACATCTGCTGTAGGAGCTGGGGATCGTTGGGCAAGCCAGCGGCCTTAGCCAGCTCAGCGGGATCGATGTTTCCCATGCCCTGGCCACCCATCAGGTTCTGGAGCATTTCTGCCAGCGGATCCTTGGGGGTTTCGTCGTCGTTGGACGGATTATTGGGGTTGGAAGTCATGGTGCCGCCGATCGTCGAACTGGCTGGTGATCTCTTTCACCGTACCGCGCGGCCGGAAGGCTGTCTGCCCGGAGGAGGTCCCGTTCGCTGTAGGCAAAGCAGCCCTGCAACGTCAGACCGCGTAGTGTTGATGTTTGGTATGTGCCGCCGCTGCCTTTGGCGGCAGGAACCATGGATCCGGTCACGCAATGCCGGCATAGAGAGGCCTCAATGCTTACTTCGCCCAGCCCCGAGGGCTCATTGGACCCGCGTCAGACGCCCGACGCCGATTCCACCTCCGTGCCTACGTCGCCTCCCCGGGATGGCCGGTACATGATCATGGTGATCTCCGGGCTTGTCGCGCTGGGGCTTGGCATCGGTGCGGCAGCGTTGCCTGTCCCGTATGTCATTGAGTCAGCCGGTCCCACTTTCAATACTCTGGGCAAGGACGGCGACAAACCTGTGATCAGTATTTCCGGTCGCGAGTCCTTTCCGGCGAATGGCAACCTTGACCTGACCACTGTTGTCATGACGGGTGGTCCGAAAACCCCGGCAACCATCTTCGACGTCTTCCGGGCCTGGGTGGATCCCTCCAAAGCCATATATCCGGAGGAACTCATCTATCCCAAGGGCACCACGGCCGAACAGACGGTGCAGCAAGGCGAAATTGCGATGGAAACATCGCAGGAGAACGCAGTGGCCGCAGCATTGCGTGAACTCGAAATCCCGTTTGAGCAACGGCTCAACGTCGCGGGACTGTCTGATCCTTCGCCGTCAGCTGGAAAGATCCAGGAAGGTGATCGGCTTGTTTCCATCAATGGCAAAGCGATTACGTCCATGAGCGTGGTCCAAGCAGAACTGGCCGCAGGTGCAGGATCGCCGGTCGTTGTGGGCCTGGACCGGAAGGGTATGGCAGTTTCGGAAACCATAACTCCTACCAGGAACCAGGCTGACCGTTACGTTCTGGGTGTGCTGCTCGCCAGCGACTTCACCTTCCCGTTCGACGTCAGCATTTCCCTGGACAACGTCGGCGGACCCAGCGCAGGTTTGATGTTTGCTCTGGGAATAGTGGACAACCTCACGCCGGGGGATCTCACGGGCGGCAAACACGTCGCTGGCACGGGAACCATCACAGCCGATGGTGCGGTGGGACCTATCGGTGGCATTGCCCAGAAGATGATCGGTGCCCGCCAAAAAGGCGCAACCATGTTCCTCGCTCCGGCTTCCAATTGTGCCGACGTCGTAGGCCACGTACCGGACGGGCTTCAGGTTGTAAAAGTGGAAACCCTTGCAGACGCCACCTCCGCCGTGGAGCGCCTCGGAGCCGGCCAGGACACGGGGAGCCTCCCCACCTGCACAAACAACTAGACTGACGGTGGAACTTAGCTCCACTGCCACTCGTGGCATAGATGACGGCCTCTGCCACCTCCCAGCGGTAGAGATTGTCAGCACGCGCACACCGACTGTTCACTGACACCAATGAGGTACAGAGTTTGTCCCGTCCCGCCAGCTCCAACCCGCCCGGAAGATCACCGCTGAGACGAGGTGCCCTGACGCCGACGCTCATTGTCGTGGCCGTGGCCGTCGTCGGGTTCATTTTCTTCGCCAATGTGTGGACTGACGTCCTCTGGTACCAGCAGCTTGGCTTCTTCGAAGTTTATCTCCGCGAAAACCTCGCCAGGATCATCACATTCATCATTGGCTTCGCCATGATGTTTGCCGCTGTTTTCTTTGCCATCAGGATCGCCTACCGTTCCAGGCCCGTCTATGCTCCGGATGCTGAGGCCCGGGACAACCTCAACCGCTACCAGGCGCAGCTCGAGCCTGTTCGCCGGGTTGTCATGATCGGCCTCCCTATCCTGTTCGGGCTCTTTGCCGGCAGTGCGGCCGCTAGCCAATGGCAGAAGGCACTGTTGTTCTTCAACCAGGAACCTTTCGGTCAGAACGACCCGTTGTTCAACATGGACATCAGCTTCTACCTGATGACGCTGCCGTTCCTCGGTTTTGTCACAGGATTCCTGATCAGCATCGCGGTTGTCGCCGGCATCGCAGGCATCCTGACCCATTACCTTTACGGCAGCATCCGCCTCATGGAACGCGGTATCTTCACCAGCCGTGCAGCGCAGATTCACATCGCCGTCACGGGCGCTCTCTTCCTTGTCCTGCTTGGTATCAACTTCTGGCTTGACAGGTACACGACTGTCCAGAGCAACTCAGGCCGCTGGGCCGGGGCCCTCTACACGGATGTTAATGCTGTTGTACCTACCAAGGCGATCCTTGCCGTGGCCGCGGGCCTCGTTGCCATCCTGTTCATCATTGCTGCAATCATTGGTCGCTGGCGCCTGCCAGTCATCGGTACTGCGATGTTGGTTATCACGGCCATACTGGCCGGTGGCGTTTACCCGTGGGTTATCCAGCAGTTCCAGGTACGTCCGTCGGAGAACACCTTGGAAAAGGAGTTCATTGATCGAAATATCAAGATGACGCGCGCTGCTTATGGTCTGGACAAGATCGATGTCTCCGCCTATAACGCCACTACCACCGCCACCACCGGTGCCTTGGCCGCGGATGCCCAAACCACTGCCAACATCCGTCTCCTTGACCCGAACCTGATTTCCTCCGCATTCGCTCAGCTGGAGCAGTATCGTCCGTACTACCAGTTCCCGCAGACCCTGAATGTCGACCGATACATGGTTGACGGTAAGGTCCAGGACACCGTTATTGCGGTTCGTGAACTGAACCCGGACGGCCTCAGCGCCAACCAGCAGACGTGGGTCAACAGGCACATCGTCTACACCCACGGCTACGGTGTGGTGGCAGCCAAGGGCAACAAGTTCACCGCCGATGGCAAGCCGGAGTTCCTGCAGTCGGGGATTCCGTCCACTGGCGTTCTCGGTAACGATACTTCTTACGAGCCCCGCATCTACTTCGGTGAGAACTCACCTGAATACTCCATTGTGGGAGCGCCGGATGGTGCCCCCAACCGCGAGCAGGACCGGCCGGCGGGCCGCGAAGGCGGCGGGGAGACCCAGTACACCTTCAGCGGTAACGGTGGACCGAACGTAGGCAACTGGCTGAACAGGATTCTCTACTCCATCAAGTTCCAATCTTCCGACCTCCTGCTCTCGGACGGCGTGAACGCGGAATCCCAGATCCTCTACGAACGCAATCCGCGCGAACGCGTTGAGAAGCTCGCCCCGTACCTGACCGTGGACGGCAACGCCTACCCGGCGGTGGTGGACGGCCGCGTCAAGTGGATTGTGGATGGTTACACCACCAGCCAGTACTTCCCGTACTCACAGCCCCAACAATTGCAGAACGCCACGGCCGATTCCCAAACCAGCGCAGGGCGCACAGTAGCCTTGCCGAACAGCTCGGTGAACTACATCCGGAACTCGGTCAAGGCCACCGTGGATGCGTACGACGGTTCGGTGAACCTCTATGCGTGGGATGATCAGGACCCCATCCTGAAGGCTTGGCAGAAGGTCTTTCCCACAGTCATTAAGCCGTACTCGGAAATGTCCGGCGACCTCATGAGCCACGTTCGCTACCCCGAAGATCTCTTCAAGGTTCAGCGTGAACTTCTGGGCCGCTACCACGTGACGGATCCGGACAGCTTCTATCAGAACAACGATGCTTGGAGCGTGCCGAACGATCCCACCGTTTCCGAGGCCGTCAAGCAGCCGCCGTTCTACATGTCCCTGCAGATGCCTGACCAGGAGAAGCCGGCCTTCCAGCTGACGTCATCGTTCATTCCGCAGACTGTCAACGGCAGTGCGAGGAACATCTTGTATGGATTCCTTGCAGCTGACTCTGATGCCGGAAACGAGAAGGGAGTCAAAGCCGATAGCTACGGAAAGCTAAGGCTCCTCGAGTTGCCAACCGACACCCAGGTGCCCGGTCCCGGCCAGGCCCAGAACAAGTTCAACTCCGATCCCACGGTGTCCCAGGCGTTGAACCTCCTGCGGCAGGGTGCATCGGATGTACTTAACGGCAACCTGTTGACCCTTCCCGTGGGTGGCGGTTTGCTCTACGTACAACCCGTCTACCTGAAGTCCACCGGCGAGACGTCCTACCCCACATTGCAGCGTGTGCTGGTTGCCTTCGGTGACAAGATCGGCTTCGCGCCCACCCTTGACGAAGCACTGAACCAGTTGTTTGGCGGAGACTCCGGCGCTTCTGCCGGGGATGTCGCCAACAATGGCCAGACACCGACAGCGCCGCCCGGCACTACGACGCCGCCGGCTGGTCCCACCGATGCCAAGGCAGAACTCAAGGCGGCCCTGGACGAGGCCAACAAGGCCATCCAGGACGGCCAGGCAGCATTGGCTAAGGGAGACTTCGCCGGCTACGGTGCTCAGCAGACCAAATTGTCTGACGCGCTAAAGAAGGCGATTGACGCTCAGGCCCGTTTGGACGCCACT